>Ga0207707_10002534_pt1 | contig 16394 bp, 19 predicted proteins | sample KBSC83BmetaG_FD_184336 | JGI IMG/M metagenome (GOLD analysis project Ga0207707, IMG submission 184336) | Corn rhizosphere microbial communities from Kellogg Biological Station, Michigan, USA - KBS C8-3B metaG (SPAdes) (version 2) | ecosystem: Host-associated > Plants > Roots > Rhizosphere ...
GCGCGCCCGAGCGCATCGAGCGGGTGGTGGCGCAGCTGCAGCGCTTCGATCCGCCGGGCATCTTTGCCCGCAACCTCGCCGAATGTCTCGCGATCCAATTGAAAGAGCGCAACCGCTACGATCCGGCGATGCAGGCGCTCATCGAGCATTTGCCGCTGGTCGCGAGCCGCGACATCGCCCAACTCCTGAAGCTCTGCGGCGTCGACGCGGCCGATCTCGCCGAGATGGTTCAGGAGCTGCGCGCCCTCGACCCGAAGCCGGGCCTCGCCTTCGACGGCGCCGTGGCGCAGCCGGTGGTGCCGGAGGTGTTCGTGCGGCCGCTCGGCACCGGCTGGGCGGTCGAGCTCAACAGCGATGCGCTGCCGCGGGTGCTCATCAACACGCGCTATTACGCCGAGGTGAGCGCGTCGCTGCACGGCAAATCGGCCAAGGACTATCTCGCCGAGCGCTATCAATCCGCCAATTGGCTGGTGAAGGCACTGCATCAGCGCGCGACGACCGTGCTGAAAGTCGCGCGCGAGATCGTCCGTCAGCAGGACGGGTTTCTGCGCCACGGCGTGCAGCATCTGCGCCCGCTGGTGCTGCGCGACATCGCGCAGGCGATCAGCATGCATGAGAGCACGGTGAGCCGCGTCACCACCAACAAATACATCATGACGCCGCGCGGCATTTTCGAGCTCAAATATTTCTTCACCGCCTCGATCGCCGCCGCGGCGGGGGGCGATGCGCTTTCGGCCGAGGCGGTGCGCTTTCGCATTCGCGCGCTGATCGATGGCGAGGCGAACGAAGTTTTGTCGGACGACCGGATCGTCGACATCTTAATGAAAGAGGGAATCGACATCGCGCGGCGCACCGTCGCGAAATACCGCGAAGCGATGAACATTCCCTCCTCGGTGCATCGCCGCCGCGAAAAAGCGCTGCACTTCTAATCCCTTGTGATCCTTTGCTCGATCGCGCCGCGTTTGCTTGACACGCCCGGGGCGCCTTCCGTAAGTTTTCGCGCCGCCAGCACAACGGGATCGCGATGGAAATCTGGGATCTGATCACTCCGGAACGCGTGATGGCAAAGCTGCGCGTGGCGAGCAAGCGACAAGTCTTGCAGGAGATCGCACGCCGCGCCGCTTCGCTGCTCGGCGAGGACGAGCACAAGATTTTCGAGACGCTCTTGGAGCGCGAGCAGCTCGGCACGACCGGCATCGGCGGTGGCACCGCGGTTCCGCATGGCCGCCTGCCGAATCTCACGCACTCGATCGGCCTCTTCGCCCGGCTGGAGAAGCCGGTCGATTTCGAGGCGATCGATTCGCAGCCGGTCGACCTGGTGTTCCTGCTGCTGACGCCGGCCGATGCGGGCGCCAATCACTTGAAGGCGCTGGCGCGAATCTCGCGGCTGATGCGCGACCGGGCGATGTGCGCCAAGCTGCGCGGCACCGAATCGGCCGACGCGATCTATGCGCTGTTAACCGATCGCGCCGCCAGCCACGCGGCTTAGAACGGCCGTTCCCAATTTCGGCTCAGTGCAGGCTGACCGGCTCGAGCTCGTTCTGGACGACCGCGCCGAACGCGATGTCGCGGCTGGGCGCCATGCCGATCTGCGTGCCGTCCGCCGCATGGATCGCGAACGCCGTCACGCCGTTGACGACGGTCGGGCGAATATAGGCGAGCTGCTGCATGCCCATCGCGGCGAAATCTTGCGGGGTAATTTGGCGTAGCTTTTCGGTGATCGTCATGACTTACTCCTTTGGCCGTTGACCGCCTTCCCGTTGTTGATCGCGATCGAACGAACCAGACCTTCGCTGGCGCGGCGGCGCAGATCGATGTGCAGCAACCCGTTCTCGAGCGCGGCGCCTGTCACCTCGATGCCGTCCGCCAGCACGAATGACCGTTGGAATTGACGCGCGGCGATGCCGCGATGGAGATAGACCCGCCCGGACTGCTCCTCCTCCTGCTTGCCGCGGATGACGAGCTGCTTGTCTTCGAGCTGAACCGAGAGCTCGCTCATCGTGAACCCCGCCACCGCGAGGGTGATGCGCAGCGCATCCTCGCCGATCTGCTCGACATTGTAGGGCGGATAGCCATCGGCCGTGGCCTTGGTGACGCGGTCGAGCGCTCGCTCGAACTGGTCGAAGCCCAAAAGCAGCGGCGAATTGAACAGCGATAAGCGCGACATCGGATCTCCTCAGGCGAGCGAGTCCAGGTTGGGGGTCCCCATCGGGCGACCTCGCAAACCTTGGGGCAACCCCTTGGGCATTGTCCCAGGATTAAGGTGGGAATGGACCGCCCCGCGGTCAAGACCCGGGTTCTGCCAGGGTTAACGCGGGGTTAACCGCCTCCGCGGGGGTCGAGGATGCTTGACGGCGGGGCGCGCGGATCAGCCTATGGGGCGGCGGCAGCAAAGGGGGATCAGCGCGATGCGGCGCCTCGTCGGTCTTGTTCTCGTTCTCCTGCTCGTCCTCGGGGCGATCGCCGACCGGGTTTCGGTGGTCGAGCTGATCCTGCGCCTCCCCTCCTGGGTGCAATTCGCCGTCGGCTGGCTGATCCCGCCCGAGACTTGGCTGATCGAGCAGCAGATTCATCCGCTGCCCCTCGTCTTGGCGGTGCTCGTCTTCTTCCTTCTGGTGGTGACGCCCGGCGATTTGCGCCGCGCTCTGCCCTGGCGGCGGAGCGCCGCCCCCGACCTCGCCTGGCGATGCGCGGCGGAGCGCGTGCCGCGCGATGCCGCGGATGAATTCCGCTGGGGCCTCGAGCGCTGCTATCAGCGCTATGCCGAGGCCTCGCAGATCGCCCCTGACCGAGCCGGCCTCGTCCGCCTGATCGACGGGTTGCGCTTTCCGCCCGATTTTCCGGGCGCCGCTGCCGATCCCGCCGCGGCGCAGGCCGCGTTCGGTCCCTGGCCCACCGCCGAAGGCGGCCAACTCTGGGCCTTCGCGCAGGACCTCTTTGCGACGATGCTGCACGCGCAATCGGGCGACTATCGTGGCATCGATACTGCGCGCTTTTTCACAGCGCAGCGCCAGGCCGCGCGGTTCTGGGATGAGTGCGGCCGTGCGCGCGCGGCACGGCGCGGCGCGGCGCGATTCCGCCGCGATCTCGCCGCCTATGCGCGCGATGTGAAAATCCTCGCGCTCATCGAGCGCGCGAGGGCGGAGTTCCTTCCCTGGAGCGACACCGACCGCTCCGGCCTCTTCCGTCTGGCGATGGAGATTTGATCGCGCGCGCATTTTGAAAAGAAAAAGGGCCGGGACAGAACGTCCCGGCCCCCTCTCGCTGCGCGCGAGACGCTTGCGCGCTAATTGGTGGAGCCACGGGGAATCGAACCCCGGACCTCTACAATGCCATTGTAGCGCTCTCCCATCTGAGCTATGACCCCAAAGAGGCCGCCGGCGAGCGCGCCGCGAAGCGCTCTTTATAGCCCAAAACACGCCTCGGGGAAATGCCGGACATCGCCGCCACGCCCAGCCCCCATGAGCTTTACGCGCGCGCGCAAGCGCTGGTGCCGATCCTTGCCGAGCGTTCCGCGCAATGCGAGGCGTTGCGCCGCTGTCCACCCGAGACCATCGACGCGCTGCAGGAGAGCGGGCTTTTGCAGCTGTGCCGGCCGGCGCGCTATGGCGGCCATGAATATGGCTGGGACGTTCTCTGCCGCGTCAATCGCATCCTGGCGCGCGGCTGCGGCTCGCAGGCTTGGGTTGCGAACGTGCTCAACGATCATACGCAACTCGTCGGCGCGTTCGCGCTTGAAGCGCAGGACGAGGTTTGGGGAGAGCATCGCGATGCGCGCATCGCCGCGAGCGTCGCGCCCTCGGGCAAGGCACGGCGCGTTGCCGGCGGCGCCGTGCTGTCGGGCACATTCGCCTTCGCGAGCGGGATCGATTACGCCGACTGGCTGATCTGCGGCGCGCTGCTCGAAGAGACAGGCAAGCCGCCGGCCTTTTTCGATTTTCTCATTCGCCGCGCCGACGCCACGCTCATCGACGATTGGCAGGTTGCGGGCCTCGGCGGCACCGGCAGCAAAAGCTTCGTTCTCGATGCGGTGTTCGTGCCCGCGCATCGCTTCCAGGATCACCGTCACAGCGATGATGGCGACGGTCCCGGCACCGCCATCAACCGCGCCGCCGTCTTCCGCACGCCGCGCGCCTCGGTGGCGGCGCTCGGCTTTGCCGCTCTCGCCGTCGGGATCGGCCAAGGCTTTCTCGCGAATTATCTCGCCCACACAGGACAGCGCCCGGGGCGCGGCGTGCCGCCGCGCGAGCAAGGCAGCACGCAACTGGGCCTCGCCAAGGCGGCGGCGCAGATCGACGCGGCCTCGGCCTTTCTCGATCAAGCGGTCGATCAATGGGTGCGTCTCCTCGAAAGCGGCGGCGCGCTCGACGCGCACGAGAAGCTCAAGGCGCGGTTCCAGGCCGCCTTCATCGCGCGCATGACGCTCGAAGCCGTCGAGGCGCTGTTCGCCGCGGCCGGCGGCCATGCGATTTATTCGAGCAGTCCGTTGCAGCGCCAGCTGCGCGACCTGATCGCGGTCGCAACCCATCGCGGCCTCTATCTCGATGAATCGGCACCGGCCTATGGCAAGAGCGCCTTCGCACAGGGCCGGCTTTAACGGCGCGCGCAAACGCAAAGGGCCCGGCCGTTTGCGGCCGAGCCCTTTCGATCCTCGAGCGGCGGACGGTCAGCGCGTCATATGCGATCGCATTCCCGTCCGCTTCGATTGGTGGAGCCACGGGGAATCGAACCCCGGACCTCTACAATGCCATTGTAGCGCTCTCCCATCTGAGCTATGACCCCGCGGCCGCGCACGGCCTTGTTCTATTCATCCTCGTCGTCGACGTTCTCGATCACCTCGGCCATGTCGTCTTCGTCTTCGCCGAGCTCGGAGGCGTCTTCCAGCACCTCCTCTTCCTCCTCGTCGCTCTCCTCGCCCTCTTCTTCCTCCTCGTCCTCGCCTCCCTCACTGGGGGCCGCGGCATCCGCCTCCTCCGGCGCCGGCGCCTCCTCGGCGCCGAGATCGGGCTCGATCTCTTCCTCCGCTGCCGGTTCGACCATCGCCGGAGCCGCCGCGCGCGTGCGCCGCGTCTTCAGCAAGGCTTCGGGATCGAAGGCCGCGCCGCATCGCGGGCAGACGATCGGGTCATGGCGCATATCGTAGTAGCGCGTGCCGCAATTCGGGCACAGGCGCTTCGTTCCCCATTCCGCTTTCGCCACGATAGTCTCCGTTCCGGTTCAACGCGCATTCTGCGCGCGGCGAGGCGCGCCCTTTGCCACGCCTTGTCGCCGCTGTCAAAAGCTAAATCGCTTGGGTCCCGTCCCTGTTGCCCACGCGCCATGATGTGGTAGAGACTCGGCCGCTCATGTCAACCATTCCCGCATCGCCCCTCTCCTCCGGCACGGCGGGCCCGCTCAGCGGACAATGCCGCGTTCCGGGCGACAAATCGATTTCGCACCGCGCCCTGATTCTGGGCAGCCTCGCCGTCGGCCGCACGCGGATCGATGGTCTGCTCGAAGGCGAGGACGTGCTCGCCACGGCAGCGGCGCTGCGCGCCCTCGGCGCCGATATCGCCCGGCAGGCCGACGGTTCCTGGAGCGTAAATGGCGTCGGCATCGGCGGGCTGCAAGAGCCCGAGCTGCCGCTCGATCTCGGCAATTCCGGGACCGGCACGCGGCTCCTCATGGGCGTCGTCGCGGGCCATGACCTGACCGCCTTCTTCACCGGCGACGCGTCGCTGCGGCGGCGGCCGATGGCACGCGTCACCGAGCCCTTGCAGCGCATGGGCGCGCGCATCGTCGCGCGCAGCGGCGGGCGGCTGCCGCTCGCGCTGACCGGGGCGAGCGAAGCGCTGCCCTTGACCTACGCAACGCCCGTCGCTTCGGCGCAGGTCAAATCGGCGATCCTTCTCGCCGGGCTGTCGGCGCCGGGCGAGACCACGGTGATCGAGAATCTTCCCTCGCGCGATCACACCGAAAATCTCCTGCGTCATTTCGGCGGCGATGTGACCTCGGCGCCGACCGCCGAGGGCGGCCGGCGGATCACGCTGCGCGGCCAGCCCGAGCTTGTCGCCGCGGATTTGACCGTCCCGGGCGATCCGTCCTCGGCGGCGTTTCCCGCCGTGGCGGCGCTCATCCTGCCGGGCTCGGCGATCGAGATTGCCGGCGTCGGCATCAACCCGTTGCGCGCCGGCCTCTTCGAAACCCTTGGCGAAATGGGCGCGGCAATCGTCTTCAACAACCGGCGCATCGAGGGCGGCGAGGCGGTCGCCGATCTTTCGATCCGCGCCGGGGCGCTGCGCGGCGTCACCGTGCCCGCCAAGCGCGCGCCCAGCATGATCGATGAATATCCGATCCTCGCCGTCGCCGCCGCCTTTGCCAGCGGCCGCACGGTGATGCATGGCCTCGCCGAACTGCGCGTCAAAGAAAGCGATCGCCTCGCCGCCATCGCCACCGGCCTTGCCGCTTGCGGCGTCGCTGCGTCGATCGAGGGCGACACCCTTATCGTCGAGGGAAAGGGCGGCCGGCCCGAAGGCGGCGCCGTGGTCGAGGCTGCGCTCGATCACCGCATCGCCATGTCGTTTCTCGTCCTCGGCATGGCCGCGCGCCGGCCGGTGCGCATCGATGATGGCGCCACGATCGCGACGAGCTTTCCGGGCTTCGCGGCGGCGATCAACGCGCTTGGCGGCGCCATCGCCGAGGCGCGGTCGTGATCATCGCCATCGACGGGCCGGCGGCCTCGGGCAAGGGCACGCTGGCACGCCGCCTCGGCGAGCGCTACGGCCTCGCCGTGCTCGATACGGGCGGGCTCTACCGCGCGGCCGCGCTGAAGGCGATCGAGGCCGGCGCCGATCCGGCCGATCCAGCGGCGGCCGAGGCCGCGGCCAAGCGGGTGGCGGCGGCCGATCTCGCCGATCCGCGCCTGCGCGAGGAGCGCATCGCCGACGCCGCCTCGGTCGTCGCCGCCATCCCCGGCGTCCGGGCGGCCTTGCTGGCCTTCCAGCGCAGCTTCGCGCATCGCCCGCCGCCCGGCTTTCGCGGCGCCGTGCTCGATGGCCGGGACATCGGCACGGTGGTCTGCCCCGAGGCCGAGGTTAAGCTTTTTGTCACCGCCACGGCCGAAGCCAGAGCCGCAAGGCGATTCAAGGAGTTGCAGGAAAGCGGCAAGGTCGCTATATACCAGCGCGTCCTGCAGGACATCGAGCACCGTGATGCCCGCGACCGGGGCCGCCAAGCGGCGCCTCTGCGCCGGGCTGACGATGCCTTGGGCCTCGATACCACAGCGCTCGATGCCGACGCCGCCTTTGAACGGGCGGTCGCCCTGGTCGAACAAAAACTCGCCGGGAAGCCTTCATAGAGGCTGCCGCAGGACGCCGGGTTCACGCCGCCGCGCCCGCTCCTGCAGGCGGCCCATGGAAAGCCGCGATCCCCGGCGGCACCCATGACGGAGACCGGGGGAGGCTTGGGAGACTGAATGGCTGTCGCGACGGAAACCGCGCAAAGCAAGAAGGAAAGCTTTGCCGCGCTGCTCGATGAATCGCTTGGAACCGCGTCGGGGCTCGAAGGCACCGTCGTCAAGGGACGGGTGCTGGCGATCGAGAATGATTCGGTGCTGATCGATGTCGGGCTGAAGTCCGAAGGCCGCGTCGCCCTCAAGGAATTTTCCGTCCCCGGCCGGCCGGCCGAGATCAAGCCCGGCGACACGGTCGAGGTTTATCTCGAGCGCATGGAAGACAAGAACGGCGAGGCCCAGCTGTCGCGCGAGAAAGCGCGCCGCGAGGAAGCCTGGACCTTGCTCGAGAAGAGCTTCCAGGCCAATGAGCGCGTCACCGGCGTGATCTTCGGCCGCGTCAAGGGCGGCTTCACCGTCGATCTGTCGGGCGCCGTCGCCTTCCTGCCGGGCAGCCAGGTCGATATCCGCCCGGTGCGCGACATCACCCCGCTGCTCGGCACGCAGCAGCCTTTCCAGATCCTGAAGATGGATCGCTCGCGCGGCAACATCGTCGTCTCGCGCCGCGCCGTGCTCGAGGAAAGCCGCGCCGAGGCGCGCTCGGAGCTGGTCGCCAGCCTCAAGGAAGGCCAGGTGCTGACCGGCGTCGTCAAGAACATCACCGATTACGGCGCCTTCGTCGATCTCGGCGGCGTCGACGGGCTGCTCCACGTCACCGACATCGCCTGGCGGCGCATCAACCATCCCTCGGAAGCCCTCCATATCGGCCAGACCGTGAAGGTCCAGGTCATCCGCTTCAACGCCGAGACGCAGCGCATCTCGCTCGGCATGAAGCAGCTCGAGGCCGATCCGTGGGAAGGCGTCGAGCTCAAATACCCGGCCAATGCGCGCTTCAAGGGCCGCGTCACCAACATCACCGATTACGGCGCCTTCGTCGAATTGGAGCCGGGCGTCGAGGGCTTGGTCCACGTCTCGGAAATGAGCTGGACCAAGAAGAACGTCCATCCCGGCAAGATCGTCTCGACCAGCCAGGAGGTCGAGGTCCAGGTGCTCGATGTCGATCCGCAGAAGCGGCGCATCAGCCTCGGCTTGAAGCAGTGCATGGCCAATCCCTGGGAGGCCTTCCTCGACAAATATCCCGCCGGCACCGAGCTCGAAGGCGAAATCAAGAACATCACCGAATTCGGCCTCTTCGTCGGCCTGCCGGGCGATATCGACGGCATGGTTCATCTCTCCGATCTCGACTGGAAGCGGCCGGGCGAGCAGGCGATCCTCGATTACAAGAAGGGCGATTCGGTGAAAGTGCGCGTGCTCGACATCGATGTCGAGAAAGAGCGCATCAGCCTCGGCATCAAGCAGCTCGCCGCCGATCCGCTCGAGGCGAGCGCCAATGCGGTGAAGAAAGGCGATATCGTCACCTGCGTCGTGACCGCCATCACCGATGGCGGGATCGAGGTCGAGCTGGCGGGCGGCATTCCGGGCTTCATCCGCAAATCGGAGCTGTCGCGCGACCGCGCCGAGCAGCGGCCCGACCGCTTTGCCGTCGGCGAGAAGGTCGATGCCAAGATTACCGCCTTCGACCGCGCCAGCCGCAAGGCGACGGTGTCGATCAAGGCGCGCGAGATCGACGAGGAAAAAGAAGCCATGGCCGAATACGGCTCTTCGGACAGCGGCGCGAGCCTCGGCGATATTCTGGGTGCCGCGATCAACCGCGCGCGCGAGAAGGACGAGGAAAAGTGAGGCCTGGGCCGGCACCGCTTCCTAGTTCCTTGACGGCCCGGCCCCGGTTTGGCACCCTCGACTGCAAAAGAGCAGGCGGAGCCGAGGGAAGAGCACGGCCATGACGAAATCGGAGCTCATTCAACGCTTGGCCGAGCGCAACCCGCACCTCTATCAGCGCGACGTCGAGCGCATCGTCAGCACGGTGTTCGATGAAATCTCGAACGCCCTGTCGCGCGGCGACCGCGTCGAATTGCGCGGCTTCGGCGCCTTTTCGGTGAAGCGGCGCGAAGCGCGGCAAGGCCGCAATCCGCGCACCGGCGCCAGCGTCCAAGTCGGCGAGAAGCACATCCCGTTCTTCAAGACCGGCAAGGAAATGCGCGCCAGACTCAACAACGGTGCGGGCTGAGCCGCTCCGGTTTCGCCGGTCTCGGCGGGCGCCATGAGATTGTTCCACTGGCTGGTGACCGCGCCCCTCGCGGTCGTTCTCATCATCTTCGCGGTGAACAACCGCGATAGCGTGACGTTGAGCTTTTGGCCCCTGCCGGTCACGCTGCAAGCCCCCCTCTATCTCGTCGCGCTACTGGCGCTCCTTGTGGGGTTCCTCATCGGCGAGCTGATCGCCTGGACGAATGGCCGGCGCTGGCGGCGGCAGGCGCGCCACAGCGCCAAGCGCGTTTCGGAGCTCGAGCGCGCCCTCGCGGCGCAAGCGGAGGTGAAAGACCGCGCGAAAGAGCTGACCCCGCCGTGAGAGCAACGCCGGCGGGCGCGATTGACGGCATCCCACCCAGCCGCTAGGTCGCGGCGATGCGTGTTCTCGGCTATAGCGAAACCGTCGCGGCGCTCGGCTTTCCGGCGCTGATCGAGGGCTTGCGCCAGGCCTTTCGCAAGGGCGGCATCGAGACGCCGCCCGCCGAGCTCCACGCGATTCCGACGCTCGAAGGCGCCGAAGGCGCGCTCATCCTGCTGGCCGCCTGGCAGCCGGGGCGGCATGTCGGCGTCAAGCTCACCACCGTCTTCCCCGGCAGTGCCGAGACCCGCAAGCCGGTGCGCCATGGCAGCTATCTCCTCTTTGACGGCAAGACCGGCGAGCCGGTCGCGCTGTTCGACGGCCAGGCGCTGACCGCGCGCCGCACCGCCGCGGCCTCGGCCTTGGCCGCCACCTATCTCGCTCAACCCGAATGCGAGCGCATGCTGATGATCGGCACGGGCGCGCTCGCCGCGCATCTCATCGAAGCGCATGCGAGCGTGCGGCCGATCCACAATGTGCTGGTTTGGGGCCGCGATCGCGAGAAAGCGGCGCGGCTGGCGCACCGGCTCGATCGCCGCAGGCTCAAAGTCGCGCCGACGGACGATTTGCCGCGCGCCGTGCATGGCGCGCAGATCATCAGCTGCGCCACCGCCGCGCATGAGCCGATCCTCAAAGGCGAATGGCTGCAACCGGGCGTCCACATCGACCTCGTCGGCGGACGCACGCCGCAGATGCGCGAAGCCGATGACGAGACGATGCGGCGCGCGCGCATCTTCGTCGATACGCGCGAGGCCGCGGTGAGCGAGGCGGGCGACATTGCCGCGCCCATGGCGGCGGGCGTGATCGCGCCGCACGACATTGCCGGCGATCTCTTCGAGCTGACGCGCGGCGAGCGCGCCGGCCGGCGCTTTCACAATCAGATTACGCTCTTCAAATCGGTCGGCCATTCGCTCGAGGATCTCGCGGGTGCGCAGGCCGGCCTCGATTATGCTATCCAAGGATGATGCGATGACCCGCAATCCGATCCTTTGCGCCATCGACACGCCCGACCGCGCACGCGCGCAGCGGCTGGTCGCGGCCCTCGCCGGGAGCGTCGGCGGCGTGAAGCTCGGCCTCGAATTCTTCACCGCCAACGGGCCCGAGGGCGTGCGCGAGGTTGCACGCGGCATCGACCTCTTCCTCGATCTGAAGCTTCACGACATTCCCAACACGGTCGCGGGCGCGGTCAAATCGGCGCTCGCGCTCGACCCGCTGCTGCTCACGATCCATTGCGCCGGCGGACCGGCGATGCTGCGCGCGGCAGTCGAAGCGCGCGGCGCGCGGCGCACGAAGCTGTTGGGCGTCACCGTGCTGACGAGCCTCGATGCCAGCGACCTCGCCGCGACCGGGCAGGCCGGGCCCGTCGAAACCCAAGTGCGTCGCCTCGCTCTCCTCGCCCAGCAATCCGGGCTCGATGGCGTCGTCTGCTCGCCGCAGGAGGTGGCGCTGCTCCGTCAGACCTGCGGCCCCGGCTTTCTCCTGGTCGTGCCCGGCATCCGCCCCGCCGGCGCGGCCATCGGCGATCAAAAGCGCATCCAGACGCCGCGCGCCGCGATCGAAGCGGGCGCGGATTATCTCGTCATCGGCCGGCCGATCACCGAGGCAAGCGACCCGGCCGCAGCCGCAAGCACGATCCTGGCCGAGCTGTCATGAGCGTTGCCGCGAAAATCTGCGGTCTCACTTCAGCCGATGCCGTCGCTGCGCTCGTCGCCGGCGGCGCGCGCTTTGCCGGTTTCGTGTTCTACCCGCCGAGCCCGCGCGACGTGACGCCCGAGCAGGCGGCCGGGCTCGCCGCGCGGCTCGCGCCCGGCATCACGCGGGTCGGCGTCTTCGTCGATCCCGATGATGCGCTGCTGGAAAAAGTTCTCGCCAAGGTGCCGCTCGACCTGCTGCAATTCCATGGCAGCGAGACGCCGGAGCGGCTCGCCGCAATCAAGGACCGCTTCCGGCTCAAAGTGATGAAGGCGATCAAGGTCGCGGGCGAGAGCGATCTTCAGACGGCCAAGCCGTTCTTCGGCGTCGCAGACTGGCTGATGTTCGATGCGAAGCCGCCCAAGGACCGTGCGGGCGCGCTGCCCGGCGGCAATGCCTTGGCCTTCGATTGGGAGTTGCTCAGCGCGCGGCGCTGGCCGCTGCCCTGGATGCTCTCGGGCGGGCTCAATCCCGACAACCTCGCCGAAGCGGCGCGGATCTCGCGCGCCGAGGTGCTCGATGTCTCCTCGGGGGTCGAGCGCCGGCCGGGCGAGAAGGACCCGGAGAAGATCCGCGCCTTCCTCGCGCGAGCGAAGGCGCTCTGACCGCGCTTTCACGACTGTCGGTTCTGCACGTCGTCCTTCGTCCTCGGGACAGTGCAGCAACCGACGGGAGTTCGAGTCATGGTGCAGCAAGCCGAAACGGCCGAAGGTCAAATCAAGGCGCTGATCGAAGCTTGGGCAGAGGCCGTGCGGCGGCACGATCTGCCGGCGATCCTTGCGCATCACGACGACGGCATCGTGATGTTCGACGTCCCGCCGCCGCTCCAATCGAAAGGACTGGATGCGTACAAGAAAACCTGGGACCTGTTCTTCCGATACCACAAGCCATCGCAGACCTTCGACATCGAGGAGCTGGCGATCACCGCCGGCGACGACGTCGCCTTCGCCGTCGCGATCATGCGCTGCGTCAGCAATCCTCCCGAGGAGGGCGGGTTTCTGTTCCGGCTGACGGTCGGGCTGCGCAGGACCGCCGGCGAATGGCGGATCACCCATGAGCATCATTCCGTTCCCGCCACCGACTAGGCCGTTCTTGACTCTCCGGGCTTATCTACCCGTATGTACGCAAAATCCGTTCTCTTGTCACGGCGGCGCGGGAGGGGTGGCGACATCGCGAAATTACGAAACAAAGGGGGAATTGTATGCTTCGCAAACACGGCAATAACCGTCAATTGGTTGTAGTCAGAAACTAACTCTGCGGGCCTAGGTAGAATCCGTAGATGGTTAACGCCGCCCAATAAACCTAGCGTGGACTGGGTGCCCAATTGCCCAAGGGAGGCACACAGCAATGCGCTCAAAAGTCTGGATTGCTAGCAGCAACATAACGATGTTCCGCGAAAAACTTAGCGCTGAAACGGACGCGCAAAGGCGGAGGGTGCTTGCTGATCTGCTCGCCAAGGAACAGCAGAAGCTGGTAGACCTCAAAGTCGAAGAAAGCTAGCGCTCGGCCTTCTTCTCCGGCTTCGCCTTCGCGACCCGCTTTAGCGCTCGATCAAACTCGCGCTCGTCCTCGCTCGCGCCAGCCTTGCGCGCGGCTTCGATGAAGCGCTCGCGCTGCGATATCGTTTCGTTAGCGCTTTTATTTTTTTGCTTCATTGCTTTTCCCCTGCGGCTTCTCTTTTGCCACTAGGGGCTCATCCGGCACAGGCTTCGCAGCCGCTGGCTTAATTGCCTTCTCTTCGATAGGCGCGGAAGCCTTCGTGGGCGTCTCTAATGGTTTCAGAAGCGGTAGTTCCGCCCCGCCCAGACCTGGCTTGCAGATGCGGAGCATTGTCCCATTTAGCTTTGTGAGCTTTCCATCCAAATCGAGGAGACGATCATCGGAAGTGTGAAGTTCATCAGCGTTCGCGACTAGAGCCGTAGCAAGATGTGACGCATCAGGCGGTTTTAATCCTGCATGCCCCGCAGCCATCAATTTGCGGGCTTCTATCCCGACGATCCAAGCCAATTTTGGCAGGGATTTCAAAGGCGCGGCCCCGAGCAAAGCCAATTGGACCGGCCCCGCACGGCAAGCCGGCCCGACCCCCGGCGTTTGAGTGCGCGGCGCTTTCGCGGTAAAACCCCCGCCCATGTCCGCCCCCAACACTTATCGCGCGGGTCCCGACGAGCGCGGGATGTTCGGCCTGTTCGGCGGCCGCTTCGTCGCCGAGACCTTGATGCCGCTGATCCTCGAGGTCGAGCGCGCCTATGAGGCGGCGAAGCGCGATCCCGCCTTCGCCAAGGAGATGGGCTATTACTTCGAGCATTATGTCGGCCGCCCCTCGCCGCTTTATTACGCCGCGCGGCTGACCGAGGCTTGCGGCGGCGCGAAGATTTACTTGAAGCGCGAGGACCTCAACCACACCGGCGCGCACAAGATCAACAACACCATCGGCCAGATCTTGCTGGCGCGCCGCATGGGCAAGCGCCGCATCATCGCCGAGACCGGCGCCGGGCAGCATGGTGTCGCGACCGCGACCGTCTGCGCGCTCTTCAACCTGCCCTGTGTCGTCTATATGGGCGCAACCGATATCGAGCGGCAGAAGCCCAACGTCTTTCGCATGAAGCTTCTGGGCGCCGAGGTGCGCGCCGTCACCTCGGGCACGGCGACGCTCAAGGACGCGATGAACGAGGCGTTGCGCGATTGGGTCGCCCATGTCGAGGACACCTATTACCTCATCGGCACGGTCGCCGGCCCCCATCCCTATCCCGCCATGGTGCGCGATTTCCAGAACGTCATCGGCGAGGAGGTGCGCGGCCAAATGATGCGCGCCGAAGGGCGCCTGCCCGACACGCTCATTGCCTGCATCGGCGGCGGCTCCAACGCGATGGGACTGTTCCATCCGTTTCTCGACGATGCTTCGGTGCGCATGATCGGCGTCGAGGCGGCGGGGCTCGGCATCGAGACCGGCAAGCACGCGGCCTCATTGAATGGCGGCGCGCCGGGCGTGCTGCACGGCAATCGGACCTATCTCCTCCAGACCGAGGACGGCCAGATCATCGACGCGCATTCGATCTCGGCCGGGCTCGACTATCCGGGCATCGGTCCCGAGCACGCCTCGCTGTTCGACCGCAAGCGCGTCGAGTACGTCGCCGTCACCGATGCGGCGGCGCTCGAAGCGTTCCAAAGATTGACGCGGCTCGAAGGCATCATCCCGGCGCTCGAATCGGCGCATGCGCTGGCGCATGTCGAAAAGATCGCGCGCGGCCTGCCGCGCGATCATCTCATCGTCGTCAATCTTTCGGGCCGGGGCGATAAGGACATCAACACCGTCGCCGCGCTCCAGGGGATCGCGCTTTGAGCCGGATCGAGCGGCGCTTTGCCGCGCTCAAAGACGCGGGCCGCGCCGGACTCGTGACCTACCTCACCTGCGGCGATCCCGATCTCGAAAGCTTTGCGTGCATCCTCGCGGGCTTGCCGCAGGCGGGCGCCGATCTCATCGAGATCGGCATGCCGTTCTCCGATCCGATGGCCGATGGTCCGGCGATCCAGGCGGCGGGCTTGCGCGCCCTCAAAGCCGGCACAACCTTGCGCGCGGTGCTGGGCTCCGTCCGCGCCTTCCGCGCCAAGGACGACGCGACGCCGATCATCCTGATGGGCTATTACAATCCGATCTATCGCTACGGCGTGCCGCGCTTTCTCGAGGACGCGAAGGCCAGCGGCGTCGATGGCTTGATCATCGTCGATCTCCCGCCCGAGCATGACGACGAGCTGTGCCTGCCGGCGCAGCGCGCGGGGATCGATTTCATCCGCCTTGCCACCCCGACCACCGATGATCGGCGGCTGCCCAAGGTCTTGGCGAATGGCAGCGGCTTCCTCTACTACGTCTCGATTGCCGGCATCACCGGAACGGCATCCGCCGCCGCGCAAAGCGTCGCCGCGGCGGTGACGCGTTTGAAACGCCACACCGCTTTGCCGGTCGCGGTCGGCTTCGGCATCCGCACCCCGGCGCAAGCGCGCGAGGTCGCGCGCATCGCCGATGCGGCGGTGGTCGGCTCGGCGCTGGTCGAGCGCATCGCCGCTTCGCTCGACGGCGCGGGAAAGGCGACCCCTGCTCTCGCTCAATCGGTGCTCTCCGCGGTGCGCGATCTGGCGCGAGGCGTGCGCGAGGCGCGCGCGGAGGCTACGAAGCCATGAACTGGCTCACCAATTTCGTGCTGCCGAAAATCCGCGCGGCAGTCACCAAAAAAGAGGTCCCCGAGAATCTTTGGCAGAAATGCCCGAATTGCGGCCAGATGCTGTTCCGCCGCGACCTCGAAGCCAATCTCTTCGTCTGCAGCAACTGCTCGGCGCATTTGCGCATGGAGCCGGAGCAGCGCCTCGCGATGCTGTTCGACGACGGTGCCTTCACGACGATCGAGCTGCCGAAGCCGGTGACCGATCCGCTGCGCTTTCGCGATCTGAAACGCTACAGCGATCGGCTCAAGGAAGCGCAGGCGAAAGTCGGCGCCGCGCGCGATGCGATGCTGGTGGCGCATGGCTCGGTCGCGAGCCTGCCGGCGGTCGCGGCCTGCTTCGATTTCGGCTTCATGGGCGGCTCGATGGGCCTCGCGGTCGGCGAGGCGCTGCTCGCGGCGGCGCGGCTTGCCGTGCTGCAGCAGGCGGCGCTCATCGTCGTTCCGGCCTCGGGCGGCGCGCGCATGCAGGAGGGCATTCTCTCGCTGATGCAGATGCCGCGCACCACGCTCGCGGTCGAGATGGTGAAGGAGGCCGGCCTTCCCTACA
>Ga0207707_10002541_pt1 | contig 16369 bp, 15 predicted proteins | sample KBSC83BmetaG_FD_184336 | JGI IMG/M metagenome (GOLD analysis project Ga0207707, IMG submission 184336) | Corn rhizosphere microbial communities from Kellogg Biological Station, Michigan, USA - KBS C8-3B metaG (SPAdes) (version 2) | ecosystem: Host-associated > Plants > Roots > Rhizosphere ...
CCTGGCACGGCCTGCAGCCTCGGGGTCGCGTACTCCAGCAACGTGCGTTCGCGCAGGGCGATGTTCGCCATGCCGATGTCGGAGAGGTAATCGATCGCTGCGCTGAGTCCCGCGAATCCCGCCGTGTTCGGCGTACCGGCCTCGAACCGATGCGGCGAATCGGCAAACGTGGTGCCGTCGAACGACACGGTACGGATCATTTCGCCGCCGCCGAAGAATGGCGGCATGGATTCCAGCGTTTCGCGGCGGGCCCACAGCGCACCGGTGCCCGTCGGGCCGCACATCTTGTGACCGGTGATGCAATAGAAATCGCAGCCGATCGACTTCACATCCAGCGGAAGGTGTGGCGCAGCCTGCGAGCCATCCACCAGCAGCGGGATGCCGCGCTTGCGGCATTCGCGCGCGAGCTCCTTCACCGGGTTGATGGTGCCGAGCACGTTGGAAACGTGCACCACGCCGACGAACTTCACTTCCGGCGTCAGCGCCTCGATGAACTTCCCGACGATCAATTCGCCGGATTCAGTGATCGGCGCAACCTTGAGGCGCGCGCCGGTCAATTTGCAGATCAGTTGCCACGGCACGATGTCGGCATGGTGTTCCATCGCCGTCACCAGCACCGCGTCGCCCGGCTTCAGCCGCGGCAGCAGGTAGCTGTAAGCCACCAGGTTGGTCGCCATGGTCGTGCCGGAGGTGAGCACGATCTCGTCACGATGGTTGGCGCCGAGGAACGCCGCGAGTTTGTCGCGTGCGCCTTCATACAGCGCGGTCGCTTCCTCGCCCAGTTGGTGCACCGCGCGTGAAACATTCGCGTTGTGCTTGCGATAAAAGTCGTCGACCGCCTCGATGACCTGCCGCGGCTTCTGCGAGGTGTTGGCGCTGTCGAGATACACCAGCGGTTTGCCGTGCACCTTGCGCTCGAGGATCGGGAAGTCCCGGCGAACCCCGGCCCAATCGACCTCGCGCGCGGACGTCCTCGCGGTCTTCGCCGTGGCGTTCACGCCGACACCTCCGGCAATTGCTCCGCCAGCAACGCCTCGCAATATTCACGCAACGGCATGGGCCTCATGTCCTCCAGCGCAATCGAACAGAACGCGCGCACCAGGATGCGCCGTGCCGTTTCCAGCGGGATGCCACGCGAACGCAGGTAGAACAACACCTTCTCGTCGAGCTGACCGACCGTGGCGCCATGATTGGCCTTGACTTCGTCGGCGTAGATTTCCAGCGCGGGCCGCGTATCGATTTCCGCGTCAGGCGACAACAGCAGATTCTTGTTGTAGAAACTGCCGTCTGCGCCATCCGCGCCGGGCTGCACCAGGATGCGTCCGTGCACCACCCCGCGCGCACGGTTGTCGGCTACTCCACGCCACACGGCATTGCTGATGGAGTCGCGGCCACGATGCGTCACCAGCAGTTCCATGTCGGCGTGCTGGCGGCCGTGCAGCACGAAGGCACCGCGGCTGTCGAAGCGCGAACGCGCGCCGGCAAGCTCGGTGCGAATCTCGTGACGCACCAATTTTCCGCCGAGTTCCAGCGCGTGCAGATCCAGGGCGGCATCGTCGTGCAGGCGCACCTTGCTCCGGCGCAACAGCGTGGCGTCCGCGCCGGCCTGCTGGATCACGGTCCAGTCGAGATGCGCCTCTTCGTGCACATTGATGTCGCGCACGATGTTCGTCAGGTGCCCGGTCTGCGCTTCGCCCGCATGATGCTCGACGATTCGCAGGCGTGCCCCCTCGCCCACTTCGACAAGGCTGCGCAGGTGGAACGCCGCGGCGGCTTCGGCAGCCAGATCGATGTGCACGATGTGCAGCGGATCGCGAACCTCGACGCCGAGCGCAACGTTCAAAATCAGTCCGTCCGCCGCCAGCGCACGATTGAGCAGCGTGAACCCGTCGTCGTCATCGTCCGCGCGCTTGTCCAGCAGGAAACGCAGCGGCTCGGGCGCTTCGCGCAGCGCAGAGGCGAGCGACTGCACCGTCACGCCATCCGGCAAAGCATCGAGCTGCGACAGATCGGCGCGAAAGGCGCCATTGACGAACACCGCGCACGACGCCCGCAGTGCCGGCGCCGGCAGCCACGCTGCATCGACGATCCGGGTGGACGCTTCCGCGTCGCTTGCTGCATAAGCCCTCTGGGCCAGCGCCCGCAGCGAGGTGTATTTCCAGAGTTCGTTGCGCTGGTCCGGCAGCCCGCGCGCGGCAAAAGCCTGCAACGCCTCTGCACGTGCAGCATCCAGCCACGCCAGCCCGCTGCCGGGCAAGCGCCGTTGCAGGGCGGCGGCGTGCATGGACTGCGCGAAAGGCACGGATGTGGTCACGCGCCCGCCTCCGCAGGCGTGCGTTCGCGCACCCACGCATAGCCATGTGCTTCAAGCTCGCGCGCAAGCTGCGCATCGCCGCTTTCGACGATCCGGCCATCGGCAAGCACGTGCACGAAGTCGGGCACGATGTAATCCAGCAAGCGCTGGTAATGCGTGATCACGAGGAACGCGCGTTTGGCCGAGCGCAGCGAATTCACGCCCGCCGCGACTTGTTTCAACGCGTCGATGTCGAGTCCGGAATCGGTCTCGTCGAGGATCGCGAGGCGCGGTTCCAGAACCGCCATCTGGAACACCTCGTTGCGCTTCTTCTCGCCGCCGGAGAATCCCTCGTTCACCGCGCGATTCAGGAGTTCGGGCGTCATGCCCATTTCCTTGACCTTCTCGCGCACCAGTTTCAGGAACTGCATCGAATCCAGTTCCTGCCCGCCACGCGCCTTGCGCTGCGCATTCAACGCCGCGCGCAGGAAATAGGTGTTGTTGACGCCGGGGATTTCGACCGGGTACTGGAACGCCATGAACACACCTGCTGCGGCGCGCGCTTCGGGTTCGAGGTCAAGCAGACTCTTGCCGTCGAAGGTGACCGTGCCTGCGGTGACCTCGTAACCGGAGCGGCCCGCCAGCACGTTGCCGAGCGTGGACTTGCCCGCGCCGTTGGGGCCCATGATGGCGTGCACTTCGCCGGATTTTACCTCCAGCGAAAGTCCTTTCAGGATTTCCTTGGCCCCGATGCGGGCGTGGAGGTTTTCGATTTTCAGCATTTCGATTCCTGTCTTTGACTCCTTCCCCTTCAAGGGGAAGGCTGGGATGGGGATCGTGTTGGAACTCGTAAACCCATCCCCACCCTGACCGGCGGGTTACGCGCCTGCGCGCTAACCCACCCTACTTTTACAGATCACCCAATCGCGCCCTCAAGCGAAACTTCGAGCAACTTCTTCGCTTCCACCGCGAATTCCATCGGCAATTCGCGGAACACCTGCTTGCAGAACCCGTCCACGATCAGCGACACCGCGTCTTCTTCGCTGATGCCGCGCGAACGGCAATAGAACATCTGGTCGTCGGAGATCTTCGAGGTGGTCGCCTCGTGCTCGACGATCGCCGTCGGGTTCTTGATCTCCATGTACGGGAAGGTGTGCGAACCGCACTGCTTGCCGATCAGGATCGAATCGCAGCGGGTGTGGTTGCGCGCGTTGACGGCGCCCTTCTCCACCTTCACCAGCCCGCGGTAGCTGTTCTGGCCGTGGCCCGCACTGATGCCCTTGGACACGATCTTCGACTTGGTGTCGCGACCGATGTGGATCATCTTGGTGCCGGTGTCGGCCTGCTGGTAATGGTGCGTCAGCGCGACCGAATGGAATTCGCCGACCGAACGATCACCGCGCAACACGCAGCTCGGGTATTTCCAGGTGATGGCCGAACCGGTTTCGACTTGCGTCCAGGTGATGCGCGAATCATCGCCGCGGCACTCGCCGCGCTTGGTGACAAAGTTGTAGATGCCACCCTTGCCGTTTTCGTCGCCCGGATACCAGTTCTGCACCGTCGAATACTTGATGCTGGCGCGCTCCAGCGCGACCAATTCGACGACCGCCGCATGCAGCTGGTTGTCATCGCGCATCGGTGCGGTACAGCCTTCGAGATAGGACACCACCGAATCTTCTTCGGCGATAATCAGCGTGCGCTCGAATTGCCCCGTGTGTCCCGCGTTGATGCGGAAGTACGTGGACAACTCCATCGGGCAGCGCACGCCCTTGGGAATGAACACGAACGAGCCGTCGGAGAACACCGCGGAATTGAGCGCCGCGAAATAATTGTCGCCCTGCGGCACGACCGAACCGAGATACTGGCGCACCAACTCCCCGTGCTCGCGGATCGCCTCGCTCATCGAACAGAAGATCACGCCGACTTTTGCAAGCTGATCACGCGCGGTGTTGGCGACCGAAACTGAATCGAACACCGCGTCCACCGCCACGCCCGCCAGCCTGGCGCGCTCGTGCAACGGTACGCCCAGTTTGTCGTAGGCTTCCAGCAGTTTCGGGTCGACCTCATCCAGCGATTTCGGCTTGTTCTTCGGCGCCGAGTAATAGCTGATGGCCTGGAAATCGATGGGGTTGAGCTTCACGTGCGCCCAGTTCGGCTGCTGCATGGTCAGCCAGTGGCGGTACGCCGCGAGCCGCCACTCGGTCATCCACTCCGGCTCTTCCTTGATCGCGGAAAGCGCGCGAATGGTGTCCTCGTCGAGACCGGGCGGCAGGCTGTGGCTTTCGATGTCGGTAACGAAGCCGGCGTCGTAACGACGCGACAACGCTGCCTGAACTTCGGGTTGGGTTGCCATGTGCTGTTCCCTCACACTGCCCGCGCACCGCGCGCGCCCGCGCGGCGATGCAGCATGTCGGCAAGGCTCACGCCGCGCAGCGCGTTGTCGACGGTCGCGCCGATGCCCTGCCAGTCGCGCGACACCGCGCAAAACGACTGACGTTCGCAACCCGCGTGGCCGAGACTGCATTCGGTCAGGCCGATCGGGCCGTCCAGCGCCTCGACGATTTCCGCCAAAGAAATATCCTTGGCCGAACGCGCAAGGCAATAACCTCCCGCGGCACCACGGAACGAATCCACGAGCCCCGCCTGCGCAAGGCGTTTCAGCAACTTGCTGACCGTGGGTGCCTCAAGATGGGTTTCCGCGCCCACTTGCACCGCGGGCAACACCTCGCCCGGATGGCGCGCAAGGCAGGCCATCACCACGGAGGCGTAATCGGCAAGGCGGCTGACACGAAGCATGGGGTTCGATGGGCTTCGAATAGGTACCAATATGGTACTGATTACGACGCGCGCCCGCAAGAACGCCTCGTCACGCGTGCTTCACGCGCTCGCCCTGCCGCAAACGAAACGGGCGCCAACAGGCGCCCGTTCGTGGATATTGCTGATTGCGCGAATCCGTCATGCACCCGCGACGACGTGCACCTTCACCGGCGCTTTCACATCGGCGTGCAGCGAAACTTCGACGTCGTAGTCGCCGACGTTGTGGATCGCGCCTTCCGGCATGATCACTTCGCTCTTTTCCAGCGCGATGCCCTGCGCGGTGAACGCTTCGGCGATGTCGCGCGGACCGATCGAGCCGAACAGCTTGCCCTCGGGACTGGCATTGGCGGTGATGGTGGCTTCCGCGTTCTCGAACTTGGCACCACGCGCCTGCGCGTCGGCCAGCAGCGTGTCGGCCTTGGCCTGGTACTCGGCGCGCTTCGTTTCGAACGCTTCGAGATTGCTCTTGGTGGCCGGCACGGCCTTGCCCTGCGGCACGAGGTAATTGCGGCCGTAGCCCGGCTTCACACGGACCTTGTCGCCCAGCGCGCCGAGGTTCTTCACTTTTTCAAGCAGGATGACTTCCATGGGGTTCTCCGATTCGTTAGCGCCGGAAGACCGGCGCAACCGTGGTGGTTGTCCGAATTGACTCGAGGAATCGTCGCAAAGCGTAGCGAGCGAGCAAGCATTCGGATGCTGTGCGTATCCGAACCCTCACCCGGCGTTACGCCGCCCTCCCCCGACGGGAGAGGGGAACGATTCATCAAACGAAATGATTGTCGCTATACGGCAACAATGCCAGGAACCGCGCGCGCTGCACCGCGGTGGTGAGCTGCCGCTGGTAACGCGCCTTGGTGCCGGTGATGCGGCTCGGCACGATCTTGCCGGTTTCGGTGACGTACTGCTTCAGGGTGGCGAGATCCTTGTAGTCGATGTGCTCGACGCCCTCGGCAGTGAAGCGGCAGAATTTGCGGCGACGGAAAAACTTGGACGCGTTCGGGTCCCCACCGGTTCTCTTTTTGATCGGGCGTGGCATCAGGCGGCCTCCTCTCGGTCGTTGCGGTCGTTGCGATCGTCGTCGTCATCGTCACGACGACGGGACGGCTTCTCGTCCTTGTCTTTGGTCTTCATGATCATGGACGGCTCGGTTTCCACGCCATGCCACTGCATGATCAGGTGGCGCAGCACCGCGTCGTTGAAACGGAAACCACCTTTCAGCTCGTCGATCGCCTTGGGGCCGCACTCGATGTTGAGCAGCGCGTAATGGGCCTTGGCCAGATGCTGGATCGGATAGGCGAGCGGGCGGCGGCCCCAGTCCTCGACACGGTGGACCTTGCCGCCTTCGGCCTCGACGAGCGCCTTGTAGCGCTCGATCATGCCGGGCACCTGCTCGCTCTGGTCCGGATGGACCAGGAACACGACTTCATAGTGACGCATTGTGTTTCCTCATGGGTGTCGCCGCGGCAACGCGCCGGGGCGGGGCAGCCTCCCGAACGAAAATCCGTCGGTGAGGCGAGGTTTCGCTGGAACGTGTCCAGCGAGCCGGCAATGGTAGCGTGATCAGGGCAGGTGCACAACCGGGAAAGGCAGGCCGGGTTTGCCTTTCGGCGGTTCCGGCTGGATCCGGGCGATGGCGTTGACCGGCAGGATCATGGCTCGCTTGGCGACGTGGTCATAGACGAACACATAATTGGATACGGCACCGAGGTAACTCCACGTCGGACGATCGCTGGCGCGCAGGTCGGAAGCCTCGCCGTTCAGGCGCACGGTGACACGCTGCCCCGAGCCCTGCCTGACCTGGTCCACGCGGTGCCCTGCGTAAATCAGCACGAAAGTCCAGCCGTACAGAACCACGATCGCCGCATAGGCGAGTTGCGCGGTCCACAGGGATCCAAGGTGCCAGTCCAGATAACGCAGGTGCAGTTTTTGCCGCCACGTGGGTTGCGCCAATCCACGCAGGCGCTCACGCCGCCTGGAATCCCTGCGCCGATGGCGGACGGTGAACCAGTCGAAAATCCAGCACAGCGGCAAGGTGGAGATCAGCAACACCAGTGCCATCGGCTGCTGCAGGCCCGCGACGAGAAAGTCACCGGCTTGCGCCAGCGTCAGCACCGGAATGCCGAAGCCGCGCTGGTAGAAACCATAGTCGTAGTAGATGCCTGCCAGTGCGACAAACAGATAGCAAACAGTCAACGCCAACGCCGGCTCGCGGCGAAAGGTGCGCAGGATGTGCGGCAGGATGGCCAGCAGCGGCGAATGCTGTTCCGGCAGATCTGGCTTGATGGCTGTGGCGCGCGCAGCCTCTCCCATGACGCGCTTCAGCCCTTGGCCGCGACGGTGAAGCTTTCCCCGCAGCCGCACTCGCCCGTCGCGTTGGGGTTGTGGAACACGAACGCGGCATTCATGCCTTCGCGGGCGTAATCGATGCGGGTGCCATCCACGAACGGCAGCGCCTTGGCGTCGACGACCACCTTGACGCCGTCGAGATCGAACACCTTGTCGGCATTCGTCACTTCGCTCGCAAGGTCGACCGTGTAGCCGAAGCCCGAGCACCCAGTGCGCTTGATGCCGAAGCGCACGCCCGGCGCGGACGGGTGCTTGCCGAGGAAATCGCGCATGCGCGCGGAAGCGGCGGGGGTGAGTTCAATGGCCATGTTCTATCGGTTTGTGATACATGCTGCGTTATTATCGCGCGTTCGTCTTGTCCATACATGGCCCATCGCGGGCACGGTTTCAAGCCATGGCAACCTTGAGCGTCAAACAGGCACTGGCCGGCGCCGCGCCGGAAGGCTCGTCCGTCGAAGTGCGCGGCTGGGTGCGCACGCGGCGCGATTCCAAGGCGGGCCTGTCGTTCGTGAACCTGAGCGACGGCTCGTGCTTCGCACCACTGCAGGTGGTCGCGCCCGCGACACTGCCGAATTACGCCACCGACGTACAGAAGCTCTCGTCCGGTTGCGCGATCCTCGCGCGCGGCAAACTGGTGGCTTCGCAAGGCAAGGGTCAGGCTTTCGAATTGCAGGCCGACGCCATCGAAGTGCTGGGCTTCGTCGAAGATCCGGAAACCTATCCGATCCAGCCCAAGCAACATTCGCCGGAGTTCCTGCGCGAGGTCGCGCACCTGCGTCCGCGCACCAACCTGTTCGGCGCGATCTCGCGCGTGCGCCACACCATGATGCTGGCGATCCACCGCCACCTGACGGCGGAAGGGTTCTACTGGGTCAACACGCCGATCATCACCACCAGCGACGCCGAAGGCGCGGGCGACATGTTTCGTGTCTCGACGCTGGACCTTGCCAACCTGCCGCGCGACGACAAGGGCACGATCGACTTCCACAAGGATTTTTTCGCGCGCGAAACCTTCCTCACCGTTTCCGGCCAGTTGAACGTCGAGGCCTACTGCCTCGCACTGTCGAAGGTCTACACCTTCGGCCCGACCTTCCGCGCCGAAAACTCCAACACGCCGCGGCATCTCGCAGAATTCTGGATGTGCGAACCGGAAATCGCGTTTGCCGACCTCGCCGCCGATGCCGACTGCGCGGAAGCGTTCCTGAAGGCCATTTTCAAAGCCGTGCTGGAGGAACGCGCCGACGACATGACGTTTTTCGCCGAGCGCGTCCAGAAAGATGCCATAACCCGTCTCGAAAAATTCATCGCCGCGCCCTTCGAACGTATCGACTACACCGATGCAATTGCGGCTTTGCAAAAGTCCGGACAGCAATTCGAGTTCCCGGTCGAATGGGGCGTGGACCTGCAAACCGAACACGAACGCTGGCTGGCCGAAACCCACACCGGGCGGCCGGTGGTGGTCATGAACTACCCGGAGAAGATCAAGGCGTTCTACATGCGCCTGAACGACGACGGCAAGACCGTCGCCGCCATGGACGTGCTTGCGCCCGGCATCGGCGAGATCATCGGCGGGTCGCAGCGTGAGGAGCGACTGGATTACCTGGACCGCCGCATGGCACAGTTCGGCATCGATCCCGCGCACTACCAGTGGTACCGGGACCTGCGCCGCTACGGCACCGTGCCGCATGCAGGTTTCGGTCTGGGCTTCGAGCGACTGCTGGTGTACGTATGCGGGCTGTCCAACATCCGCGACGCGATTCCGTATCCCCGTACGCCGGGCCACGCGGAATTCTGATTGGCGGCCGGAACCTCCGCGATCCCGGGCTGGTCGAACCCTTGACGCCCGAATCGGGCGCCCCAATTCCGGAAAGCACGACTTTCGACCCATTTTTTGTCGCGCCGCAATCTGTACACTGCCTGAATCGTCGTCAAGCGCGCCGCCGGTCGGTACATCCGGCGGCGCTTCCGTTCCTCACTGCAAAACACTCGCCGTGACCCGCTTTCTCCGCCTCGCCATTTTCGCGTTCATCGCCCTTTTGCTGACTGCGTGCTCCCATGCGGTCAAGTTGCCGCTGCTGGGAAGCTTCGACAGCGCGCCACCGCCTTCGCGCGATGCAGCCATGCAGGATCTCAAGGACGCGACACCCTGCTGCCACGCATGGGCGGACCTGCCCTACCACGACACGCTGCCCGCCGAACCTCGCGCATTCGAGCTCGACAAGTTCAGCCCCGTCGCTGATGTCGATGGCGACCGCACGCACTTCCTCACTTTCGTGCTGCCCAAGTACAAAAAACCCTATCGGGTCGTGTTCCAGACCCAACCGAGCGCACGTCGCCTCGGCAGCAGCTTCCTGCTGGCGCCCACGGTCACCGTTCTGAATGCCGACTACAAACCGATCTCCAGCACAGACGTGCCGTTGTGCGTGTACATCAACTGGCGGCCGAGCATGTCGGGCGGCTTCGGTGCAGTGAGAGTCGACGATCCCAATGCACAGTACCTCGTGGTGACCACTTCGCCGAAACAACTCGCGGCGACGACATACTGGGCACAGTCGCCGACCAGTTTCAGCAACATCAACGTACCAAGCGCGTCGGCGCTCTCCGGCATCACCCAGGCGGCACCCGTGACCAGCGGCACCTTCAACGTGGCGCACGGGCCCGAGGGCACGCTGTACCTGGGCAAGATGACGCCCGCCTATGCCAGTGCGGTGGACAATGGATTGTGCGGAAAGCCGACCACCGGCGCGGGGTTGTTGCCGGAACTGCGCCACGCGCTGCAAAATCGGTAGGTGGCCCCAATAACCTGCTGCGCACAAGCCTGCATCGACATTCGGTGTTCTTGAGGAGCCGTTGATTTTTGCTCGTCGCCCGGAATCGCGCAGCGATTTCCGGGACCCAGCGCCTGTCCAATTGGCCCTTCATAAAGACGCTGGGTTACTCGCGCCATCCATGGCGCTCGCCCTTGGGGCCGCCGCGGACGTTCGCGAAACGCGGTCCGCCTTGCGCCGGAATGGCGAAAACGGTTCACTGCTTGCTCCAATCCTTGCGCGGAGAATGAAATGGACCTCGACTTGACCGGCCGTCACGCACTGGTGTGCGGCGCCTCGCAGGGGATCGGGCGCGCGTGCGCCATCGAACTGGCGCAACTCGGCGCGAACGTCACCGTCCTCGCCCGCCGCGCGGACGTGCTGGAGCAAATCGTCGACGAACTGCCGCGCACCCACGCTTCGCAAAAACATGATTTCGTGGTCGCCGATTCCGGCGACACTGAAGGCTTGCGCGCAGTCGCGGAGAAATTGGTGGCCGCGAATCCCGTGCACATCCTGGTCAACAATTCCGGCGGTCCGCCGCCCGGCCCCGCGCACGGCGCGAAGGTCGATGCATTCCTCGATGCCTATCGCAAGCACCTCGTCGCCAACCACGTCCTCGCGGAAACCGTGATTCCCGGCATGCAGGGGGCGGGATACGGGCGCATCGTCAACATCATTTCGACCTCCGTGAAGGAACCCATCGCCGGCCTCGGCGTTTCCAACACCACGCGCTGGGCGGTGGCGAGCTGGTCCAAGACGCTCGCGACCGAACTCGCGCCGTTCGGCATCACGGTCAACAACGTGTTGCCGGGATCGACGAAAACGCCGCGCATCGAACAAATCGTCCACACGCGTGCGCAGAAATCGGGCGTCGACGCCACCGACATGCAGCACGAGATGGAATCGGAGATTCCGGTGCGGCGCTTCGCCGATCCTTCGGAAATCGCTGCCGCCGTCGCGTTCCTGTGTTCTCCCGCGGCTGGTTACATAACGGGCATCAACGTGCCGGTAGACGGCGGCCGCACGCGCTCGCCGTAGCGAGGCCCAGACGGACTTGAATTACATTCGTCATTCCGGGGCATCGCCGGCCTCATCGGCGATGAATCCGGAATCCAGCTATTCCAACGCGTGAGAACTGGATTCCGGGGCGGCCCGCGATGAAGCCGCAGGCCGCCCCGGAATGACGGGATGAAAGGTTCCTGTTGCCATCGGCTTGCACCACGCGCCTTGAAGCCCGAAACTGTGGGGGTTTGGAGGCCGGCCTGTCGCCGGCGGGGAATCCCTCACTAGTGGCGCCAGAGAAGCCCAGTTTCTTCGAGGAACTGAAGCGCCGCCACGTGTGGCGCGTGGCGGTCGCCTACGCCGTGGCCGCCTGGCTGCTGGTGCAGATCGCCACGCAGGTCTTCCCGATTTTCCACATGCCGGACTGGACCGCGCAACTCGTGGTGCTGCTGCTGGTGCTGGGTTTTCCGATCGCGGTGATCTTCGCTTGGGTGTTCGAGATCACGCCCGAGGGCGTTCGCCGAACCGTGCCCGCCGATTCGTCCGCTGCGCGGCCGGAATACGCCAACCGCCAGATCGGCCGCAAGCTCAACGCCGTGATCACCGCGACGCTGGTCGCGGCCGTGGCACTGCTGGGCTGGAGGTTGCTGGTGTTGCGGCATTCCGGAAGTGCACCGGCACCGAAAACCATCTCGGCGGCGCAAGCGGGTAGCCCGGATGCAGGAGGTAGCCCGGATGGAGCGCAGCGACTGCGTTTGCAGGGACTGCAAACGCGAACGGCGGAGCCGGCCCGCAGGGTGAGCGACAGGGATGTCGCGAATCAATCCGGGCTCGGTGCAACCACACCCGCCACCTTCAATCCGCCCGCCGACACCATAGTGGTGTTGCCGTTTGCCAATCTGGGCGGAGACCCGAAGCAGCAATACTTCAGCGACGGCATCACCGAGGAACTCACCAACGCGCTGGGTCAGAACACCGGCCTGCGCGTGATCGCGTGGGACACCGCCTCGAAGTACCGGGGCAGCAAGCAATCGGCCACCGACATCGGCAAGGCGCTGGATGTCGCCAACGTCTTGACCGGCAAAATCCTGCGCCAGGGCAGCGAGGTGCGGGTAATCGTGGAACTGGTCAACGCCGGCAATGGTTATCAGGTGTGGGCCAGCCACTATGACGACACTCTCAAGAACATCTTCGCGGTGCAGGACAAGATTTCGGCGTCGATCGCGGATGCGTTGAAGGTGAAATTCGCTGCGGCACGCGCGGTGCAAACGGTGAATCCCGAAGCGCACGATCTGGTGCTGAGGGCGCGTGCGCTGATGCAAATCGCCCGCACCGCCGCGCCTTACGAACAGGCCCGCACCTTGCTGGAGCAGGCCATTGCGATCGCACCCGATTACGCAGATGCGCATGCGCTGCTGGCGCGCACCTTGAACGATCTGACCCAATTCTCCACCCTGTCGTTGAAGGATGTCCTGCCCCAGGTTCGTGCAGAGGCCCACAAGGCGCTGCAACTCGATCCGCACAATGTGGATGCGATCCTTGCGCTTGCCAGCGCCGACCTGTCCGAAGGCAGGAACGCCGGGGCCCGCAAAGGCTTTCAACGCGCGATCACGCTCGACCCCAGCAATACCACCGCGCATCTGGATTACGGCATCGTGCTGCCGCCCAAAGCAGCGCTGGCAGAGACGCTGGAAGCCGCGCGGCTCGATCCCGACAACGCCACCGCGCAGAACAACCTCGCCACCAATTATCTGAACCTTGGCAAATATGCACAGGCATTGGCGCCTTCGCTGGCTCTGGCAAGAATGACGCCACATAGCGCCGGCGTCGCGTTCGGGCTTGCGCAAAATTATGCGCTGTTGCACCGCAACCAGGACGCCGTCAAAGCCTTCGATCTCGTGCACCCCGACACAGTGCTCGGGAAGCAACTCGTTGCCGCCGGCAAACTGGCCTACCAATCCGTGCTGGACCCGAAATTGCAAGCACCGGCGTTGTCTGTGGCGGACGCGCTGCGCAAGCGGTCCGATCTCGACCCCGACTCCCTTTACAACCTTTTCATCGTCTATCTCGTGCTGGACAAGAAAGATGTCGCGCTGGAGCTACTGGATCGATCGTGCGCGCCAGCGCCATTCTCCTGCGGTGACTTCGCCATCAATCCCACCTATATCCCGCTGCGCGGCGATCCGCGCTTCGAGGCGCTGATGAAGAAGTACGACGCCCGCTCGCAGCCGGCCGCTTCGGCGTCCTCATCGCCATGATGTGTTTTCACCCCCCGGTACGAAGGGCGTAGCGAAGCGAACGCGCGCGCAGCGCGGGCGATGAAGTCGCGGGGGAGGATGTGCGCGCGGCGCACGGATCGTCACCACGCCTCGCAGCAAAAAGCCATCCCCTTCAATCCCCCTTCGCAAGCGAAAGGGGGAAGAAAGACGGCGTGCGTCAGTGTCCTTTCCGTCCGGAGCGAAGGGGGCGGAGCCGCGCCATGCGCTAAGCTTGCGCGATGGAAATCGTCACGCTGGCCAACCTCATCGATGGCAAATTGCGCGCACCGGCGGATGGCGCGTATCTGGACGTGTTCGAGCCTGCGACCGGCAAGGTTTACGCACACTGCCCGGATTCCGATGCGCGCGATGTGGAGGCGGCGGTCGCGGCAGCCGAACGCGCGGTACCCGCATGGGCAGCGCTTCCGCACGGCAAGCGTGCAAAGCATCTGCATCGTCTCGCCGATGCCGTGGAGGCGCAGCTCGATGAACTGGCCTGCGAGGAGTCGCGCGACAGCGGCAAGCCGGTAACGCTCGCGCGCAGCGTGGACATTCCCCGCGCCGTCGCGAACCTGCGGTTCTTTGCCGAGGCGGTCACGCAATGGCCGGGCGAATCGCACGTGGATGCGCGCGCGGTCAACATCACCCTGCGCCAGCCGCTGGGAGTGGTCGGCTGCATCTCGCCGTGGAACCTGCCGTTGTATCTTTTCACCTGGAAGATCGCGCCGGCGCTCGCGGCCGGCAACACGGTGGTCGCGAAACCTTCCGAAATCACGCCTTTTACCGCGTATCGCCTGTCGCAACTGGCGATCGAATGCGACTTGCCGCCGGGCGTGTTGAATATCGTGCACGGGCTCGGTCCCAAGGTTGGCCAGGCGATCGTCGAGCATCCAAAGATCAAGGCCATATCGTTCACGGGCTCGACGCGCACCGGCGCGTCCATCGCCGAGGCGGCGGCGAGGCAGTTCAAGAAGGTATCGCTGGAAATGGGCGGCAAGAACCCGGCCATCGTGTTCGCCGACACGGATTTGAGCGATGCCAACCTCGATACCATTGTGCGCTCGGGCTTTTCCAACCAGGGCGAAATCTGCCTGTGCGGCTCGCGACTGCTGGTCGAACGCTCGATCTACGACGATTTCAAGCGGCGTTATCTGGAAAAGGTGAAAGCGTTGCGGGTCGGCGATCCGAACGACGATTCAAGCGATCTCGGCGCCCTGGTTTCGAAGCCGCATTTCGAGAAAGTGGTGGGCTGCATTGCGCGTGCGCAACAGGAGGGTGGAAAAATCCTCAGCGGTGGCGAAACGGTCGAGGTTTCGGGCCGCTGCGCTGGCGGCTGGTTCGTCGCGCCCACCGTGATCGAAGGCTTGCCGCAGGATTGCGCCACCAATAGAGAGGAAATCTTCGGACCGGTGGTGACGCTGATTCCGTTCGATTCCGAAGACGAAGCCGTCGCGATCGCCAACGGCACCGACTACGGCCTCGCGGCGTCGCTGTGGACGCGCGACCTCACGCGTGCGCACCGTGTCGCGGAACGCATCGATTTCGGCATCGTGTGGGTGAACTGCTGGATGCTGCGCGACCTGCGCACGCCATTCGGTGGCGTCAAGCATTCCGGCATGGGTCGCGAAGGCGGCGTGGATGCGCTGCGGTTTTTCACCGAGCCAAAGAACGTCTGTATTGCAGTAAACGAAGGAAGCTAAATGGCAGGCCCGACTGATCTACTCGAAAGCAATCGTCGCTGGTCGGAAGCGATCCGCGCCCAGGATCCCGGCTTCTTCGAACGTTTGTCGAAGCAGCAGACGCCCAAATACCTGTGGATCGGCTGTTCGGATTCGCGGGTGCCCGCCAACCAGATCCTCGGCATCGATCCGGGCGAGGTGTTCGTGCACCGGAACATTTCCAATCTGGTGCTGCACTCGGACATGAACTGCCTGTCGGTAATGCAGTTCGCGGTCGATGTGCTGAAGGTCGAGCACATCATGATCACCGGGCATTACGGTTGCGGCGGCGTGGCCGCCGCCCTGAAAGGCGACCGTCTCGGACTGATCGACAACTGGCTCCAATACATCGGCGACACGCTGGAACGCCACCAGGCATTGGTCGATGCGGAGCCGCCGGCACGGCGCCACGACCGCCTGTGCGAACTCAACGTGATCGAACAGGTCGCCAACGCCTGCCACACCACCATCGTGCGTGACGCCTGGGATCGCGGGCAAGCGCTGAGTGTGCACGCGTGGTGCTACGGATTGTCCGACGGTCGCATCCATGAGCTCGGCATGGACGTCGCCCGCTTCGAAGGTTTGTCCGATGGCTATGAACGTGCGCTGGCGCGCATGGCCAAGGCCACGGCATGAACGGTTCGATGCACGACGAAGCATCCGGATTGCCGCCCATGTTGCGTTTCTGAATGACCGCGAGGATGGTGTGAAACGCATGAGTCCGCCCCGCACGATTTGCCTTGCTGCCCTGCTTCTGGCCGGACTCGTGTCTGCCGCCGTCGCACAGACGCCCTCGCAGTGGCGCGAGGAACAGCTCGAGGCCCTGAACAAGTCGGATACCATCATGCAGCGCGCACACCGGGAGAAGGACCTGCTGGCGCAATACCAGGTGCTGCGCCGCGCCTACGCATCCGATGGCCGGCCGGCCTTCCGCGCGATCTTCGGACAGTACCTGTCCTGGTACCAGAGCTTCATCGGCGACTACCAGGATGCCGAACGCAGCTTTTCGATCGAACAGAAGGCCCTGCCCGATGACGTGCCCTCGCCCCTCGGGCAACCGGGCTGGCATCCGGTACCGGCTCTGGATTTCATCCCGCAGCTCGCAAAAAAATACCGCGTGGTCTT
>Ga0207707_10002543_pt1 | contig 16353 bp, 9 predicted proteins | sample KBSC83BmetaG_FD_184336 | JGI IMG/M metagenome (GOLD analysis project Ga0207707, IMG submission 184336) | Corn rhizosphere microbial communities from Kellogg Biological Station, Michigan, USA - KBS C8-3B metaG (SPAdes) (version 2) | ecosystem: Host-associated > Plants > Roots > Rhizosphere ...
TCCGCCGTCATGCGCCGAGCTTTGCGACCGCCGTTGATGGTTTCTTTGAAGCGCTCTCAGATCGCTTCTTTGACTGCCACCGTGGTGGATTTTGGTGCGTTGATTTTTCTGGTCGAGGTCTGCGGCGTGTGGTACGTCGCGGCGACCGCTATGGGCGCGGCTCTGGGTGCCATTGTCAATTTTCTCCTGGGGCGCCACTGGAGCTTCACCGCCGGTGAACAGGCGGTCCGCGGGCAGGCACTGCGCTATGCCGCGGTGGCGGCGCTGAGTTTGGTGTTGAACAGCGGCGCGGTTTATCTTCTTACGGCCTACGGGAATATTTACTACGCACTGTCGCGCGTGATCGCGGCCGTCTTCATCGGCCTTTTGTTCAACTTTCCGCTCCATCGCCGGTTTGTTTTCGGCCGGCATACCTACGCGTGATGAATCAGCCGAGAAATCAGAAGCCGCTGATTAAAACCGCGATTCCGGGCCCGCTTAGCCAGGCGCTGCGCCGTCGTGAAGACGAGCATCTGGCTCCGGGGCTGCAAAATTTCGCCTTGCTCGCCGGGATTGCCGTGCGCGAGGCGCGCGGCAGCGCGGTGACGGATGCCGACGGCAACGTGCTGATCGATCTGATCGGCGGCATCGCCGTGAACGGCCTCGGCCACAGCCATCCGCGCTACGTGCGCGCGGTTCAGCAACAAGTCGAAAAAGCGTCCGTCGGCAGTTTCACCAGCGAAGCCCGGGTGGGTTTGTTCGAGCGGTTGGCAGCGCATCGTCCGGCCGCGTCGCTCCATCGCGTGCAGCTTTATTCCAGCGGCGCCGAAGCGGTGGAGTCGGCGCTTCGACTGGCCAAATCCCGCACCGGCAAATACGAATTCGTGAGCTTCAGCGGCGGGTTTCACGGCAAAACCATGGGCGCGCTTTCGCTGATGGGCTCGGAATTCAAAAACGGCTTCGGACCGATGGTGCCCGGCTGTCATATCGCTCCGTACGCCGATTGTTATCGCTGTCCGCTTAAATTGAACTATCCGTCGTGCGGTCTTGCCTGTGTCGACGCGGCGCGCGCGCAGATCAAGCAAAACAGCAGCGGCGAGATCGCCGCGTTTGTGATCGAGGCCATGCAGGGAACCGCGGGAAACGTGATTCCGCCGCCGGAGTTTTTGCCGGCGATCAAAAATCTCGCGCGGGAATTCGACGCACTGCTGATCGTCGACGAGATGATCACCGGCTTCGGCCGCACCGGCCGGTATTGGGGCTCGGAGCACAGCGGCGTGGAGCCGGACATCATCACCCTGGGCAAGCAGCTCGGCGGCGGTTTTCCGATCAGCGCGGTCATGACCACGGACGAGATCGCACAATCGAAGCCGTGGTCGAATCCTTCGGGGTCATCGTCGAGCTACGGCGGCAATCCGCTCGCCGCCGCCGCGGCCGGCGCATGTCTGGCGATCATCGACGATGAAGGACTGGTGGAAAATTCACGGCGGGTCGGCGAGCATTTTCTCGGGAGAATGGCCGACTGGGTCGAGCGCTATCCGTTCGTCGGCCAGGTGCGCGGCGCGGGTCTTCTTATCGGCATCGATCTGGTCCGCGACAAAAACACCAAAGAGCCGCTCGAAAAATTCGTCTGCGAGCGAATTTTCCGCGAATGCCTGCAGCGCGGTCTGCTCACGATGACCTACACGAACCGGGTGCGCATTCAGCCGGCTCTTACGATCGACGAAGGCACCGTCGATGCGGCGCTCGACGTTATGACCGACGTTTTCGATCTGATTGATCGCGAAGGATGCTGGAAGTAAGGTAAGCGCGATTCGAAAGCGCGCGCTGCCCGGCTCTTTCCAGTGAAGCCGTTACCCCAGAAAGCCATCCTGTTTTGTGCCACCGGCGCGGGCGCGGGTTATTTTCCGCGCATGCCCGGGACGATGGGCACGGTCTTGGGGATTCCTCTTTCGCTGGGGCTCAATCGGATCGCGATGAATCACTTTTTGCTCGCGCTCTTTATCCTGATCGCCGCGATTGGGTTTGCCATCTGGTCAGCCGATGAAGCCGCGAAGATTCTCAAGCAGAAAGATCCCCAGCGCGTCGTCATCGACGAGATCGTCGGGTTTCTGCTCGCTAATTTCTTGATGCCACCGAGCGCGGCGGCCTTGCTCGGCAGTTTTGTTCTGTTTCGCTTCTTCGATATCGCCAAGGTGTTCCCCATCGACCGCATCGAGCGGCTGCCGGGCGGCGCGGGCATCGTGCTGGACGACGTGATGGCTGGTTTCTACGCGCTGATGTGTCTGCGCGTGATATCGGGATTCGGCTGGTTATGAAACTCTCCGTCGATCGCAGGGGTCTCAAACTTCGCCGTACGGCACTGCATGAGTCGGTCTTCCACCAAATGGCCTCTTCGTTCCACATGTCTAGAAGCTTCCGTGCGACCCGTCCGAGCTTGCCGTCGCCTGCGCAGCGATCGTTTTAGCAAGGACAGGCTTTTCTAGCGCAGCGCGTAAAAGACTGAGAAACTCCTTCACCAGTGGAGATAACGGCTTGTCTTTGGGATAGACAATTCGATTTTCTCCCACGAGCTTCATTCCCGGAAACTCAATAATCTTAAAAGAGCCGCTCTCGATCCCTCGCTTGATCGAGTCATAATACAAAAAACCTACCCCCATTCCGCAACGCACCAGCCCTTTTACCATCGCGGGAGAATCGCACTGCGCCACAATTCTGAATTGAAATCCTCGCTTCGTAAGCGCTTTCAGCTGCGCTTCTGTGAGGTTTTCGCCCTCGCCTCTCGGCTTTAAGATAACCGGAATAGGTCCAGTAACTAAGGGCTTCATTGTTTTTATTTGTGCCAGTGGATGATTAGCGGCAACGAACGCCATGAGTGGTTCTCGGCAGTATGCATCGCTGACAAACGAGGATTCGGAGACCGCCGGGTTTGTCACGATCGCGAGATCGATCCCGCCGTTCAGCAAGAGTTTTTCAATGTCGGCACTGCTGTGAGTCTTAACGGACACGATAACCTGGGGATGCCTTTTTCCGAATTCAGATATTACCGGTGGGAGATATTTCGACGGTCGGTGACTGGCGGCAATCGTGAGGGTTGCAAGGTTTTGCTTTCCGTACTTCTTTAGTACTTCTTCGACATTTGATAAGGCCACAAGGGCATCTTTATAAAAGGTCCTTCCCACATCCGTTAAGACAATTCCGTGGCCCGTCTTCGCGTAAAGCATTGCCCCCAGATCTCGTTGCAAAATTTTGAGATGGCGGGTCGCCGCAGGCTGACTAATGTTACGCTCGCGGGCAGCGCGAGACACGTTTAGATGCCGAGCAGCCGCAATGAACAAACGAACGCGATCCATATCGAGATCCATCCCCGATTCCTCTCCACGAAGCAATAACTCGTCGGTTCAAACTCCCCAACGTTCCGCAAACACGGCTTACCTGAACGCACGGGCTATACCAACACACATTGAGCGCGCCCAACTTGTTAACCGCGTGATATGTCAAAACCTGCGCGTCAGTTACTTCGCGGTTAAGGCAGAATGCATGTGCACAGCGTATACAGTCCTGTCCACAATGTGATCACTGCTATGCATATAAGAGCGCTTAGTCCCGTTGTCTTCCGGTCTAGAGTAAATACACAATTTTGCGCCCGTGTACCACCGCAGTCTTCGTTTAGTCCCAAACTCATAACAAGACGGTATGAGCTCATAACAAAATTATATTGGACAAAAAGATTAACTGAGGTGTAGAAGCCTCCGTTAATGTGAAGCGTGAATTTCTCTATTTGCGCGTCAGACCAAACAGTGAGGCCCTTGAGAAGAATAGAATCGGTCCAATTCCGTGGCGATACCAACGGTGATTTTGCAAGCGTGCGGAGGGGCTTAATGAACGCAAGGTTTCTGACCCCAGAGAGTGGTGCAAGTAAACTATTATACCGTGCGTCACTTTGTCTGATGTTCTGGACCACATTGTTCGGGATCTCGGAATACCCACAATCCGCTTTCGCCGATGGAAAAATCCCAGGCCTCGATGGACGCCAGCCGGGTTTCGTTAAAGTCGATAACAACGGCGCCGCTACATACACCATTCCCATTATCGCGCCGCCTGGAACGAATGGCGTCCAACCCAATCTCGCGTTTGCCTACAGTAGTCAAGGGGGAAACGGTCTGCTCGGTATGGGATGGTCGATTAGCGGGCTTCCAGTGATTGATCGGTGCGCAAAGACTATTGCCCAGGATGGGATCGTGGGCGGGATCAACTTGGATGCGAACGATCGTTTTTGCATGGACGGCGCTCGCCTGATGGCGGTCGGCAACGTTAATGGCGGGCCCGGCACCTATGGCGCGAACGGTACCGAGTATCACACCGAAGTAGATAAATTTGTCCGGATAGTCTCCTACGGTGTGACGGGAGACGGTCCTCAGTATTTTATCGCGCAAACCAAAGACGGCATAACGATGGAGTTCGGTAACTCGACCTCGTCGGCTATTCTTGCCGAGAATCTTAACAAAAACGTCGTTCGTGTCTGGGCGCTAAACAAGCTGAGCGACAGAAAAGGCAATTACCTCACGATCACCTACGAGAATATTCGAGCGGAAGGATACTACCGGCCGGCCCGGATTGACTATACCTCTAACGCCAGCGGCTTGACCGCCCACCGTTCAGTACGCTTCACCGCAGTCTCCCGAACGGATGTCTGGCCCATGTATGTGGGAGGGTCCCTGGTCAAAACAAACGAGCTCATCACCCATGTGACGACTTACCTCGACGAAACACCGATACGTGACTACGCATTGCAATACGAGTATGGGACATCGACCAAACGCAGCCGACTGAAAAGCATCCAGGAATGCTCTGGGGCAAGTTGCATGCCTGCGCATGTCTTTGACTGGCAAGAAGGAGGGAGCGGGAGTTACACACCCGTTTCGTTCAATTATCCCAACGGGAATTTTTCGTCTAACTACGTATGGATCGGCGATTACAACGGCGATGGGAAAATGGACTTGGCGACCGCTGCGGATGGTCACCTGTACACCTACCTCTCAAATGGCAACGGTACATACAGCCTGCAGACACCATTCGACTATCCCAACGGAAAGTTTAATGCGCCCCATGTTTGGCCCGGCGACTACAACGGGGACGGGTGCACAGATTTAGCAACAGCGGAATCAGGAAAACTCTATACCTATCTTTCAAATTGCAATGGATTCAATGGAACATACACCCTGGCGCAATCGCTCGGTTACAACTATCCCAATGGCAATTTTACGATCGGTTACGTATGGACCGGAGATTACAACGGTGATGGCCGGATTGATTTGGCCACAACGGAAAATGGTAAATTATACACATATTTCTCGAACGGTGACGGAACCTATACGGAGCTGCCTTCCGGAGGATATGATTACCCGAACGGGAATTTCTCACCTGGTTACGTGTGGCCAGGTGACTATGATGGCGACGGACGCACGGATCTAGCCACGGCGGAAAACGGCAAATTGTACACGTATCTTTCAAGCGGCGACGGCACCTATAGAAAGATTCCGGAGACCGGATTCGATTATCCGAACGGTAACTTTACCCCCGGTCATGTCTGGGCAGGCGATTTTAACGGAGACGGCAAAACCGATTTGGCTACGGCAGAAGGAGGCATCCTTTACACCTATTTTTCAAAGGGCGATGGCAATTACAAAAAGGCCGATTTCGACTTTCCTAACTCCAATTTCGAAGCGAACTATGTCTGGGCCGTCGACTACAACGGCGACGGCAAATCCGATCTAGCGTCGAGAGAAAACGGTATTCTCTACACTTATTTTTCTCTGGGAGACGGTCGATACGAGAAAGTCCCCTACGATTTCGTCAACTCTCAATTCACCGCTGATAAAGTGTGGGCCGCGGACTACAAAGGCTACGGCAAATCGGATTGGGCATCGTCCGCGGGAGGAGTGTTATACACTTATCTCTCAGACGGTCCCTACCCCGATCTGATGACACGGGTAACAAATCCATTTCAGGGGAAAAACGATATCACATACAAATCGATTACGGACGCTTCAGTCTACGCAAAAGAAGACCAGGCGCAGTACCTTGGCAGTTATCCGAACATCGACATCCAAGTGGCGACCTATGTCGTCTCCAACCTGACGGTCAGCGATTCGGATAACACATATCCGTATGCGTATTCGTACCGTGGGGCAAAAATCAATTTGCTGGGCCGCGGCTGGCTTGGCTACAGGGTCATGGAGACGTTTGACACGTCGGCCCAGGCAACAAACATCGTTTACTCCAATCAGCTCTTTCCGCTCACCGGATTAGCGAGCAATCAAGAAACCAAGAAAGCGAACGGAGATTTTGTCGTTGACATCGTGAATACCTACGCTGTCAGCGATCCTTCTTTCCCCAACTCCAATCACGGGGTGAAACGCGTCTTGCTCAATCGCATTGAAACCGAAGAGCTGGACGGACAGGCAAGCGGCCGATTAACAGGCAAGAACTTTACCTACGACAACTATGGCAATTTGCGGATTACGGTTCACGAAGGCATCGTGAATTCCTCGGGGGACGAATACGAGGAAGAAACCGAATGGGCGACAGACGGGACGAATTGGCTGTTTAAGCCAAAAACGCAGATCTTGCGGCAAGGAACTGGAGCCGGGGGCGTGGTTCAACGTCAGAAATGGCTCTTCTATGACGGGAATAATAGCAGCCACGGAACGCTGGGAAGTTTTGGGCTGGTGACAAAGGAGGAGATTAGGCTCGATCCGAACAACAACGCGCCGGGGAGCGCAAGCAATGCGGTCTTTCTCTATGACTACGATGCCTTCGGCAATCGAACCACGGCCACGGACCCGCGAAACTGCACAACCACAACCGCGTTCGACACTACGAACCGGACCTATCCCACTTCCGTGCGGGCCTGCAGCAATCTTTCCAGCCCGAACTTCGAAACGACCTACGAGTACTTTCCTGAGCACGGCGGGATCAAAACCAAGACCGATCCCAACCTGGCGGTGACGCGATTCGAGTACGATGAATTCGGCCGACCCAAAAAAGTCACCAACCACATTGACTACCAGCAGGGTTCGCCGAATGGAACGGAATCTTACTCCTATCTCCAGTGGGGGACAGTCGACGCTCAGCGTGTCGTAATCTCAAAAACCGTGGAGCACGGCCAGTCTGGAGTGCTAAAGACAGAGCACTATTTCGACGGTTTTGGCCGGGTTGACTTGACGTCGAGCGATGGGCCTACCGGGTCTCCGATTCTAAGTCAAACAGTTTACGATTCCAGAGGTCTTGTCGTCCAGAAATCGACGCCGCGATTCGCAAGCGAGGCTTTGAAATGGGAAACGATTACCTACGACGCGCGCGGTCGGGATACCCAGGTGCTGCACGCAGACGGGACCAGCGTAACCAAACTATACGCTCCGGGACAGGTCACGATCACGGATGAGCGGGGCAAAGTAAAGATCAACCTGCTCGACGCTCATGGACGGCTCTCTCAGGTTCAGGAAAAGAACGCCTCTCAGACCTACACGACAAACTACACTTACGACGCCGCAGGGGCGCTGAAGACCGTCACCAACCAGCTCAACCACGTGACAACGATGAATTACGACGTCGGCGGTCGAAAAACATCGATGCAAGACCCCAATATGGGAACTTGGAGCTACACTTACACCAGGGCCGGCGATCTCGATAGCCAGACCGACGCGAAGAATCAAACGCTCTGCTTTCAGTACGACGCGCTCGGGCGGTCAGTCCTTAAAAAGCAAGGCCAGACGCAGAATTGTCTCTTGACCGTCGCCAATCTTTTCGAGTGGACTTATGACGACCCTGCCGTTCCCTTCTCCAAAGGCCGAGTCACCAAAATATTGGACAAAGTCACGAACGCAGAGAGCCGAATTCTTGCCTATGATGCGCTCGGCCGAACCACTCAGACGCGGCGGGTTATCGACGGCCAGAACTACGAGTTGACTCAGATATATGACGCTCTGAATCGGGTCAAAAGCGAAACCTTTCCCGACTCGGACACGATCACCTATATGTATAATAGCGCGGGCTGGCTCGGCTCGGTGCCCGGCTACGTCAATTCGATCAGCTACAACGCTCGCGCACAGCGGACTGCCGTGGTTTACGCGAATGGCATTACAAGCGGTTTTACCTACGACGATACGGATGCGACGCCGAGTTATCGGCTCACTCACCGCCTCACTACCTTCAACGGCGGCACGCATAATGTGAACGCGCTTACGAGTTGGGTGCGCTCGTGGACAACCTCGCCCGGGAGCTTTGTGAGTCTCTATCGCGGCGGCGTCTGCGTGGCCAACGGCTCCGGGACCTGCGTCGGCGGCGACAGCCTGCTCGAGTCGGGAGTGGGTGGCGCGATTGGCTACCTCTCCACCTCGGGCGGCGTCGGCACCGTGCCTGTATATCGGAGTACCTGCTATCTTCTGTCCGGCGGATGCTCTGGATGGGGCTTGAGTCTTGATGTCAACGGGAGCCCGGTCGGCTACTTGGCCACCGCTGCACCCGACGTTCCCAGCTCCAGTGCGCCTTTCATTCAAAGCAACGGTCTGCTCCTGCAGGGGCTCTCCGGCGCGCCATCCGCGTACCTATGGACTAGCACTCCTCCAGCCGCGAACCATACGGCCCATCTTTATTTGGCCCCGGGGCCGGCTCCGGACGGGTACACGTCGGACGGAACAACCGGCTATATCGATCAAGCCGCAAATGCGGGTACTACACCGCTTTACAGGTTTGTGAACTCGGCCACGAATCACTATTATTACTCGATCGTGAGTGATGCGCCATCGGGTTTCTCAAGCGATGGCGTTCTCGGTTATATCCATACGATTGGCGGCTCCGGATTGACCGCTCTCTATCGCCATTTCAACTCGACGACCGGCGATTATCTCCTTTCGACATCTGCCGGATCGCCGAGCGGCTATCAATTTCAAGCGACCCTGGGCTATATTCACACGGGCGCCGGCAGCACTAGCGTCTACCAGGATCTTAATTACACGTACGATAATGGCGGTAACGTCAATACGGTCACCGATATGCTCTGGACGGGCAGCCGGGAATTCGCCTACGACGATCTCAACCGCCTCACCCAGGCAACTGGCAACTTCGGTCCGTCGCTCGCGGAAGTCACCCACAACTACGCCTACGACCCCATCGGCAACGTTCTGAGCAAAGCCAATGTCCTCTTTTACTATTGCAACCACCCTACTCAACCGGCGGCTCCTCAAAATTGCACCGGCGCAATCCATCCGTCTGCGGTGGCTGCCACCTCCGACGGCCGTACGTACACATACGACGCCAACGGAAATACGCTTAGCGGCGCGGGGCGGAGTTTCATTTGGAACGTGGAAAACCGTTTACAGGATCTGAGCGCGCCCGGTGGCAGCGTCGGCAGCGTCTACGACCACACGGGTACGAGGATCAAAAAGACCGCCTCCGGCAGTACGACCTATTTCCCGTTCGCCGGCTACGAGATCGAAGGGAGTATCGTCAAGAAATATATCCGAGTGGGCAACGAGACGCTTGCAGCCAAAATCGGCGGCGACATCCGCTTTTATCATAACGATCATCAGGGAGGAGTTAACCTTATCACGGACATGTTCGCCGGCATCGTTCAGCTCGATGAATATGACCCGTGGGGCAAAGTGAGCCGGTCCGAAGGAAACGCGGAAAAGACGAGACGGTTCAACGGCAAGGAACTCGACGCCGAGTCCGGCCTGTACTACTACGGCGCCCGCTACTACGACCCCGACCTGGCGCGGTTTGTCTCGCCCGACACCTTTGTCCAGGAACCGGCCAACCCGCAAAACCTCAATCGCTACAGCTACACGATCAACAACCCGCAGAAGTACGTCGATCCCAGCGGACACTTCTTCGGGCTTATTTTCTCGCTCATCTTCAAAGCGAGCATTGCGGCCAAACTCACTGCTGCCACCGATCCATGGGGCTTTCTTTTGTCGAAAATACCGAAGAAAGTGAATGCAGGATTTACTATCTTCGGCGGTGTAGCGATGATGCTTTCCGGTAATCCCATGGGAGCGGTATATGTTACTCAAGGCGGTTTGGGCTTTGCAAAAGGAAACGGAGCACAAATAGCTAGCCAGTTGCTTGGGAGCACAGCCGCGAGTGTGGCCGGGGGAACGACAGAACCTGGAAATGATTATGCTTGGGGATCCCAAATTCGCTTCGGTGGTGACTACCGTGTCCATCAAGAAGCTACCCGGCGCGCGATAGGTCGGTTCGGAGACCTAACGCCCCAACAAATCGGGATAATCAATTCAGCAAACGATTTGATCGACAGCACACAATATCAAAGGGGTCAATGGTCTTACTTACATGCAATGAGGAATTCCGATCAACTGGTTGTAGACGCGTCCCAGTTAGCAAATGATTTTGTTCGCGGGAAGTTCGAACTAGCATGGTTCTATCGCGCCGAGGGGGATATGAATCGGTCCTTATTCGAGTTCGGACTCGGGCTGCACACATTGCAGGATTCGACTTCACCTAGTCATATTGGCTTCCAAGTCTGGACGGGTTTAGAAAGTTTGCCTCAGGAGTTGTCACACGTATGGCCAGAGCGACTTTATCCAGGAGATAATAGCGCGCTTTTTAGAATTACGGAACGTGCGTATCGATGGTATCGGAATGGAACATTGCCAGCCGGTGATCTCTTTGCACCATTCAGAGCGCAATAAAACATGCGAAGAAAGAACTGTCAATGAACCCAAAACATGAATTGCCAGTCCTATTAGCCATGATTGGTTTAGTACTTGCTCTACTTGTCTTTCTGGCACCTGAGTCTGCTTTTGCGTGTGGAGATCCTGCTGTTTTTTTCATAACTGGTGCAATCCTTGCCTTTCAGCTCGTCCTCCTGCTCATAATTTTCGTGGCACGTCGAAGCGTAGTACGAGACCGATTGAAATGCGGTGGTTTTTATCTCTTATCGCTCATCGTAATTTGGATTGTTAGTAGTTTTTTCATTCATAGATGGCTCGACTCACCTGGTCAGAATTTTTTTGAGGAGTTGGCTCTCGTTTTGATGCCAGTAATATCAATTGTTATTTTTCGATTCATCCTTGCAAAGAGTGGTAAATCCCGTATCGCACAGAATGTCGAGGAAAGAAACAAGAGCTGACAGCGAGTGAACTGTGGGAGCATTTGTGTGGGAGCATTTGGGGTCCGGCTTTGATATCTCAACAATCATTGACGGTGCTACGGAGAATACGCGAAGCATCAACCTGGACTGAGCGCTTTGACCGCCATTAAAACCAACTAGCAACAAAAAGGAGACTCACGATGATGATCGATCGCGGCGCTTGTAAAAGAGTACGGGAGGAAAAGGCTGCCCAAGCCCAGTGGATCATTGCAGGAATTGTGGGAGCCATCGTCGTTTTAGTTGGTAGTGGTCTATTCCCGGCCGCGGCCATTGCCCAGCAGCGTATCGTGATCGAAAAGGCTACCGGGAATGTCGTAGATGCGGGTGATAAAAATCTCCAGTACGACACTCGGTACTTCGACCACATGGATTTTCCTGCGGCTCTGATACCCGAGGGTGAGAATGTAAAAAAGTATCGGCGAGATGCTTCCGGTGCAATCGTACTTCGGCCGAAGGATGAGCTAACCAAGGCCTTCGCCGACGAGCGGAATAATGATCTGATCGCACGAATCAACGGCTTGACCGTGTCCGCCGACATCAAGGCAATATTGGTCGATATCGTAAAAGCCACGCTTCGTTAGGATAAACATTCCGGCGCGCTTTGGAATCTTACTACAGGGAGGGGCTATGAGCTTAACGCATCTAGCAGAAAATAAGAGCGTGAAAACGGATATGGATTTATGGATGGCTGCAATCGCTATTGCGATTTTAGGAATGGTGTTCTTCTACCCGCGGGAAACTTGGGCTCAAAGCTCCCCCCTGACGGTGCAGCCCTCAACGGGCCGGGTAGGGGTGGGTACGACCAGCCCTGGTTATACATTGGATGTAAGCGGAACCGTCAACGCGACTGGGTTCCGCGGCGACGGTTCACAATTGACAAACCTTCCCGGCAGCGGCGCTACGACAGCGATCAACAAGGTGACGGCAAATACCACCGTGGTCAGCACTTCGGCGGAGACAGCTCTCTACTCGTTTTCGGTTCCGGGCGGTACTCTGGGGACCAATAATGTGCTTCGGCTGACGATACAGATTACCGACTTCGATGTGCCCAACGGCTCAGACTGTGTCTTGAGATTTAAATTTGGTGGAACAACGATCGGCTCGATGGATTTTTTAAATGAGAGCGGGAGCGGCATTATGAATGGCAAAGGCCCCATTACCTTTGTCCTTGCGGCTGATGGCGCGACCAATGCCCAACTCGGTACCGCCGTCTTTCACGCAACCACCTGGGGCACAAACATTGCGCAGGGGAGTGCAAGTGTCGATTCTACAGTGACTCAGGTGCTTACAGTAACGGCCGATTGGGACGCCCCTGGGTCAACCCGAACCATCACTCTCGGTCAAGCCGTGCTAGAGAAACTTTAGCACGCTACCAAATGAAGGGGTAACGGTTCTGCCTATAGGAACAACCAGGAGAGGGCAAATAAACATTCCTAGCCGCGAAGCGCTATTCACTGTTTTCCTGTCTATTAGTATCGTACTGGTGGGATGGCAGATCTATAAGTTTTGGCAATTGGAACCGGTAGATTTGGCGCCACCAATGCCTCTCTCCCGTGCGCAGAGTGCTGATGCACCCGTGGGCCGAGCTAGGACCACATTGCCAACCCCAAGCACAGAAATGATCATCAACAAGAATCTCTTCGATCCGGAACGGGGTGCAGGCGCGAGTCGTGATTCGGAAGCCAGTGCGCAGGCCTTTCAGAGGGTCCAGAACATGGTTCTTGTCGGAACGATTATATTTCCCCAAAATCGAACGGCAATTCTACACGATCCTGGCGATTCAAGCCGGGGCACGCCTAATCAGGCGAGAAGCCCCATATCGCTGCGCATGAAAGTCGGCGATGACTTCGAGGGATTTACACTTTCGGAGATTGCGGACAAGAAAGTCGTCTTCACAAAAGGAAGTGCCACGGTAGAACTTGCCCTGGACTATTTCAAGAAAATCGAAATGGCCTCTTCCCGATCTTCTGCACCTGGACAAATTGTCGCAGCGGGTCCGAGCGCTGCGCGGAGTATTCCAAATCTGCCGAGACGAGAACGGCTGCCAGTTGGGCCGAATCGATAGCCGTTTCCGTCGACCGCAATCGCTCGATCCAGATGCGGGGTGCCGACCTGATATAGCGCGTGCTCGTCAGTCTCGAATATCCTGCAAAAACCAATTGGTGGGAATTTCCTGGCCCAGGCCGCGGCGTTTGGCCTCGCGCACCACATAGCCCGCGGTGGACGCGAACTGCAATCCCTGAGTGCCGCTGTTGGCGAAGAAGGTGATCTGATTTCTATCGGTGCGGCCTTTGAGCTTGCCCGACATGACGTCGGTGAGCAGCGGAAAATCCTGGGAGAAAATATCGACTTTCGGATTGGCGATTCGTTTGATCTCTTCGGCGTTGCCGGCGACTACCGAGGCTTCGCCGCCGATGCGCATCTGGCCTTCGTCGAGGTTTTTGGTCGCGCGGCCCATCTTGACGACCAGGTCGGCGCGGCGCAGGATCGCCGGATTCCATTCGTTCGATTTGACACAGGTGAGATGCATTCCCGGCGCGATCCAGGCCGGGTCGTTCACCACCACCTGGATTGAGTCCGTGCAAGTGGCGACGATATCGCAGCTGCGCACGGCGTCTTCGCTCTTTTCCACCGGCGTAACTTTGACGCCGAGCTTCTCGCCCATCTCACGGGCGTAGGCTGCGCGATTTGTTCGCGTCGGGCTGAATACTTTCACTTCGCGGAGCTTGCGTACTTCACTGAACGCGAGCAGGTAGGTGCGCGCCATGCCCCCCGCGCCGAAGATTCCCACCACCGCCGAGTCCTCACGCGACAGATACTTGGCGCCGAGGCCGGCGCAGCCGCCGACCCGCATGTGTTGAATGACGCCGTCGTTGATGATCGCCAGCGGCTCGCCGTTGCGGGTGGAAAAGACCATGACGACGCCGCAAAAGGTTCCCGGTTCGACACAGTATTTTTCGACGGTTTTACCTTCAGGCCATTCGAGCATGTCCGATTTCATCCGGATGGCGAACGTCTCGAAACTGCGCGAGGCGCCTTCCATGGTACCCCAACGGTACATGAGCTTCGGATCGTCGTTCGGGACGAAAAGATCGTAGCGCCCGCGATAGACAGCGCGCTCGCTGATGAGATCGCGATAGCCGGTTTCCAGGGCGTCCATGCAACCCTTGATATCGAGAATCTGTTCGACGACCTGATTGTTGATGAGCAGCATGTAATCCTCGCTCGCCCCGGAGAATGACGCATCTATTTCGCAGTCGGGCAGCGATTGCAAGGGTAGAAAAACAAAACGCCGCTCGGTAGCGGCGTTTTCAGTGAAGGTCTTTGAAGCGAGCAGATTAGCTGTCGAGCTCGGGTTTGGGCAGAGCGACGAACGGCACGCCTTCGTCGGCGAGTTCCTGAGTTTCCTTTTGGGTTGCGGTGCCATGAATGGGCCGCTCTTCGGTCTCGCCTTTGTGTATCTGGCGCGCCTCCTCGGCAAAGCGGGAGCCGACGTCCTCGAAATTCTCTTTGACGTAATGATGTACCTTGAGGAGCATCTCTTTGAACTCCGCCGCGGTCGGCGGGGTCGCGGGGGTTCGCGCGGGCTTTCTTGCCGGCGGCGGCGCTTCTTCTTTTTTCACATGAACCGCGCAGGCGTGAGGCACTTTCTCCACCTTGGTCGTGCCGCAGGTCGGGCAGGAGATGAGCTTTTTGTCGGCTTGTTTCTGAAAATCCTCGAAGCTCGGAAACCAGCCTTCGAAGCTGTGTTTTTTCTTGCAGACCAGATTGTAGATTACCATCGGGTATAACCAATAAGATCGGCGCGTAAACTTGTCAAGGGTCGATCAGACCGACAACCCACGCCCGGCGCCGAAAGGTCCCATATTTCTGCAAAAGTTTGCGCCTCAGGAGGCTCGTGCTAAGATCGAGACCATGAACGACGGAGTGACCCTCAGAGTTGTTCAGCGAATCGCCGAGGTGGCGCACGAGGATTGGGATGGTCTGGCGGCGGGATTGTCGCCTTTTCTCAAATGGGACTGGCTCGACAGCCTGGAGCAGTCGGATTGCGTCAACGACAAGACCGGCTGGCTACCCCATCATATCGTGGTCGAAAAAGACGGCGCGCTGATCGGCGCCTGCCCAATGTATCTGAAACTTCACAGCATGGGTGAATTTGTCTTCGATTACGAATGGGCCGAAGCGGCGCATCACGCCGGCATTCAATACTATCCCAAGATGCTAGTCGGCGTGCCTTTTACCCCGGTGACCGGTCATCGGTTTTTGACGGCGGCGAGCGAAGACCGTGGCGCGCTGGTGCGCTTCATGGGCCAGGCGCTGGCCAAGATCGCTGCGGACAACAAAATCTCGTCGGTGCATGTCAATTTCTGTCTCGCCGACGAACGCGAGGCGCTGGAGCAGGTCGGCTTTTTCCCTCGCGTCGGCATCCAGTACCACTGGCAAAACCGCGATTTCAAATCTTTCGACGATTATCTCGCGAGCTTTCGCAGCGACCGGCGCAACAAGGTCAAGCGCGAACGGCGCGCGGTCGCCGAGCGCGGCATTACGATTCGCGCCTACGAAGGCGGCGAGCTGACCGCGCAGCATCTGCGCGCCATGTTTCGCCTTTACAAAGGCCACGTGGACCGGCTGTATTACGGCCGACAATATCTCACCCAGGAATTTTTCGAGCAGTTGCAACGCCGCTTCGCCGGCAATTTATGTCTCATGCTCGCCGAGCGCGACGGCAAGATAATCGCCGGGACGTTCAACGTGCGCGATGATAGCGCCATGTACGGACGCTACTGGGGCTGCTCCGAGGAGCATCCGTTTCTGCATTTCAATGTCTGCTACTACTCCGCCATCGAGCACTCGATCCGGATGGGCCTTCAACGCTTCGAAGCCGGCGCGGGCGGCAGCTTCAAGCAACTCCGCGGTCTCGACCCGGAACATACGACCAGCGTTCATTACATCGTCGACGGCAAGTTTCGCCGCGCCGTGGAGCGCTTCCTTCATCAGGAACGCGAAATGATCCAGCGCAAGCGCGACCTGCTGCTCGATCACAGCCAGTTGAAGCGCGAACAGCAGGAACCGTAGCTTTCTGGTTTTCCAGTGCGATGCGCCGCGGGGCCGACACGCAGGTCCGCCCGACAAGAAACCGAATCGTTGGCGCGACGGGTTTTCTGCCCCTTGACAAGTTTGGTGAGTAAATGCTAACT
>Ga0207707_10002544_pt1 | contig 16346 bp, 7 predicted proteins | sample KBSC83BmetaG_FD_184336 | JGI IMG/M metagenome (GOLD analysis project Ga0207707, IMG submission 184336) | Corn rhizosphere microbial communities from Kellogg Biological Station, Michigan, USA - KBS C8-3B metaG (SPAdes) (version 2) | ecosystem: Host-associated > Plants > Roots > Rhizosphere ...
TGGCCATCGGTATGTCATCGAAGCCGACCACGGCGACCTCGAACGGCACGCTGATGCCCTGCGCCGACAGGGCGCCGATCGCGCCGATCGCGATCAGGTCGCTGGCGGCGAAGATCGCGTCGAAAGGCTCACCGCGCGCGAGCAGGGCTTCCGTCGCGCGGCGCCCTTCCTGTTGCGAACTTTCCGCGTCCACCTGCAGCGCGTCGTCGGGCACGATGCCGCGCGTGCGCAAGGCCTGCAGGTGACCGCGGTAGCGTTCCTGGAACTCGGGAAAATGCCGTGAGGCGTCGCCGATGAAGGCGATGCGGCGGCAGCCCTGGTCGAGCAGGTGTTCGGTGATGCGGTGGCCGCCGCTGAAGTTGTCACAGCCGATGGTGACGCAGGGCTGGTCGGGCATCACCGCGCCCCAGCTCACCAGCTTGGTGCCGCGCGCGCGCAGCTTTTCCAGGCGGCTGGTGTGGGTCAAATAATCGCCGTAACCCAGCAGGATGATGCCGTCCGCCTTCTTGCTTTCCGCGAAGTCGGCGTGCCAGTCACGCGAGAGTTCCTGGAACGAAATCAGCAGGTCATAGCCATGCCGCGCGCAGGCACGCGTGATCGAGCCCAGCATCGACAGGAAAAAAGGGTTGATGTGCGAATCGTCCGGCGTGGGATCTTCGAAGAACAACAACGCGAGCGTGCCGGTGAGCCGACCGCGCAGGTTCGATGCGTTCTTGTCCACCGTGTAGTTCAGCGCCGCCGCGGCCGCCTCGACGCGCCGACGGGTTTCCTCGCTTACCGAAGGGTCGCCGCGCAACGCGCGCGACACCGTGGCCTGGGAAACCCCGGCCTTTTCGGCGATGTCGAACGACGTGATGCGCTTCTTGCTGTGCACGCGATGGCGGCCTTCGGGCCCTGCGACCGGTCGATCGAGGGCTACGATGCTAGCCAAATTCGCGCGCTGCTGCCGGGCGGGAGTGCTCAACCCGGCGGATTCCCCTCGGCAAGCGACGCGAACATCGCGCCGTAAGCGGGCAGGCGTACATGCTCGCCGTCCAGCGTACCTTCGTGCAGGCCATGGCCGTGCAGCGGCCGCGCACCGCGCAACGAGGGGATCGACCAATTCGCCGGCGCATCGGAAAGGTTGAATGCGACCAGCAGGGTTTCACCAGGCGCTTCACGCGTGAAGGCCAGCACCGGTTCCGCGGTATCGAGGAACCGGATCGAACCCGTGCGCAATGCCGGATGCTGGTGCCGCCAGCGCATGAAGGCACGGAAGCCATTGAGCGTGGAAGTATCGTTCGCCTCCTGCTGCGAAACCGCCAAGGCAAGGTGTTCCTGCGGCACCGGCAGCCATGGCGCGCCGGTGGTGAAGCCGCCATGCGCGCCGGTGGTCCACGGCATCGGCGTGCGACAGCCGTCGCGTCCCTTGAACTGTGGCCAGAACGCGATGCCGTAAGGATCCTGCAAGGCTTCGAATGGCAGCTCGGCTTCGGTCAGGCCCAGCTCCTCGCCCTGATAGACGCACACGGAACCGCGCAGTGAGCAGACCATCGCGGTCAGCAGGTTGGCCATCGCCGCGGACGTGCGATCGCCGCCCCAGCGCGACCGCACGCGCTCGACATCGTGGTTGGAAATCGCCCAGCACGGCCAGCCTTCGGTCATCCTGGCTTCCAGCGCACGCACGGTGTCGCGGATGTAGGCTGCGCTGAAGTCGTCGGTCAACAGTTCGAAGCTGTAGCCCATGTGCAGGCGATGCCCGGCCGTGTAGTCGGCCATCGTCGCGAGGGAATCTTCCGACGCGATTTCCCCGAGCGTGGTTGCGCCGGGGTAGCTGTCGAGCAGCGCGCGCAGTTCGCCGAGGAATGCGAGATTCTCGGGCTGCGTGTTGTTGAAGTAGTGGTACTGGTACGCGTACGGATTGTCGGCACTGAATCCGCGCCCGCTGCGCTGGGCCTTGGGTTTGGGCGGATTGTCGCGCAATTGCAGGTCGTGGAAACAGAAATTGATCGAATCCAGCCGGAAGCCATCCACGCCGCGTTCCAGCCAGAAGCGCAGGTTGTCCAGCATCGCCGCGCGCACGTCGGGGTTGTGGAAGTTGAGGTCCGGTTGTTCGGTGAGGAAATTGTGCAGGTAGTACTGCTGCCGGCGCGGCTCCCACTTCCACGCGGGACCGCCGAAGATCGATAGCCAGTTGTTCGGCGCGGTGCCGTCCTCGCGCGGGTCGGCCCACACGTACCAATCGGCCTTGGCATTGTCGCGGCCCTGCCGGCTTTCGCGAAACCACCCGTGCTCGGCCGAGGTGTGGCTGAGCACCTGGTCGATCATCACTTTCAAACCAAGCACATGCGCCTTCTCAAGCAGCCGGTCGAAATCATCGAGCGTGCCGAACAGCGGATCGACCGCGCGGTAATCGGCGATGTCGTAACCGAAATCGGCCATCGGCGACTTGAAGAACGGCGCGATCCATAGCGCGTCCACGCCCAGCGACGCCACGTAATCGAGCCGTTCGATGATGCCGGGCAGGTCGCCCACGCCGTCGCCGCCCGTGTCGAGAAAGCTGCGCGGGTAAATCTGGTAGATGACAGCGCCGCGCCACCAATCCACATCGGCCATTATCGAGCGGGTCCCTTGATGCGCGCGCGTGATTTCGCGGCGTCTGAATTGGCGGCCAGCTTACCGGCTGGTGCATGCCGTCTTGCGGCGCGCGCATACGTATTCATGGATGTTGCAGGTGCGTCATGGGTAGCGCGAGCGCCCGCGGCATGCACGCATGCGCAGTGGCTGAACGCGCGTGTCGTTGATTGTGCAGACGGGGGCCTCGCGCCGCCGCAGCATGGCGCAAGCGTATCCGCGACCGCGGTGTTGCGTCGCAACATGCGCGCGATGCTGGCGGCATGAATACGTATGCGGCCTGTGTCCGCCGCGAAACCAGGCGCCTACCATCCGGATCACACCCGCGCCGCGAGCGCGGGCCGCCGCGCGGCACCAGCCGCGCCACGCACAACGACGATCACCACTGGGGACGACACGATGCAACTGAAACGCAACATGATGACGCTGGCATTGATCTCCGCGGGCATCGGCTTTGCCACCTGCGCCAACGTCGCCTTCGCCGCCAGCGCACCCGCCAGTGGCGCGCAGGACCAGACGCAGCCGCAGAACCAGACGCCGACGGCCGACCAGAACGCGACCGAGAAGAAGAAGAACGAAAAAAAGAAGCAGCAACCGCAACAGTTGCAGACGATCAACGTGCGGGGCTATGCAGGCAGCCTGCAGAATGCCACCGCGATCAAGCGCAACTCCGACGAGATCGTCGAGGCGGTTTCCGCCGAGCAGATCGGCAAGCTGCCGGGGACCAGCATCGCCGACACGCTGGGCCGCCTGCCGGGCCTCGCGGTACAGACATTGAGCGGTCGTCCGCAAGTGCTCACGATCCACGGGCTCGGTCCCGACTTTTCGACCGCGCTGGTGAACGGGCGCGAGCAGGTCAGCACCTCGAACAACCGCGACGTGCAGTACGACCAGTACCCGTCGAGCTGGTTCAACAGCGTGGTCGTATACATGTCGCCCAGCGCCAGCCTGATCGGGCAGGGCCTGTCCGGCACCGTGGACATGCGCACGATCCGTCCGCTGGAGCAGAGCGGCCCGGTCGCTGCCGTCAACGCGCACTATGTGTGGGACAGCATCGACACGTTGTCTCCCGGACCAGGCGTCAGTGACCACGGCTACTCCGTGAATGGTGTGTACGTGAACCAGTTTGCCGACCACACCTTCGGTGTGACGCTGGGCGTGGACCTCGAATCCAATCCGGCGCAGATCGAGCACCAGGCGCCCTGGGGTTATCCCAACGATGCGAACGGCGACCTGGTGGTGGGCGGTTCCAAGAATTACGGCATTTCCGATCAGTTGAAGCGTCTCGGTCTGCTCACCACGCTGCAATGGAAACCCAGCGACAACTTCACCAGCACGCTGGACCTCACCTGGGACAACTTCCGCGAAACCCAGCAGGCCAAGGGCATGGAGTTTCCGCTGTTCTGGGGCGCCGGCGTCGCGCTCGCGCCGGACAACGTGCAGAATGGCTTCGTGCAGGGCGGCGTATACAGCAATGTCTCGCCGGTGGTGCGCAACGACTACAACAAGACCCGCGCCAAGGTCTGGAACATCGGCTGGAACAACAAGCTGCGTTTCAACGAAGACTGGTCCGCGGAACTGGACGCCAGTTATTCACGCGCGGATCGCAGCGACGTGCAGCTGGAAAGCTATTCGGGCTTCGGCTACAACAAATCCGGCCCGACCGACACCCTGGCCTTCGAGGAAGCCGGCAGCGGCTTGCTGTACGTCGACCCCACGCTGGATTACACGCAGGGCCTGGTGCTCACCGATCCGCAGGGCTGGGGCAGCGGCAACAATCCGCCGGTGGTGCAGGCGGGCTTCATCAACGCGCCGCACACCAACGATTACCTCGCGCGGCTGCGCCTGTCCGTCGAGCACGAATTCATGAGCGGGCCGTTCTCGAACATGCAGTTCGGCGTCGATCGCGCCACCCGCAACAAGAACTACAACATCGACCAGGATTTCATCGTGCTGCCGAATGGCGCGCAGACCGCCGCGATCCCGTCGTACACGATCGGCAGTCCGCTGGCATGGATGGGCGTCGGCCAACAGGTGGTCTACAACCCGCTTGACCTGCTCGCCAACGGCACCTACGACCTGTTCCCGACCGCGTTGTCGTCGATCGGCGTGCCGCCGAACTGGAAGGTGCGCGAGCTCGACACCACGCCATTCGTGCAGTTCAACATCGACACCTCGCTCGGCAACGTGCCGGTGCGCGGCAACATCGGCATGCAGGTTGCGCATACGAACGAGTCGTCACAGGGGCAGCGCGTCGCGGCGGGAACCAGCTCGACCGGCTCTTCCGTGGTGACCCTCGTGCCCATTTCGGGCGGCACCAAGTACACCCGCTGGTTGCCCAGTGCGAACCTCGTGTTCCAGTTCACGCCCAGCACCGACCTGCGCGTCGGTGCGGCGCGCGTGCTGGCGCGTCCGCGCATGGACCAGATGAGCGCAAGCGTTGCCATCAGCGGCAACATCACGCATATCGGTTCGACCGATCCGAACACGTCGTACTTCAGCGCGAACGGCGGCAATCCCGAGCTGCTGCCGACGATGTCGGACAACTTCAACATCAGCCTCGAGCACTACTTCGCGCAGAACCAGGGCTACATGGCACTGTCCACGTACTACCTGAAACTGTCGGATTTCATCAATCCGAGCGCCGCGTTCCTGTACAACTTCGCCCCGTTCGTCGGTGCGTTCCTGTCGCCGACCCAGCAGCAGCAACTCGGCACCACTTACGGCATCGTGTCGGGCCCGACCAACGACGGCCACGGCAGCGTGAAGGGCCTGCAGGGCACGATCAACTTGCCCTTCAAGGCACTTACCTCGATGCCGGTGCTGGAGGACTTCGGCTTCATCCTGACGGGCGACTACACCAAGAGCGCGGTGACGTATGCGGGCAACCCGCAGGCCATCACGGTGCCCGGTCTTTCCAAGTGGGTGGCCAACGGCACGATCTACTACCAGCACGATGGTTTCGAGGCGCGCATCAGCGACAGCTACCGCACCAGCTTCCTCGGCGAAGTGCAGGGCATCAGCGCCACACGCATCCTGCAGACCATCAAGGGCGGCAGCACCTACGACGCGCAGGTCAGCTACACGATTCCGGACGGCCGCATGAAGGGCCTCACCTTCCTGTTGCAAGGTTCCAACCTCACCAACCAGCGCTTCATCACCTACCAGAACAACGATCCACGCCAGGTGCTGACGTGGGAGGAGTATGGCCGCCGCTTCGAAGTCGGCGTTTCGTACAAGTTCTTTTGAGGCATGGCGGCGGCACGCGCTTCGCTGGTCTGCGGCAGCGGAGCCGTGCCGCCGCCATTTCGCGATTGCGCGCGGATGATTGATCGCGCCTGTCCGCGGCGTATGCTTCCGGCATGAACGAATCCGCGATCCGGCGTGTGGTGATCGTGGGCGGTGGCACCGCCGGCTGGATGGCGGCAGCGTTGCTGGCGCGCGGCCTCGGAGGCGTCTGCGAAATCCACCTGGTCGAGTCGGCCGAGATCGGCACGGTTGGCGTGGGCGAAGCCACGATCCCGCAGATCCAGCATATCAATGCGTTCCTCGGCATCGACGAGAACGACCTGATGCGATTCACGCACGGCACGTACAAGCTCGGCGTGCAACTCAACGACTGGGGACGCATCGGCGATTCGTACCTCCACGCTTTCGGCGACGTCGGGCTGCCGCTGGGCCTGCTGCCGTTCCACCATTACTGGTTGCGCAGCCGCGCACAAGGCGACAGGCATTCGTTGTGGGCGTACTCGTTGAACGCGACCGCCGCGGCGGCGGACAAGTTTGCGCGGCTGGACAAGGTGGGAAACAGCCCGCTCGGCGGCATCCGCTACGCCTACCAGTTCGACGCCGCGCGTTACGCGCAGTATTTGCGCGAGCGCATTCCCGAAGGCGCGGTGAAGCGCATCGAGGGCAAGGTCGTCGAGGTGAAGCTGCGCGGCGAGGACGGGTTCATCGAATCGCTGCGTCTTGAAAGCGGTGAAAGCGTCGCGGGCGATTTCTTCATCGACTGTTCGGGCTTCCGCGGGCTGCTGATCGAAGGGGCGCTGAAAACCGGCTACGAGAATTGGCAGCACTGGCTGCCGTGCGATCGCGCACTCGCGGTCGCCAGTACGCGCACGGCGCTCATGCGGCCGTACACGCAGGCGTTCGCGCGCACGGCCGGCTGGCAATGGCGGATCGCGCTGCAGCACCGCACCGGCAACGGCCACGTGTATTGCAGTCGGTTCATCAGCGACGATGAAGCTGCCGCGCAATTGCTGGCGAACCTCGAAGGGGAGCCGCTGGAGGACCCGCGGCCGCTGCGGTTCGTCACCGGCATGCGCAAGCTCGCGTGGAACCGCAATTGCCTCGCGCTGGGCCTGGCCGCCGGTTTCATGGAACCCCTGGAATCGACCAGCATCCACCTGGTGCAGTCTGGGCTGGCGCGCTTCCTCGGCATGTTTCCCGACAAGCATTGCGATCCGTTGCTGGTCGATCAATACAATCGCCAGACGCGCTTCGAATACGAACGCGTGCGCGATTTCCTGATCCTGCACTACAAGGCCACCGAGCGCGACGACGCGCCGTTCTGGAAAGCGTGCGGGGCGATGGAGGTACCGCCGGAACTGGCGCGGCGCATCGATCTGTTCCGCCGCACCGGGCTGATCTTCCGCGAAGCCGATGAACTGTTCACCGAGACGGGCTGGCTGCAGGTCATGCTGGGCCAGTGGATCGAGCCTGCGAACTACCACCCGCTGGCCGACGAGCTGGAGAAGTCGAAGTTGCAGGCATTCCTGTCGGATATCCGCACACTGGTTTCGCGTGCGGCGGCGAAGCTGCCATCCCATGATGACTTCGTTGCACGAACCTGCGTGCCGTCCCGCGCTCCCGCGCCTGTCGATATGTGAGTGAACGCATGACACGAGAGCTTCGTCATTCCGGCCATGGATTGGCCGGAACCCGGTACCAGGGACGGAAAGCGGCGCGGGGTGCATTGTGAAGTGGCCGGGCTTTCGCGTCGCCGCATTGTTGGTCGCACTGGCGTGGATACCCGCCGGCTTCGCGGCCATGCCAGCGCGACCCGAAGCCACTCACGCGCCTTCCGGCGTGTACTACGAAATCTTCGTGCGCAGCTGGTACGACACCAACGGCGACGGCATCGGCGACCTGAACGGCGTTACCGCGAAGCTCGGTTATCTGCAATCGCTGGGCGTCAGCGGCATCTGGCTGATGCCCATCAATCCTTCGCCCAGTTACCACGGTTACGACATCACCGATTACCGTGCGATCAATCCGCAGTACGGCAGCACGGCCGATTTCGAGCGACTGGTGCGCGAGGCGCACAAGCGTGGCATCAAGGTCATCATGGATCTCGTGGCCAACCACACCAGCAACCAGTCGCCATGGTTCAAGGCCGCCCGTGATCCGCACAGCAAGTATCACGACTGGTACTCGTGGGCAAAGCCGGATACCGATTTGAAGGCGATCAGCGCCACCGGCGGTTTCGCGTGGCATGCGCTGCCGGACGGACAGAACTACTTGGGCGTGTTCACGGACGAGATGCCCGATTTGAATTACGACGACCCTGCCGTGCGCAAGGAAATGATCGACGTCGGCAAGTTCTGGCTGAAGAAAGGCGTGGACGGTTTCCGCCTCGACGCCGCGCAGCACGTTTATCTCGATTTCGAGACCGACTGGAACAGCGCGTCGGTGCTCGAGAAAAACCTCGACTGGTGGCGCGAATTCCATCGCGGCATCGACGCGGTCGATCCGCATGCGTGGGTGGTCGGCGAGGTGTGGCAGCAATATGCCGACCAGCTCGCGCCATGGATGGATGCGCTGGACGCGACATTCGATTTTCCGCTGGCCATGCGCCTGATCGACAGTGCGAAGCAGGAGCGCGACCGCGATCTGGGCGCGACCTTGCAGCGTATCGGAGATGACTACCGTGCCGCCGGACACGGACGTTTCGACGATGCCCCGCTCCTGTCCAACCACGACACCGAACGGGTGATGAGCCAGCTCGACGGCAATCCCGATCACATGCGCGTGGCCGCCGCGATGCTGCTGACGCTGCCCGGCCATCCTTTCATTTATTACGGCGAGGAACTCGGAATGCGCGGTCAAAAGCCAGACCCACACCTGCGCGAGCCGATGCGCTGGTATCGCGCCGGGAAAGGGCCGGGCGAGCCGACATGGGAAGGCTGGAGCGCGGGCGATGGTCCCGCAGTGTCGGTCGAAGCCGAGGAGAAAGATCCAGGTTCTCTGCTCGACTGGTACCGGATGCTGATCGGCTGGCGGCGCGACATTCCCGCACTGCGCGATGGCGTGCCGCGCGATTGGCGCGACGCCAACAGGCGGGTCGCGGCGTGGGAGCTGGACGACGCGCACGGCGACGTGCTGGTGCTGCACAATCTTTCCGGTAAACCGCAAACGATCGCGCTGCCCGCGCGACGTTTCCACAAATTGCTCAAGCACAGCCGGGCCGACACGTCGCTCGACGGCAACGGGGTGACCTTGCCGCCGTACGGCAGCGCGATCCTGCAATGAATGGTCAATCAATCTATTTACGGCATCGCTTTCTCTTCGTCATTCCGGGGCCGTCCGCAGCTTTACCGCGGACGGAGCCCGGAACCCAGCGTCTTTGCTTTCGATGGAAAAGTCACGGGGTTCCGGGTCGCCGCTGCGCGGTGTCCGGAATGACGAATAGGGTAGCTTTCGGATTCAAGAAGAAGGACAAACATTGATGACCGCAAAACTGCGCGTGCTCGCACTCACTCTGCTGTTGCTGGCCGGATTCGCCGTAGCCGCCCACGCATCCGTCACGCTGGAGCTGCGCAGCGTCGGCACACGAGGCTTCGCACTTGCGCAGGACGACGCGACGACCTCGGTGCAAATGGTCGCGCCCGGCGTGTTGCGCGTGCACTACATGCCTATGGGCCACAAGACGCCCCCGAACCTGGTGATCGACCCGCAGCGCGCGCCGGTGACGTTCAAGCCCGAGGTTTCGCATCGAGGCGATGCCGTCACGTTGCGCTCGAAGCGGATGACCGCCGCCTGGGATCCGAAAACCGGCACGTTGACGGTCAGCGACGCGCAGGGACACGTGCTGTTGCGGCAGTCCGATGTCATGGCTTTGTCGCAAGAGCGCATCGTGCTGGAACATGCGGCGGGCGACGCGCTCTACGGCATCGGTGGTTTCGAGGCCAATCAGCCGGTCACGGCCGGGCTGTTGCGCAACGGCAAGCAGATCGCACAGGCTGGCAAGCAAGGCCACGCCGGCGCACCCTTCGTGTGGAGCACGTCGGGTTACGGCGTGCTGGTGGATTGCGACGGCGCGGATTTCGACCTCGCCAAGGGCCGCATCACCGTCGACAATTTCAAGCGTCCCGACGCCGACTACTACATCCTGGTCGGCACGCCCAAGGAATTGTTCGGCGAGCTGGCGAAACTCAGCGGCCCCGCGCCGCTGTTCCCCAAATGGGCGATGGGTTTCACCAACAGCCAGTGGGGAATCGACCAGAAGGAACTGCTGGACATCGTCAAGACCTATCGCGCCAAGCACATTCCCATCGACAATTTCACCCTCGACTTCGACTGGAAGGCGTGGGGGCTGGGCGACTACGGCGAATTCCGCTGGAATCCCGAAAAGTTTCCTGACGGTCCGAACGGCAAGCTTGCGAAGAGGCTTGCTGCCGAGGGCCTGCACCTGACCGGCATCATGAAGCCGCGTCTCTTGCTGGGCACAGCCGAAGGCGATTACGCCACAGCGCACGACTTGTGGATTCCGGGCGAGCAGGCATACCCGGAATACTTCTCGCACAAGCAGGCAAAGGACGTGGATTTCGACAAGCCGGAAGCGCGCCGCTGGTTCGGCGAGCTTGCAATGAAGTACGGCTTCGACGACGGCATTGCCGGCTGGTGGAACGACGAGGCCGATGTGTACGGCAAGGATGGCACGCTCACCTCGAACACGCAGTTCCTCAACATGCAGCGCGCGTTGTACGACGCGCAGCGCGCGGTGAGCGACCGGCGCGTGTGGTCGATCAACCGCACCTTCTGGCTGGGATCGCAACGCTACGCATACGGCATGTGGTCGGGCGACATCGACACCGGGTTCGCGAGCATGGCGGCTCAGCGCGTGCGGATGCTGAGTGCGATAGAGGCCGGCGAAGCGAAGTGGGGCATGGACGGCGGTGGCTTCAATGGCCACCCGTCCGACGAGAATTATGCGCGCTGGATCGAATTCGGCGCGTTCACGCCGATCTTCCGCGTGCACGGCACCTTCAATGAGAAACGCCAACCGTGGGTTTATGGGCCGGTGGCCGAGGCCGCCGCGACCGCCGCAATCCGTCTGCGCTATTCGCTGATTCCATATATCTACGCGTACCAGCATACGGATTACGCGCACGGCGTCGGGCTGGTGCGGCCGCTGACGTTCGACTGGCCCAACGATCCGAAGGTGCGCAACGACGCCGATGCCTGGATGTTCGGCCAATGGCTGCTGGTGTCGCCGGTGGTCGAGCAGGGCCAGACGTCGAAGCACATCTACCTTCCGACTGGAAAATGGATCGACTGGTTCAGCGGCAAGACCTATGCAGGCGGACAAACCGTCGCCGTTCCGGTGGATGCGAAAACCTGGCGCGACATCCCGTTGTTCATTCGCGACGGCGCGATCATCCCGACGCAGCCGGTAATGGACTACGTCAGCCAGCATCCGGTCACGACGATGACGGTGCAGGTGTTCCCGTCGGACCAGGCCACCCACTTCGATTACTACGACGATGGTGGCGAGACCTACGCGTACGAGAAGGGCGTGTATTTCCTGCAGGCGATGACGACGCGCAAAGGGGAAAGTGCAATCGATTTCACGTTGGCTGCGCCGCAGGGCACGTACAAGCATGGCGTACGCTGGTATCTGCTCGCCATCCACGGCGGTGGCGCGCGCTCGGTGCTCGCGAATGGCAGAGCCGTTCCTTCCGCCGCTTCGCTCGACGCCCTCGAAGCTTCGGCCGATGCAGGTTGGGCCAGCGGCCACGATCGTTACGGTGCGGTGACCTGGGTGAAAGTGGACGCGAGCGCTGCCGTCGATCTTCGCATCGTGACGTTGACGCCATGATTGCGCTCGCGGCCTTGTTGCTTGCCGGCAGCGCCGCTGCCGCAGCGCCGTCGTGGCATGACAGCCTCGACTGGCAACGCAAGCGCGCCGCCGTGGCGGCAACCGCCGATGGCGGCTACGTGCTGCACGGCCCGTTCGGCGAACGCACGATTCCGGAAGCGTCGCGGCACACGCGCACGGCCAGCCCGTTGTTCGACGGTCTGTTCGCGATGGCACAGGATGACCTGAAGCAGGATTCGGTGACGGCAATCCGCGACGACGCCTTCGATCATGGCCGCGCCATCCCGTGCCATTGCTTCGAGACTGGCGAGAAGTGGCACTACGTGTGGACGCGCGACCTTGCCTATTCGGTGGACCTGGGCTTGTGGCGATTCGACCCTGCGCGTTCGCGCAATGGATTGCTGTTCAAGCTATCCGATGTGCGCGCGAAGGACGTTTCGCAAGGTCTGTATCCGATGCAGGACACCGGCTCGGGCGGAAGCTGGCCGATCAGCACCGACCGCGTGGTGTGGTTTCTCGGCGCGCGCCATTTGTTGGATGACAAAGCGTTTGGCGAGAAGGTTTGGCAGGCGTTGAACGACACGCTGGCGCAGGATCGCGAATACGCCTTCGACGCGCGCATGGGCCTGTACCGCGGCGAGACTTCGTTCCTCGACTGGCGCGAACAGACTTATCCGGAATGGACGAAGGACAACGTGGTGTTCATCGGCCAGTCGTTCGCGCTTTCCACCAACGTGCTGCATTACGAGGCGTTGCAGCTCGCCGCAAGCATGGCGGCGCAACGCGGCGACAAGCGCGCGAAGCAATACGCCGCGCAGGCCGACGCGCTGAAGCGGGCGATCAACGCACGTTTCTGGCGCGCCGATCGCGGCATGTACATGAGTTACATCGGCGGCGACGGTTTGCCAGTGGAAGCTTACGACCTGCTGGGCCTGTCGCTCGCGATCACCAGCGGTGTAGCCGACTCGGAACGCGCGCGTTCGTCGCTGGCGCACTATCCCGCATGGCCGGCCGGCAGTCCGGCGATCTGGCCCGAGCGCGCTGATCAGCCGATCTACCACAACCGCGCGATCTGGCCGTTCGTCAGCGCCTACGCGCTGCGTGCCGCGCGCAAGGTGAGCGATCCAAAACTGATCGCGTTCGAGATCGAATCGATCATGCGCGGTGCCGCGCTGGCCGGTTCCAACATGGAAAACTACGCGCTGCTCACGCAGTCGACGCATGTCGACGCCGGCAAGCTCAGCGGCCCGGTGGTGGACTCGCCGCGCCAACTGTGGTCGGTGGCGGGTTATCTCGACATGGTGACCGAGGGCGTATTCGGGCTGACCGGCGATGGCAGGGTCGAACCCAAGCTGCCGGTATCGCTGGTGCCGATGCTGTTCGGCAAGCGCGGCGCGATCACGCTGCAGTTGCCGGAACGAACGATCACGCTGAAGCGTCCGCTGCACGCAGGCGGCAATCTGCTGGTTGCGGACCATATCGAATACGACGGCAACAACACTGTTGTCACGCTGAAAGCCATCGAGGCTCCTGCGTTGCCGTTGCGCACGAATGCGCCGATGTATGCGCCCGCGACGCCGGCCGCACCGCGCGTGTCGCGTGACGGCGACAAGTGGCACGTGATTACGAGTGGCGATCGCGAAGTGTTGTACGTGGATGGGAAGCGCTTCGGCGACGTGGGCAATGCTTGGGAGTTGCCGTCTTCACCGTTCACCCTGAGCGTAGCGCCGCAGGCGCGAAGCCGAAGGACAAGTTCGAGCGCTTCGAATTCGTCTGCTGCGCAGGCTACGCTCAGCGCGAACGGAATGGAGGGTTTGGCGCGCCGTTGTCTGCGCGTGACGCGACTCGACAACGACGGCATTGAGTCGCTGCACAGCCCCGAAACCTGCGTGGGCGACGAATCGCAAGTGAATGGCACGTGGCCGCGTACCTGGACGGCGCCCGTGAACGGAAGCTTCCGCGTGGCGCTGGATTATTCGAACGACCATGGCCCGATCAACACCGGCGTCACCGCCGCGGTGAAACGTCTCGCGATTGCTTGTACGGGCAGTCCGGAACAAATCGTGCCCATCGTCATGCCGCACAGCATCGGTGAACAACGTTCCACCTTCGCGATGTTTCAGGCAAACGCCAGAGCGCACTGCACCTTCGCGCTGGGGCAGGGCTTCAACATGAGCGATCTTGCGGACTTTGCGCACTACACCGGCGGTGAGGGCGGCAGCGAAGGTCCGTTGAACAATGCCAGAATCAGCGCGCTGCATATCGCGCCGCTTTCGGCAGACACGCCCCCATGAACCGCAAGCCCGCACTGTCGTTCTGGCAAATCTGGAACATGTGTTTCGGGTTTCTCGGCATCCAGTTCGGGTTTGCGCTGCAGAACGCCAATGTCAGCCGGATTTTCCAGACGCTCGGCGCCAGCGTCGGCGACATTCCCGCGCTGTGGATCGCTGCACCGTTGACGGGATTGATCGTGCAGCCGTTGATCGGCCACTGGTCGGATCGCACGTGGGGCCGGCTGGGCCGTCGCCGCCCGTATTTCCTGATCGGCGCGGTGCTGGCCACGCTGGCGTTGATTGCCATGCCGGATGCCCCGTTGCTGTGGATCGCGGCGGGGCTGTTGTGGGTGATGGATGCGTCGTTCAACATCGCGATGGAACCGTTCCGCGCGTTCGTCGGTGACCAGTTGCCGACGCAGCAGCGCGCGAATGGCTACGCGATGCAGAGCTTTTTCATCGGCGTCGGCGCGGTGGTGGCGTCTATGCTGCCGTACCTGCTGGCGCACGCCGGCGTGGCAAACACGGCGCCCGAAGGCGCCATTCCGGACACCGTGAAGTACGCGTTTTACGCCGGCGGCGTTGTGCTTTTGGGTTCGGTGCTGTGGACCATCGTGACGACGCGCGAATATCCGCCGGAAACGTTGCGGGCGTTCGAGAACCCCGTGGCGGAAGCCGCACCCGCGGACATGCGGCGTGCCTGGCGCTTCGGCCTGCTGTTGGGTGCCATCGGCGTGCTGCTGCTGATCGCGATCCTGCGCTTTTCGTTGATGCGCGATTTGTATCTTCTGGCCGGAATGCTGATCGCGGCCGGGCTGCTGTTCGCGTGGCTGTCGATCGCGCGCGGCAGCGGCACGCTGCACCAGGTGATGGCCGACCTCTACGGGATGCCCGAAGCGATGCGGCGGCTCGCATGGGTGCAATTCTTTTCGTGGTTCGCGCTGTTCGCGATGTGGATCTACACCACGCCGGCGGTGACGCAGATCCAGTTCGGTGCCACCGACCCGCATTCGGCCGCCTACAACGCGGGCGCCAACTGGGTCGGCGTGCTGTTCGCCGCCTACAACGGATTCGCCGCACTGGCCGCGATCGTGATTCCACGGATGGCGCGCGCGTGGGGCCTGCGCGTGAGCCATCTCGTGAACGTGGCGTTGGGTGGCGCGGGGCTGATGTCGTTCGCGCTGATCCGCGATCCGCACTGGCTGCTGCTGTCGATGGTCGGTGTGGGCTTCGCGTGGGCCTCGATCCTGTCGCTGCCCTACGCGCTGCTGTCTGACAACCTGCCCGCCGCGAAAATGGGCGTCTATATGGGCATCTTCAATTTCTTCATCGTGATCCCGCAACTGCTGGCCGCCAGCGTGCTGGGCGTGCTGCTGAAATGGTTTTTCCATGGCCAGCCGCTGTACGCGCTGGTGCTGGGCGGCATCAGCCTGTTCGTGGCGGGGCTGTGCACGTTGCGTGTGCACGTCGCGGAACCGCAACCCTTGCCGCAGCAGGCGGCCTGATGTTGCGCCTGCGACGATCACGGAAGACCCGTTTGCCTCATCGATCAAGGGAGGTCGCCATGCTCGCCATCGCTGCGCGAATTCGTCGCATCCTGCCCGGATTGGCGTTGACGCTGTTGGCGCTGCCGGTCGTGGCGGCGACCCCGGCAACCGACTCGAATCCAACGGTGCGGATCGACAGCGGCACCTTGGCGGGATTGCATGCCGCCGCGACCGGGCTCGACGAATTCCGTGGCATTCCGTATGCCGCGCCGCCGGTCGGCGCGTTGCGTTGGAAGCCGCCGCAACGCGTTGCGGCATGGACGGGCACGCGCGCCGCCGACAACTTCGGCCCGCGTTGCATGCAAATTTCGTTGCTCAGCGACATGGTGTTTCGCTCCGACGGCATGAGCGAAGATTGCCTGTACCTCAATGTGTGGACGCCGGCCGGCAGGGCAGGCAAGAAACTGCCGGTGCTGGTGTATTTCTACGGCGGCGGTTTCGTCGGCGGCGACGGTTCGGAATTCCGCTACGACGGCGCCAGCCTCGCACAGCGCGGCATCGTCACCGTCACCGTGAACTACCGCCTCGGCGTGTTCGGATTCCTCGCGTTGCCGGCATTGGCCGACGAATCGCCGCACCACGCCGCCGGCGATTACGGGATGCTCGATCAGGTGGCTGCGCTGCGCTGGGTCCATCGCAACATCGCCGCTTTCGGCGGCGATCCGGACCAAGTCACGATCGGCGGTGAATCGGCCGGTTCCATGTCGGTCTCGGCGCTGATGGCCTCGCCGTTGTCGAAGGGACTGCTGCAGCGCGCGATCGGCGAAAGCGGCGCGGTGCTCGCCAACCTTGCGCCATGGTCGCTCGCGAAGG
>Ga0207707_10002545_pt1 | contig 16337 bp, 37 predicted proteins | sample KBSC83BmetaG_FD_184336 | JGI IMG/M metagenome (GOLD analysis project Ga0207707, IMG submission 184336) | Corn rhizosphere microbial communities from Kellogg Biological Station, Michigan, USA - KBS C8-3B metaG (SPAdes) (version 2) | ecosystem: Host-associated > Plants > Roots > Rhizosphere ...
GCGAGACGGGCCGGCGATCCTGGAGGCTCGTTTAGGGTGGATGATCGGGGAATCGAGTTTAATTTTAGTGCCCCCGCCGCCGGGGGGTCATCTACCCCCCCATTCTTACTGGTTGAAAAAACCCCCCACTCCCCCCGCCCCTCGGCCGATCGGCCCGCACTATCTAGGCTTCTCGCGACCATTGGAACTCATGCGAGTTCGATATGGTTTAATGGTTGATTTTGATTGCCAATTTTGAGCACTCGAAAATCGTCGTAACTCCTTATTTTTCGTGCGAAAATCGAGGAGGCGAAAAATGCGAGATTTGCACGCTAACGGGGGTTTTTCCGGAATTCGACCTAGAGCACGAGGCATCCGCTCGCGATTCTGGGGGCTTGCTAGGGGCTTTAGAATCGATAAGTTATCTAATGGAACTCCGGAATTCTTACGCTTTCGCAAGCTTATTTAGGCGATTTTCGGCCGAACATTACTTTTGAGAAATTAAACTTGACGGCCGATTGTGCCGATGTTATGATGTGAGAAATCGGGGCGAACCTTTAGCGGAGGTTAGTTCAATGGCTGATTATCTGGTCAATGCGATTGCCCTACTCTTATCCCTCGCTCCGGCCGTGTTGCTGGTCGCGATGGATCGGGGGGCAAAATGACGCAAGCAACCTATGAGGATTGCTTGGAACAAGCTTGCCGAGAATTGTACGAGGCAAAGCCCGCAATCCTTCACGCGTGCAACAACGGCGAGCGTATCCGCCTTGCGACCGAGGAGGAGTGGCTTGCATATCGAGTTTCCGCAGTTCACAACGGCTATAGGCGAGCGTACATTATCGCCAACGGCCAACGATGTTACGTGCTCTTCAATGGTTGATTTTGAGAAAGGAAAAATATCATGAGAACGGCCAAGCTTGCAACCCGTGTAAAAATCGTTCATTCAATCGTCTCCGCAATCGGGGCGATTTTCCAACGTGCGGAGTGGGAGCAATTGACCAGTGAACGCATCGACCATGAAATTGATAAGGTCTATCCGGCCGATCGGCGAAAACGCCTAACCGTCGCCGATCAAGAGTACATTCGCGGATATCGCGATGGAGCATTCTGGTCACTTTACCATCGTCTCCGGTTCACTTATCGGGTTGATGGAAAACGAATAAAGGTTTCGGATATTACCGATCATTCGCGAGTGTCCGAACAAAACTCCGGAAAGTATGCTACCTCGGGGGTTGCGTATGAAACGGCCGATGGATTGCTCCCATTCCACGAATTCAATCGCATCGCCGATCTACCTCACATTTACACTTTCCACGAAAACGGTTTTCGGGCCGAATTCTACCGAGGGGCTTATGACCACGAGGGAGAACGTTGGTTGCTCGCCTATCGCATCTTTGACGACATGGAGGGACATGCTTGGGGCGAACCGCATCAATCGTCCCCCCTCTTCTATGGTCGCGATTTGGGGTTGCCCTGCCGGACGGATATATCGGCAAACTATGTTCGCGAGCACATTGGCGATTTACTATCTTGGTTTTCGCTCACCTATGGCGATACCGATAGGGATTATTTTGAGAAATATTCGGCCCGCCAAAACGAGTTCCGCGAATCGTACCGTCGAGACGAACTCGCGAATCTCGTTTCCGAAACGGCCGGCTGATTTTCTCTTTCTCTAAAAAACTCTTGCTTTCCCTGAACCGATCGACTATACTTTCCGTAGAACGTATGTTCGCCGATTCTTTTTCCCCTAACTTTCGGAGGTTTATCGTGGCCCACAATCTGGAAATTCGCGGTGGCAAGGCATCTTTCTTCGCGGTTGGCAAGCCCGCATGGCATGGCCTCGGGACAATCGTTCAGGATGCCCCCACAATCCCCCAAGCTTTGGAACTGGCAGGGCTTGACTGGAAAGTATCGCTACATTCCGTTTTCGACAAGGAAGGGAATGCACTGGACAAAATGGCCAAGCTTGTTGTTCGCAATTTGGACGGCCAACAATTCGGCGTCGTCGGCCCGAGGTGGCAACCCCTCCAAAACCGGACGGCTTTTGAATGGTTTCAGCCGTTTCTCGATTCCAAGGAAGCTGAATTGCATACGGCGGGGGCACTCAACGGCGGCCGGAGGGTATGGATTCTGGCCCGCATCTGCGGCAAGCCCCTCGAAATTGTCAAGGATGATACAGTCGAGCGGTTCCTCCTGTTGTCGAATTCGCACGATGGTACGTTGGCCGTTCGCGTAGGCTTCACGCCGATTCGCGTAGTATGTGCGAACACGTTGGCCGTCGCCCACAATGCGACCGATTCTCAGCTCATTCGGTTCAAGCATGGCCAATCGCTTGTGGCGAATCTGGAATCCATCCGCGATACGATTTCCCTCGCCAATCGCACATTTGAAGCGACGGCCGAGCAATTCCGCATCTTGGCCCGCAAATCCATCAACAAGGCGGACCTACGGAAATACCTCAAGATTGTCTACGGGTTCAATGGCGACACTCCGGAAGACGAGATTTCGACACGACAGAAAAACGTTTTCGACAAGATTACGGAAAATTTCGAGCAAGGTTTCGGCCACGACATCAAGGCCAACGGGAAAACCTACTGGCGGGCTTATAACGCCGTCACGGAATATCTGACCTACGCTCGGCCCGAAATCGATAGCGGAAAGCGGCGACGGACGGCCGACGATTCGCGGCTGGATTCGTTGTGGTTCGGGGCGAATTCTCGACTGAATACGGCCGCACTCGACGCGGCGATTGCCTTAGCGGTCTAACGATCGGCCGCAGTATAGCCCCCTCCGGCTTGATTGTCGGAGGGGGCTTTTGTCGTTTATGGAAACATTTTTTTGTTTTGAGAAAGGAAAAGCCCCATGTCCGCTATCAATTTCAACCGCTCGCCGTTCCTTGCCCAAGCTTTGGAATTCATTCGCCGTAATCCGGGTTGCTCGAAACGAGACGTAGCCTATTGCGATAGTCCCTCGTTGCATAGCCGAACGGTGTCCTATCGCTATCGAGCTATCAACCGATTGCTTGACGCGAAGCTAGTACGCAATTACGACCGAGGTGGCCGATATCATTTGCTGGCAATTGACGGCCCGCGAATCGCCGACTATCAAATTGTAAACCACGGAATCATTTACCCCGATTACTTTCCGGGTTGCGGCGTCTTCGGCACTCAATTCGATTGCGTGGCTACTGGCATCGGCGACAATGCGGCCGAAGCTATCGACGATTGTATCGAGCAAATGGCAACGATGGCGGAGTGCTCGAATATCGAGTGGACAGAATTCGAGAAAAGAATGCTCCACGACGAAAAGCTGCGGGCGTGGCCACGCCGTCCCGCCGTTGGTCGAGACGATGAGGGTGCGTTCTACCATGTGTCGATCCGGTTCAATGTCGATCGATAAGCTATGCTTGTTTTTTGAGAAAGGAAAATTCCAATGAACGGAACTATCGTAAGATTTTGCGGAAACGTCATGGCCCGCGTTAGCCACTCGGAACGGCCGTTTGCTTTCGACGGGTTGCTAGTCAACCTTGACACCGAGGGGGAGCATCGCCTAACCGTTGAATGCGGCCCGTTCATGCTTGAGGCGGAGGCGGATCGAATTGCACGGGCGTTGATCGGCCAAGCAATCCATGAGGGGTTTCCGTGCAAGCTGGATGCCGATGGCAACGGTTTCTTGATTGTCACTTCGCGGCTGCCCTCAATTCACCTAGGAGCGGCCAAGTAGTCCAAATCGGTTCCCCCTAGGGGTCAAAACCATATAAACCTCGGGAAATAATGGGGTCGGCCCGCTAACCTTTCTTTCTCCAAAACCCAAAACTGGCGACCGATCGGCGGAGCTTGTGGAAAATTTTGCAAGAGAAATTTTGGTTCGCGGTTTTTCGTCGATTCTCGCGGTACTGAATGCAAGAAACCCCTTGTTTTCTAGGGTCAAATCGCATAGTCGGGCAGTTTTCGCGAGCGGCGGAACGCCTAAAAAACCCCTAAAAATCGCCCCAAAAACCCCAAAACTTTCCCCAAAAAACAAAATCCCCTTCCCCCCATTCTCTGTCTTGTGCTTGGTTGTTGTTTATGGTAAGATAGACGGAGCTAGTTTTCTTCAGAAAAAAAGGACCGAAGCCATGCCGAAAATCATACTTAACTCGGAAAACATAGGCATTATCAACCGCGGGCGGCCGGATAGACCGATCGACGGAGCGGCCCAAGGATGCCATGTTGTGACCGATGGCAAAACCCTCGTGGTCTACGTTCGCGGCGAGCATATTCTTTCCATCGTTAATTGTGAAAATCGAATTCTCTTTGACGATCGGCGGCCGGCGACGAAATAGTTTTTCCGGAAAACAAAATCCGGATTGGTTACTTTCTCAATCAATAAACGAGGGTTTCGACAATGGCCCATCTCCAATCACTTTCCGACAAAGAATTAGATAGGCTTTACAGGCGGGCTTACGATCGAGTCTGCAATCGATTGACGGGCGGCCTTTCGCTCGGAATGGATCGACAGACACTGAAGATTGTAGACCCCATTGGAGCGAATACGCTAGAGCTGATCATGGCGGAGATTTTGCGGCGGGTAGTATCTTGATAAACTTGGTCAACATTCCAATCCCTTCCACGTTCTTTTTGGAGAAAAAATGAGAACCGGCAAAGTGAAATTCGCTAACGGCGTCTGTCACTATGAAAAACGAGGTGCGGTCACTTGCAAGCGATACAAGGGGCAGTTCGGAAGCGACGAGTTACAGGCCAAAGCGGATACCGGACTTTGGTATACGCTGATCGAAGGAAACGCCCGTGCAATACAGGGAGAGGGGCCGACCCCGGAGCTAGCTATCCGCGATGCGATCAAACGTAATCGCGAGATAGCCAAAATCTTGGAAACGGCCGCGAAAACCTTGGAGGCTTCTCTTTCGTAGAAAGAATAATTCGGCGGGCGGCCACATTCTTTTTTTTTGAGAAAGGAAAATCATCGTGAAACTGGAAGTAGTTTTTCAGATTAGCGGAACGATAACTTATCCCGTCGCCGCCGGCCGAATTACTTCTCAGATACCTACGTTTTACTTGGATGCCGATGTTCAGGGCATCCTTACTTGCGAGCACGCGGCAAAAGTGGCATCTCGCCTTCTCAATTTGCCCGGCACGCCATCGGTAGAGCTATCGCTTTACGTCACTCGATTCCGCCGGAGTATCGAGGTACTCTTGGAGTGGGGGCAACCCGAATTCTTTTGTTTTGGAGAAAAAAATGAGAACGGTTAAAGTTATGTTCGCCAATGGCAACAGTCTGATTACCGATATCAACGGCACGCGGGCCGAGGTACTCGCCTATTATGTCGGCCAATGGTTCAATCTGGGGCCGAGTACGGAGGGGAGCGACGACGATATGCAACGGGCGGTTAGCGTCGAATTCCTAGAACTATTAGTATGCGGAAAACGAGTGCAAGTCGATTTGAGCGGTATTGGCCATTGCTGGAAAGATGACGATACGATCCCGCCGGATGTTCGGATCGAAATTGAATGCGAAATTATCGACGGTAAGCAAGAGACGTGCGAGGACTATTTGGCCAGCAACGGCCTCCATTATCGATGGAGCTAACTTTCAAATATGAGGGGTCCAATCGTCTCCGGCAACAATTCACGATGCCCTAGGCTACTAGGGGTGAGAGTATGAAAAAGGTATCGCTGACAGATAAACAAATCGTAGTCCTAGGCTGGGATGATCCGGGCATCCCTTCCCCCCGCGTCTCCGCAAAAAAGCGAGGGGCAACGGTCTACGAACTGACCGAGGAAGAGCTAAAGCTAGCTATTGAGACGGCCGAGGGACTAAGCTGGGGGGCGGACGATACTAGGACGGCGAAAGCAATTCTACGAAAGCTTCTCTAAACAAAGGAAGACAGATTCATGAAAACAAAAACCTTCGAGATACAGCTACTGGGCGATTTGTTCGCCGATATGCAAAGCTTTTTGGATCATGCCATCTTCGCGGCCCGCGAGGAAGCTGACGATTACGTCATTCCGTGCGGGTGGACGGCAGAGCACACGGCGGGGGAAATCGGCCAATCTTGGGAGCTAACTTTCAAGGTAACTCGCATCTCGGATTAGGCGGGGCGATCGGTTCAAACATTGTTTTTTGAGAAAGGAAAGTAACCATGTTGACGCGATATTCCTTGATGGTCGGCGACAAAGGAACGGTTCCGGTTTTCGTGTTCGTCAACGATATCGGGCTTGTCGAATCGTTCCAGCCGGAAAACGAGACAGGCCCGCGAGTTCCATTCTCTGACTGCTCTGACTTCCTCATGGAACGGATTTTGGAGGAAGTTGCCAAAATCAGAATTGCGGAAAACAAATTTCCTTGTTTGGTCAAAGCGAAAGAGTTGCAGCTTTGCGATGTTGTTCGCTTCGATGGGTTATTTGGCCATGCGACTAATGCGTGGTCCGAGGCCAGTGTCTACCAAACCGATACGGAAATAGTCTACTTGCTCCGTCCATTCGTCGTCAATTCGGAATTTGGGGCAATCTCGACTAGCAGTCATGGCAACGCTTGCCAAAAAGTTTATGCTTCTATCGGCTTTGAACAAATTGAGATTAGCCGACAAAGTAACATTTGGTATCTGTTGTTTCGCCGAGAAGGAATTCCGGCAAATTTAGTGTAATACATTTCTCAAAAACAAATTTTCGGAGCCTCTACGATGTCCCTCGCCAATCTCTTGCCCGTCAATTTTCAATTTGAGCAAGCGACGGTCAACTACAAAAACGAATTCTCCGAAGCTACCGGCCGGAAGATGCCGAAGCTTGATTGTATGCTGCTCGATCAATACGGTTATCAACGAGAGCTATCGGTTAGCTTCCGTTGGCGACCGGGCGATAGTAGGGATTTGTTTTGGGAAATCTCTGTTTACCAACATCCAAACCGTCGATGGAGTAGTGAAGTCTCCGCGAGCTATGCGGAGGCTTTTATCTTGCGGTTCGCCCATCTTTGTATTCACTACCCCTCCTTGCTCTTCAATAATACCGGCGAACATTTGACAGACAAGCAACGGCCACGGGGCGAGGGATTCGTCCGTCTATGCGAACGGCTGCATCGCGGCGAAAAGGTCAAGCCAAGCGATATCTAGGACGCGGGGCATTTTTCCTTTCTCAAAAACAATTCACGGAGATACTATCATGGGCGACCGATATACTCGCGAGCACCTAATCAGGGCGGCCCGCGTACTGGCGGAGGAACTAGGTATCCCGTTCGCGACCACGGATATCGAGGAGGGGCTACACTTGGAGCGAGACGGCACGGGGCGGGGCTACAGGCTTACCGTCACGGCAAACGGCAGTTACTCTCAGCCATTCGCGAGCGGTCGCTACTATCGGGCAGGGGAGACGGCCTATTGGATGATCCATCAGACGATCGATGCCGTTCGGTTTTTCAAAAAGTTAGAGGTGGCACGTTGGAATACGGTTCGGTTCTCGAAAAAATAAAGGATTTCTGCAAATGAAACCATCAACCCGTCAATTGTTCGAGGGGCTTGCCTTCTTTCGGATTGTAAGCAATCTGACGCGGGCCGATCGGGCGGCCTATTATCGCCAGTCTCGACAGTGCTACGGTCGCCAACGATTCCGCGAACGAATCAAGAGCGGCGAAATTTCGGGGCTTTACGCGTTGTGTCGGCCTTGACTTTTCGCGAGCTATCGACTACGATCATTTATAGGGTCGCCCGTAAAACGATTTCCAGAAAACAAAAACCAAAGCAATACTTTCCGGAGAAGAACAATGCCCTACGCTTATCAAGCCGAAATCTTTTGCGATGCGTGCGGTCGGACAATTCGCGAAGAGTTGGATAAGCAAGGGAAAACGCCGGAGGGGCGAGATTTCGATTCCGACGATTATCCCAAGCATGGAGACGAGGAGGAAACCGATTGCCCGCAACATTGCGGAAGCGGGGCGGAATGCGAGGAGGTAATCTTGCTGCCGAGCGGCCGGAAAGTGGGAGCGTTGATCGGCGACCAGCTAACCGAAAGCGGGAATGATTATGTTCGGCGGGCGGCGTTAGATAGCCCTAGCGAAGTAACCTCTCTTTGGATTCATCATTTTGCAATTGATGTTTCCGTACTGAATTGCGGTTGGTCAATCCGATCATCAATTGCGAACAGTGCGGCGGCCCGTCGCCCCGTTTGACAGAAGTGCTCGGCGGCCCTACGGGCTTTGGTCGCTATTGCTCGGCGGAGTGTGAGAAGCAAGCAAAGGCGGAGTAGTTTCCTTTCTCAAAAAACAAAAATGGAAAGCATCAAATGGCGAAACAATATGCCGTTTTCTGGCTCCGTGGCCGCCGTCTCGGCTCATGTTTGCTAAGCGAGCTAGGCGGCTCCCTGATCGAAAAGGAATTCCTGCTCCGTTTAATCCAAAGAGACATAACGGGGACTGAGCATTACGAAGTAGTGTTGTGGCGAAAACATCCGACCAAACGACCGCAATATGAGGGAAGCCTTTACTAAGGGAAATTTCCAATGTCCAGCACTCGAAACGTTTCCCTCACAGATGCCGTTAAGCTGATCCGAGAATTTTCGCGGTCGCAAACGGCACTCGACAACTTCACGGGGCGGGGGTCAGTCACGAAATTCACAAGGCTCCGCGTCGATGTGTGGAATGCGGGGACGGGAATTCTGGAAAAACTTTTGGGGCGTCCTGCCACAATCTCCGAGGTTGATTTTCTGCTAGAGGCATTGGGATATCGGCAATAGTCGGCGGCTTTTCTTTTCTCAAAATCTTTTCCGGAGCATCACGCAATGGCCCGAAAACCCGAATACTACCGAACTCCCCTCCGCTCGCGGGCGGCGATTATTTCCTTTCTCGAAAACCATTTGAGCTATCGGCGTTTCAATTCGCGAGGCTCTTGCTTGGCATGGAACGTCAAAGCCTACCCCGTCGATTTGGGCTTTGATCATCTGGTCGAGAGAATGAAAGAAAGTGGCGAGTGGTCGGCCGCAATGAACTCCACCCCCCACCTCCAGCGATGCAAAGAATTGTTTTTGAAAAACGAACAGCACCTCTTTGAGTGGGGGCAGGAGGATGCTTTTCGCCTTGTGGTCGATTCCGACAGCTACAATCACTTGTGGGACGGCACGCCCGTTGACGTGAAATATGAATCAGCCGGCCGCAGTAGCGGCTATCTGATTATGACGAGTTTTGAGGGCCACGACTTGACCAGCGACCCGGCGTTCCATGAGTGGGACTACAACGAGCTACGCAAGCTCTATAGTCTCGTTGTGATGCTCGATCACGATTGGACCAACAAGAAAGCGGTCGAAGCGATCGAATTCGGGGCGGCGTGGGCATTGTTTATCAATGTGGCAGGCGAACCGGCCGATATGCAATGTTCGGGGCTGGAACTTTTCTGAAAAACAACATTCCCATCAACCGTTGATTTGGAGAAAAGAAAAATGTTGACCAAGACGACCTATGGTTTTGTAATGCAAAATTTCGATGAAATCAAGCGGGAGTGGGTTTCGCAAGAGTTCATCGCGGGAAGCGATTCCGACGACTGTAATTATGAACACGACGGCGAAGAAATCGACGCCGACGAATTTACCTCGCTGGCGACGGTCGCCCCGGAAGTGACAACCGGGCTTGCGATCGACCCGCCCGCCTCGGAACCCTACTTGCCGTTTCACATGGTACAGCCGGGCGGCGACAATAGGGCATTGGATTTGTTGGAGGAACTGCTTCGGATAGCGGAGTGGTCGCGAACGGAGCAAGGTAAACGGCTTTTTACGGAGCACGGCTGGGCGGCGAAGCAATATTGCAAAGATTTCGACCGCATTAAGGCTGCCGCGACCGCTTTGCGAGAAGGCTGATTTTCAAACGAACCATCGAGGGGCGGCTTGCGTATCAAATTTAGGATTTCTCGAATCGTAACATTACTCAATCAGTTTTTATAGAAAGGAAAATCGAGATGGCCAAGTTGCAAGCCGGCGATATCATCGAGGTTTTCGGTTGGGTTATGCTGGCCAAACTTGATGCCGGCCGCTATCGTATCTCGAAAGTTCGCGAGAGATATCTTAGTCGTTCAATTTACGACTTCACGCGACCGAAGGGGAAACGACTGATCGTCACCCATTACTCAGAAAACGTCGATGCGTGGCTCCGCGAAAAAGGCGATGCCGACCTGAACCGCATCGAAATCGTTTCGCGGGCGGCCGACAATCCCCAAAAAACAATTTGGGAAAAAGAAGAAAATCCGTTGCCTCGTTCTTTTTTCGTGAGTTATCAGGCTACCAAGCCCGGTCAATCTCTGCTAGGCGGCGTCAAATCGTCGCAAAGCTCACGCTGGCAGTTTCGCGAAGATGCCGAGCACTTCCTATGGACCGTGCTCACGACTAACAAGCATAGCGGCATTGAGGCGAGCGGTCAAATTTCGCCGAGTGCCGACTATCCAGAAATCTTTATCCATTGCGGCGACGGTCCCTCGCAAGCAATCGGCGGCAAATGTTTCTGTTGCAAGAAAGTTCTGACGATCGAGGATGCAAAGCAAGCTACGGCTCGACCGTAGGATTTTCCTTTCTCAAAAAAAATAAATCCGCCATGCTCGACAAAGCCAAAAACGCCAATGATATCGTCTATGCCGTCGCTAAGCGTGCTCGCGAGTTGGGCGAACTCAATAAGCGAGAACTATGCATTGAGGCGGGATATGATTGCGTAACGCAAGGCGAAGCCTACGCGACCAATCGCTATTTTACCAAGGGCGAGCTTATCGAAATAGTCTTGACGGAAGAATTCATCGAGGATTGCCCGCGAGAGTTGGAGGATTGACCGTGGCTACAATGTACAATGCTCTGTTTATCGGTTCGCTGTTGCTATGGTATTTCGTTCGCGGCATTCCGAGCGATTTACTTGTCTTGGCGGTCGGTTCAAGGGCGGCCGTGCGGCTTCGGAGGCTCGCTCGGCAAACGAGGGCGAATCTGTCTAGTTTTTTGAGAAAGGAAAACTGATTATGTTCCGTTCAGCAACCGAAACGAATATTTGGTTCGATGCCGTGGCGGCGGCCATCAAAGACGAAACGGCAACCGAAGTGCAAAAGCAACTTTTCCACGATTTGGCCTACGCCGTAAGCCGTCGGCCGAATGAGAAGGGGCTACGGGAAGCCGTCAAGATTTTGGAAGAAATTGACAAGGAATGGAACATCAGACAGCGATTTCCGTTTTGGACAAAATCCTTGCTGCGGCACGCGGCGGCCATCATCGACGGCGAATTGTCCGGACGCGGCCCGTCGAAAGAGTTCCGCTACAAATATAGCGATTCTCGGCGGCCCGTCTCGGCGACAAGCTCATTCTTTAGCTCGCTTGGTCAAGCATTGCGGGCTTAGGTATTTTTTGAGAAAGGAATTTGTCATGCGGCGGCCCGGCTTTTCACTTGTGGAGATGCTTGTGTCGATCAGCATTATCGGGATTCTGGTCGCCCTTCTCTTGCCGGCAGTGCAATCTGCCCGCGAAACCGCCCGGCGGTCGCAATGTGCGAACAACCTCAAACAGTTGGGTCTCGGCCTCCAGCAATTCCACGATATCAACCGGCAGTTGCCCGCAAGCCTCAATCAGCCGGTCCTAGCCCAAAATCGTGTGTGGACGCCGCAAAGCCAGACATGGAGCTATCTCGTTGTTCTACTGCCCTACATTGAACAACGGCCGCTGTATGACAATTTCCTTTCTCAAATTTGCTACGCCACAACGGCCGTCGATGTGCAATCCGATTTTGTTCGGCATGGAGTAGAAGGGTTGATTTGTCCTTCCGAGGTTCAGCAATTTCAGCCGAGCTTATCAGTTGCCGCCGCGACAAGCTATCATGCCAACTTGGGAGATTTTCTTTTCGACAATTATAGTCTCAAATATCGCGGAGCATTCGGCGACGGCAAGGGAATTGTTGTAAGCTACTCAATGGTTCGCGACGGATTGAGCAACACGGCGGCCATTAGCGAAACCAAAATTGGAATTCCTTTCGATCGGCGGGTGAGCATTGGATTTTCCCAAAAAGCCCCGCTTAGCGACGGCTCGCCGCCAAAAATTTGTTTGCAAATGATCGATGCTGATGGTCTATTGATCGGAAACCTAAATCCTGATCATATAGTCGGCTTCGCTTGGACGGACGGTCAACATGGATCGACGGGCTACTTTCACCTGTTGCCGCCGAATGGACCGAGCTGCGGCCTAACGATAGAACGCTGGCCACTCGTTACAGCCGGCAGCTATCATACGGCTGGCGTGAATATCTGTATGCTGGACGGATCGGTTCGATTTATCGGAAACAACATTGATGTTGGCGATTCGTGGGCAATGAACCAAGGCGGGATTTCCCCGTATGGAGTATGGGGAGCTATGGGGTCGGTCGCGGGGGGCGAGTTCTAATTTCTCAAAAAGGAAAATTCCGATGATCGATCTGGACAAATTTCTTGCGAACTATATCGAGGCTGCCCTATGGTCGAGCACCGACGATAACGACGTGCCGCTCGATGCCAACTATGACGAGTCAAAGATTGCAGTTGAAACGCTGAAAGAGATGCGGGCAGACTGCGAACGGTTCATTCGAGAGAACGCGGCGAACTTTGAGGTTTGGGAGCACGCCCAATACACGAAGGAAGAAATCGGCGGCCATGATTTTTGGTTGACCCGAAATCATCATGGCTCGGGCTTTTGGGATGGCGATTGGCCGGAACCGGAAGCGACCGCACTGACCGAAGCGGCTGAACAGTTTGGAGAAAAGAACCTGTACGTCGGAGACGATGGGCTGATCTATCAAGAGTGATTCGTTAGTCTTTTTCCTTTCTCAAAACCAATTTTAGGAGAGTTTGCAATGACGACCAAAACGAAGACGCCCCGCCAAGTCGAGACAGCAGCCGTCAAGATGCTCAAAAAGTATTTCCCCAAAGGCTCGACGGCCTCATTCATTCTGAACCGTGGGCCGAAGGGGCAACTGAACAAGCGGGTATATGTGCTCGCGACGGCGGAAGGCAAACGGATCGAGGAATTGTCGGCTGAGGTGTCGGTTGTCTGCGGCTACCGGCTGAACGATCAAGGCGGCATCTATTGCCAGGACATTCCCAATGTCGCGGCGAATTTGGGCTTCTCGCTCTATAAGGATCGGGAGGCGATTAAGTCTCGAATTCTCAACTAGGAAGCATGGGCCTTCCGACAGTTTGTTTTTCGCAAAAGGAAAAAATTCCAATGTCATCCTCTTCCGGTCTTATGCTCGGTCACGTCAATACTCACCTCCCTTTGCGGGAACGGGTGCGGGTAGCACTCTGCCGAAGTCGCCAAATCGAGATTCCCGCCGCTTATGTTACCGCGATCCAAAAGGCAATCCATTTGCGGCAAAATGCTGTACGCTATGCCGAAGTGGCTGGCATTGATCTGGATTTTTTGGAAAAATCATTCGGGCCGCAATGGTTCGATTTGTCTTGGAACGGCCCCACATTGTTTCCCACCAGCATCCGCGACTTGGCAATTCTCTTCGGTCAAGCCATAAAAGCCGAACAAACCGCCAAGAATATTCTGCCGCCGTCGTATCGGCCAAGCGATGCCGAAATTGATCAAGTCATGCGTGATTATTTGGGAGACCGCTTCCGGCCGGAGCGACCATGATCAATTTCCAACGTATTTCACCGGGCCACTATGAAACCGCTGATGGTCAAGTCCGGATCATTCGCGAAAAAAGCCAAATGGGCAATCGTGCTCCGGAAATCGTTTGGAGTGTCTGCTTCAAAAACTACAGCCTGCCAACTTCCTATGAATCTTTTGCGGAAGCAAAGTCAGAAGCTTGGGTATGGCTCTTGACCGCTAGTGAGAAGTGGAATAAAAAAGTGCTGGACGGCCTTTATGGGAAGCATCAATCATGATCCTGTGCCGCGAAGAGCTGATTATTTTGGAGAAATTGATTCCTCTTCAAACTCGCATCTATCCCGACGCGTGCGATATCGGTATCCGGATCGACGCGGGAAGAAACCAAGCGGCTCGCGAAATGTTGCGGGCCGCAATGATCGGACTGAACGAAGCGGGCTTGCTGGAAAGACAAGACGGCCCGCAGGGGGTGGACATTCGTACTTGGCAATATTTTCAACCGATCGAAAAGGATGGAGACACAACCCACGGGAACGAAATTCGGATCGGATATCATTACGATGTCCGCCGATCCTATATCTTTTTGTCAATCGAAATCTCGGCGGCCTTCCGGTAGTTTTTGAGAAAGGAATAATAATGGATCAAGTTTACGTGATGGGTGGCGGTTTCTGGAAAAATGGCATGCGGGAATTCCTCTTGATCAGGCCGAGCGGTGACGGCCAATTGCCTTATGTCGCCGCTACCGAGGACTCCGCCGACAAGCTTTACCGATCGGCAATGCATCATTCCCACCTATACCGCGTCAAGCTTCTCGCCCGCATGGCCTATCTGGTACGGTACGGAGAACCCGAAACGGAACTTCGGACGGAGTTTCAGACGCAGCGGAACATCGTCACGGCCCCGCCTGAAATCGCTTTGACCGGCGAACAGATTTCCGAAATCGAACAGAAAATTGCGACCGGGGAATTCTCGGGGAACTGGTAATGGTCAAAAAATCATATCGTCGTGATTTTCCTTTCTCCAAAAACTAATAATGGAGTAGTCCCATGTTCGAGGTTAAGGTTTGCGAATGGAAGCCCGAAATGAATTCCGCTTGGAGGGTACATTCCTTCGACAATGAATTGCCGGATTACCGGTCGCCATCAAAATATTTTCCCCATTTACCGGGAGGCTTTCGTAATCGTCTCCGCTTTATGACGGCATTCGCCCTGAATGTGCGGCGACCCTATACAATCCGACTCTCGAAACCGGTCAATATCGAGACGGTCGGAGGATTTATGATCTGGGAAGGCGACCGGCGGAATCTCCCCAAGTCATTCGGCGAACGCCGCACAATGGCCGAAATTTTTCTGGAACATTACAACCTAGCCGTTGAGGGTCGGCTCTTCTCCGTCGAAATCGACGGACTGACCGAGGGGCGGCTCTATCCTTGTCGCGATGCTTATGCGACGGCCGCCACGATCCGCGAACGCTGGGGCGACAAGCTCGCGGCCGGCTATCAGTTGGGAGGCAATGCCGCCTACTTTCTGGAAAACGAACGTCTTAGCAGAGAGGAGGCAATCAAAATCGCGATTGAGGTTGATTTGTAAGGAAAGATGCGATCCGGAGACGGACTATGATAAGAAAAACCAAAGCCGTGAAGAGAGGCTTGGAATCTCTTTGGGCTGTACTTTCCATTACCCTCGAAACGCCGTCCGACAATGTAGCTTGGGAATGTAGCTGTGAAGGTTGCAGAAGTGCCGAAGATTGCCTCTGTATTACTTCCGGCAAACTGTGCGATGAGTGTCAGTGTCACGCCGACGCCGAGCTGGCCATGCAATGGCTGAATGAACATGTTTTCAATTTCCCATCCACATGATGAATAATCCTCTGACCTTTTCTCAAAAGGAAAACGTAATGAAGACCGACGAAACAACCTTGGCAGAAGTGGCCGAATTGCAACAGAAAATTGCCAATTTGTTCGGCCATCCCTGGACGATCGGCAAGCCGGCAATGCCGCATCATTTCGAGGTGCAACGGCCCGATGGAAGCTGCCTCTACTTTGCGGCCGGACACATTCGCGGGAAATGGCACATCGGCGGCGAATTTCCGCGTCACGGCTCGGACTGGTTCGCTCCGGCCGTCCGCCAAACCATCAATGTCAGTCGCGAGCGATCGGCGGCCGATATCGTCAAGGAAGTCAAGAGGCGATTGCTACCGTGGTATGATGTCGCCTACGAGGTGGCGATACAACTAAAAAAAGACTTCATCGCCGCCCAAAACCTGAAGCACGAAAACGCCAAGAAACTATTGACGGCGTTGGGCTACCGCCATATGAAGTTGGTCACGCCCGACCAAACCCGCTTCACGCCCTATTGCGGCGGCGTGATCGATCTCGTTATCGGTATCGATGGAAAGGCTAGGATTACGACCGACGATTGTTCCGTCGAATGCCTACTCGAAATCTTCGAGGTGTTGAAGTGGAGACACCGAGCCTCTAAGTAAGGAGGCGATGTCGCATGGAAACTTTTCTACAAATCTGTTTGATCTTCGCGATTGTGGCGGGGATCATTCATGGAAGGCTGGCGGCAAGGAAAGCGAAACATGACATTGAAAAAGAAGACAATCAGGATCGTGGTCGATGATCCGGAAGTCGGAAAGCTGGTTTTTAGTTCCCGGAATCCTCATACGGTTTCAGTCGCCGACGTGGAAGGCGTTCGATTGTTCGGCCGTTATTATCGCTTCGGTTGGACAATCTCATGCAAGAAAGGAAAATGGCACGGGATCGACCAAGCA
>Ga0207707_10002546_pt1 | contig 16334 bp, 17 predicted proteins | sample KBSC83BmetaG_FD_184336 | JGI IMG/M metagenome (GOLD analysis project Ga0207707, IMG submission 184336) | Corn rhizosphere microbial communities from Kellogg Biological Station, Michigan, USA - KBS C8-3B metaG (SPAdes) (version 2) | ecosystem: Host-associated > Plants > Roots > Rhizosphere ...
TAGGCCTGGTAGGCTGGGCGGGCTGAAGTCGCGGTTGCATCCTTATGCTCCCGAAACGACCCTTCGGCGTGGGCAGCAATAGATTCTGACATATGTTACTCCTTTGGCCGGGAAAGTGGCCCGGTAGTCGCTCTATACGAACTGACCGTGGTGTACGATTCCAACAACAACTTTGTGAGAAAGCCTGTCGAACTCTTCAGGCTGCGTAACATGGACAATATCTCCTGTCCGCTCACGTCCAAAGACCAGCGTAAGGCAAGAAACGTCAAAACCGCGTCAAAACGCAAGCCCGAACCAAGATAATCAACGTGGTTCGACCCGTTGGAACACTGGCCAATCACGCGGGGATTACAAGATCGATCAGTAACCGTAGGATCTAGTCCATTTCTCGGTTACCGATGCAGTTCGCGCGGAAGCCGGAGGTCGAACGGATCTCTCCGAGCAATCATTTTTGACCCCGCTTTGACATTCTTTGCGGTAGATTGTGGACGATTAGGGGTGACTCCGCAGGCACCTGGAAAAGACTGCCGTGAAATAGGAACGAGAAATAGCGGTTGAAAATGGCGAATCTCAAATCGGATGCGTTTGTGTTCTTTGGTGCCACCGGCGATCTGGCGTCGAAACAGATCTTCCCGGCACTCCAGGCAATGATCCGGCACGGACACCTCGACCTCCCGATCATCGGAGTGGGGAGGTCCGCGGAGAACCTCGACCAGCTTCGAGCCCATGCTCGCGAGAGTCTTGAGAAGCACGGCGGCGTGGACGCCCGGGCGTTCTCGATGCTTGCGGCAAAACTCCAGTACCTCAAAGGTGACTACAATTCTCAGGAGACCTTCGGCGATCTGCGAAAAGCGCTCGGCAAGGCATCTCGACCTGTTTATTACTTGGCTGTCCCGCCAAGCTCGTTTGCGACCGTCGCGGAAGGACTTGCCAAGTCCGGCTGTGATAAGGGAGCGCGAGTAGTCGTTGAAAAGCCATTTGGCCGCAACCTTTCGTCCGCGCAGGAACTCAACCGAGCGCTTCGCAAATCCTTCCCCGAATCGTCGATTTTACGGATCGATCATTACCTCGGCAAAGAACCGATCCAGAATCTGCTCTACTTCCGCTTTGCGAACTCATTTCTGGAACCGATATGGAACCGCAACTACATCCAAAGCGTACAGGTCACAATGGCCGAAACTCTGGGTATAGAGGGCAGGGGACGTTTCTACGAAGAGGTGGGTGTAATCCGCGATGTGGTGCAAAACCATATATTGGAGGTCGTTGCGTTGCTGACGATGGAAACGCCGATTAGTCGCGATCCGGACGGCTTGCGGGCTGAAAAGGAGCGAGCGTTTCGAGCCATTCGGCCCGTCGCCCCTCACGACGCTGTCTGCGGCCAGTTCCGCGGCTATCGAAACGAGAAAGGCGTCGCTCCGGATTCACAGGTAGCAACATTTTCGGCCATGAAGCTCTACATCGACACATGGCGATGGGCGGACGTTCCATTTTACATTCGCGCTGGCAAACGATTGCCTGTCACCGCGACCGAGGTAGTGGTTCAACTCAGGCGACCCCCGCAGGCCGTGTTCGATCCAGTCACCCAAGGCGAGGCGAATTACTTGCGCTTTCGTCTCAGTCCCAACGTATCGATTTCGCTCGGTGCGCGAACCAAAAAAACCGGAGAGGCGATGGTCGGCGAACCAGTGGAGCTTGTCGTGCGGCAAGCCTCAGGCGATGAGATGACGCCTTACGAGCGACTCCTCGGCGATGCCATCCGAGGCGACGCTACGCTATTCGTTCGTCAGGACAGCGTAGAAGCCGCGTGGAACGTTGTCGACCCACTTTTAGGAAACGCTATGCCTGTTCATGAATACGAATCAAATACCTGGGGGCCAGCCGAAGCTGACCAGATCGTTGCAAGTGAGGGTGGTTGGCACAATCCCGAGCTAGTGCAAGAAACAACGAAAGGAGCTGCAAAGTGACGCCCGCGAGTAAAGCCGCACGTGCCAAAGAGATCGATCAGGCCGCGCTTGACATCGATCGGGCTGGCCAGGATCGCGAACGCTATTTGAAGCGTGAAGAGGATAGGAAGTCAAAACTAGCCAGCGCGGCCTTCGGATGGCCTGGCATCGAGCCCAAATGGACTCATGGCGGCAAGGATGGAGTAGGAACAGCCTACGCCGCTTCCAGCCGGATTTGGTTCACGCTTTGGAACGGCATCATCACTGAGGTGTATTATCCGACGGTAGATCACCCGCAGATTCGCGATCTTCAGTATCTCATCACCGATGGAAAGACTTTCTTTCAAGAAGAAAAGCGCCACCTCAAGTCACAATGTGAGCGCCTTTCCGGCCACGCGCTCGGTTACCGCTACACAAACGCTGATCCGGATGGCCGTTATACCATCGTCAAAGAAGTTATCACAGACCCGCATCTAGGCTGCATTCTTCAGCATACGCAGCTCACCGGCGATGAGGCATTCATCTCGAAGCTGCATTTCTATGCACTCTGTGCGCCTCATCTTCAAGTGGGTGGATGGGGTAACAACGGTTACGTGATCGACGTCGCAGGCCGGAAAATCCTTATGGCGCAAAAAAAAGGCATATGGCTGGCCCTCGGCGGCACGATCCACTTTTCTCGGGCATCGTGCGGCTACGTGGGCCGAAGTGATGGATGGACAGATCTCGCCGACAATTTTCGGATGGACTGGGAGTTCGATCACGCATCTGACGGCAACATTGCCCTGACAGGAGAGCTGGACTTGGGGCATAAACGCGAGTTCACCCTTGGGCTGGCGTTCGGTGACACCGAGCACTGCGCGATTACAACGCTCTTTCAGGCGCTTGGCGTTCCTTTCAAAGAGCATCACCGGCGCTACACCGGGCAATGGGATCGCTCTAGTGCAAGGCTCACTCCCCTCGAAACAGTTTCAGCAGACAAGGGCAGCCTATACCACAGCAGTTTCAGCCTGCTCCGCGCTCACGAAGACAAATCCTATCCAGGCGCGTTTATCGCCTCACTCTCGATTCCGTGGGGAGAAGCAAAGAGTGACGAGGACAACGGCGGATATCACCTGGTTTGGACTCGCGACATGGTCAACAGCGCTTCCGCTATGCTCGCGGCCGGTGATAGCGTTACGCCGCTCCGTGCACTTATCTATCTGGTCGTGGCGCAGCAGGAGGATGGCGGTTTCCCCCAAAACTTTTGGGTTGATGGCGGTCCGTACTGGCGGGGAATCCAGCTTGACGAAGTCGCGTTTCCGATTCTTCTTGCTTGGCAGCTCAATCGGCAGAAGGCCCTGCAAGATTTCGATCCCTACCCGATGATTGCGCGGGCGGCGGCGTACCTTGTCCGCCATGGCCCCGTCACTCAGCAGGAGCGCTGGGAAGAAGCAAGCGGATATTCTCCTTCCACGCTCGCATCGAACATCGCTGCGTTGATCTGCGCCGCTTGCTTCTTTCGCGAAAGGCGCGACGAACCCACCGCGGTATTCCTGGAAGAATACGCCGACTTTCTAAACTCTCATGTCGAATCCTGGACGGTTACGACGCAGGGCTCGCTGGTCCCTGGTATCAGCCGGCATTACATCCGGATTCTTCCGGAAAGCGTGGACAACGCTCAGCCAGAGGAAGATCCCAATCGTGGTGCTCTCGCCATTCCGAGCCGTCCGCCGGACGCGCAGCACGAGTTTCCGGCTAAGGACATCGTGGATGCAGGTTTTCTCGAGCTGGTGCGCTATGGAATTCGAAAGGCGGACGATCCACTTATCGTCGATTCGCTACGCGTCGTGGACGCCGTGCTCAAAGTCGATACTCCCTTCGGATCTTGCTGGCATCGCTACAACAACGATGGCTACGGGCAGCGAGAAGATGGCGGCCCGTTCTTGAACTGGGGGAAGGGGCGCGCTTGGCCCTTGTTGTCCGGTGAGCGCGGACACTACGAATTGGCTGCTGGACACGATACTAAGGCTCTCATCCGTGCCATGGAAGGCTTTTCCTCACCCGCGGGTCTCCTACCCGAGCAGGTGTGGGACGAGAAGGACCGGCCCGAAGCCTATATGTTCTTGGGTCAGCCTACGGGTTCCGCGATGCCGCTGATGTGGGCGCACGCCGAGTACATCAAACTGCTGAGATCGGTTTCGGACGGTCGGGTCTTCGATCTGGTTCCGGAGGTTTCCGATCGCTATCTGTCGGCACCAAACAATTGTCAGCCTTTAGAAGTCTGGAAACACAATCGCCAGGTACGCCGCGTCAAAAACGGCCATACGCTGCGTGTCCAGGTTCCCGCTCCGTTCCGCCTCCACTGGACATGCGATGAATGGCACACTGTCAAAGATTCGCAGTCTTCGGGCACCGTACTCGGAATTGAATTCGTAGATATCCCCATTGCCGCCGCACAGCGCGCACCGGCAAGATTCACTTTCTTCTGGACCAAAAGGAACGCCTGGGAAGGCCGTGATTACGTGGTGGAAATCGGAGGATAGAATACGCTACCACCAGCTCACTCACGGAACCTAAATGAAGACATATCGCGCGCCGACGATGAAGACGGAGATGGTCACGTTTCGCAGCGGCGCGGAGAACATCTCGGGTTTTCTTGTATTACCAGGAGGCCGCGGGCGTCATGGCGGAATCATCGCTCTTCATGAATGGTGGGGGTTGAATGATTGGGTGAAGATTCAAGCCACGAACTTAGGGGCGAATGGGTACGTTGTGATCGCCGTAGACCTCTACAGGGGCAAAGTCACGGACAACGTCTCGGAAGCGCGCAAGCTGAAGCGGGCCCTGCCAGAAGATCGCGCGATACGCGATATGAACGCAGCATTTCATTATCTTGCCAATCGCCCCGATGTTAATTCGAAGCACATTGGCTCGATCGGATGGTCTATGGGCGGCCGTCTCGCGATCCAACTCGCGATTCATGAGACGCGCCTGGCTGCTTGTGTCGTGAATTACGGTGTTCTTCCGGCGGACCCAGTCGATGTGAAGAAAATCAATGCTCAGGTGCTGGTGAACTGTGGCGCTCGCGACCGTGGAATTCCTCCCTCCAGAGTCCGAGCCTTCGAGAAGCTTATGAAGGCGGGTGGACAATCGGCCGATGTGAAAATCTACACCGGAGCTGGCCACGCTTTTGAAAACCCCAGCAATGAGAGTGGCTATCGACCGGATGCAGCTGCGGACGCGTGGTGCCGCACTCTGTCCTTTTTTGCCCAAACCTTAAAAGTCGAAAGCCGCAAGGTCCATTGTGGTGGAGGTTAGGGAAGGTAGTCCCTGCGGTTAGTGAGTTCGTTGTACGATGTCGACCGTGAGCTGCACTGAGTACCTCTCCTGCTTGCGCGTCTCCGTTTCTGGTCAGTAGCCGTCAAACTCTTCCGTGCGGATGTCGTCATCATCAACTCCGGTCCCATTGATCATCGTGTGGAGACCCTTGACCATCCCTGGCGGCCCGGCAATATAGTATATGGGCGACACGGCATCCTTCAAATACCTTGAAAGCATTTCTTTATCGATCAACCCGGTCTCGCCGTGCCAGGGCTGATGGCGATTTGTCCATTTCATTCATGGTCGCGACAAGCTTGTAGCTTGAGTTCTCTTTTTGCAGCGCTTGAAGCTCCGCGAGGAATGGTGCGTCCTCTGGTCGCCGATTCGAATAGAAGAGAAAGATCCGATGAGGAAGTTTCTCTTTTGCCGCACGGAACAGAATGCTTCGGAACGGCGTAATGCCGATGCCGCCTGACAAAAGTACCGCCGTTCGTTTGGCATTGTTATGGAGCGTCAGGTTGCCGAACGGTCCTTCGATCTTCACCACGGTTTCGAGGGGCATGTCCCTTAACACCCGCTTGAAAGCCGTATCGCGCAAGCGGGTCGCCACCATCAGGGCTTCTTCCTGAGGGGCACTCGCCATCGAAAAGCCTCGCTTATTGCCCTCAGGATCGGTCTGGGAAGGATTAAGCAAAGTCATGTCGATAAACTGGCCCGCCCTTGAACGCTCACCCTACTGGTTTCTCGAAGTGGAACGCCATCGTGCGCTCCGCGATCTCTTCCCGGCTTTTCAGTTTGGCGGTAAAAATCGGCCACGTTTCAGCAGCACTCATAGTGTTCCTTCTTTTTCAATACACCGTCCACCGTGCATTCACGTTGCCTCAAGGGTTACGCGGCTGCGCCGTGCGAGCTTGACAATGAGGTCTATGATCTCGGCATGCGCGCCCAATTCGTGAAAGTACCGCCGTCGGAATTCACTCCACTCTTTTGGGTCATGGCCAAACCGGCGACGCAGGGTGGTGCTGGGAAGCACGTCCTTCAGCCATGCGTGCACGTGCAGGCCAGTTTTCTTCACGCCCCGAGGCCAAAGCCTCTCCACAAGAAAACGCGTACCGCGGTGGAAGCAACGGGATCATATGCTCGCTTTAGGTTGATCATTTCGAGCCTCGTATCGTGTCGACACGGGTGTTCTGAGTTCACATCCTAAGCCGAGTGTAGAGCAGGAAACGTCAAAAGTGTGTCAAAAGGGATTGGTGCGATGCCTCGGCGATCAGATTTGCACTATAGTTACAGTTGGCCTCGAACTCGCCACAACGGCTGGTTTGCTTCAGTTTGGCCGTTGCGGGTACCGACGAACAATGTACCGAAGGATGCACTGGGCCAAGATCCAATTGTGCTGAAACGCCACACTCTTCAACGGGTCTTGTTCGTGCCGCGCGGTAATCTGCCGACTTTCATGCCGTTCGAATGCGTTTTTGTTGGATCATGATGTGATTTGTTTTTCCGTTCGTCCGCGGATGCCATTCCGGCTGGATCTGACTGCGTGGGCCTTGCGACGTCGCAGGATGAATGCTGTAGACGTTTGGAACGGTGACGTATTGCCGAGTCCTGGCAGTTGGTGACAAACCTGTCCTCGTTGCGGTTACTCAGAATGCGATGATCCTGGACGTCACAGTAGCGGGAGACAATCTTTCTCCTGCGGTTGAGCCGGTCGTCACAGTTGCATTGAAGCGGCTGCTGGGGATCGACGTGGACCTTTCTGAGTTTTACGAGTTCGCCTCACGGCATGCCCGCCTGGCCCAGTTGGTGGAACGGTTTCGCGGGCTAAGGCCCCCTCGTTTTACGAGCGTTTTTGAATGTCTCGTAAACGGAATTACCTGTCAGCAGCTGAGTCTGACGGTCGGGATTGTTTTTCTCAATCGCCTTTCCGAACGCTGCGGTCTGAAATTCGGCCAGGGGATGCACGCTTTCCCCTCGTCCGGAAGATTTGGCCCACCTGCAGCCTGCAGACCTTCGACCGCTGGGGTATAGCGGCAACAAAGCTCGATCGATGATTGGAGTGGCACAGGCAATCGTCGAGGGACGACTCGATCTGGAAGAGCTCACTCAGTTGGACAATAAAGAATGCTTCGAGCATCTCATCGCAATACCCGGAGTAGGACGCTGAACTGCAGAATATGTGCTGCTCCGTGGTTTAGGAAGAACGAATATATTTCCGGGTGATGACGTCGGAGCCCGAAACAACCTAGAACGCTGGCTGCGTCTACGGAAGAAACTCGATTACGAACGTGTGCAGCAAGTTTTGAGGAAGTGGAAGGGCTATGGTGGTCTTGTCTTTCTACACTTGCTTCTCAAGAGCCTCGACGAGGCGGGATGCCTGGACCCTGGCCACAACATCTAAGCCGCAAAGCCGGCTCGATAAACAACGGCTTGCTGCCCACCGACGCAATTGACTCGTCTTCAAGTGCTCCACGCGGGTTAGGGGGTGCAATCGGCGACGTACAAGACCTCGTCTGAATACAAATTGTCAATTCCGGCGATAAAAGTGGGATCCATGAGTACTCGCTTGAGGGTTCCTCCTTTGCGGGTGAACAGCCTCTCAAAGTTTAGAAACGTAAACTCGGGGGCCAGCGGCTCGGGCCCCAGGTTTCGGATTTCCGGCAGGTCGAGGATCGCCTGCTTCGCCCCGCATAGCACCTCCGCAAATTTCCGCAGGTCCGAGAGCACTAACTGCTTCCCGTTGTCCAACTCGAAAACCAAGTGGATAAAGCGCCCCCTTGGCGGTGCGTTGCCGACGGAACGAACTGGCTGCCACTGGCTATGGTGGCCACCGCCGATGGGCTTGCGGGCCCGTCGACCCACCAGAAGCCGGCCCGAAATCTTTTGATGCACCGCCAGAAGATGATCGCCGCTCGGATAGATCAGGATGTACTTGGCGCGACCTCTGACGGAGTTGATACGTCAACCCCTGATGCAAGACCGGAAATCGGCTTCTGCCGCCGGCAGCCGAAAATACTTAGGCCAGTCCGTCTGGACGTCGACAATCCGCCGGCCAACGAGCCGGGGGCGCAACTCGTTGGCAATGACATCGACTCCCGGTAGTTCGGGCATTGTTTTTCACGCCCTGCCGAGGACCTTACGATAGGTCGCCTCGTCGAATCCAACGACCAGAGTCCTGCCTCATCGAAAAGTGGGAGCGCGGAGATTACCGCTGGGTCTCAACAGCAAGCGGGCCAGCAGATCCGGTTCGTGTTTGCTCGGGTTGAGCTGGACGTGAATGATCCGCTTTCCTTTGGCGATGTAAATCTCATCCACGTCTCGAATTATGTTACGCACGTCGATCCATTTGAGCGGCGTTTTCTCGCGTCGACTACTGATCCTGTTTGGACACTGTTGGCGGCAAGAAACTCCTGAGTCTTCTTGCAGGTCGTTCAACCGGGCCGATCGTAGCGCCAATCAATTCGTTCCAATTTCGGAATCCCTCATTGCGAGTGTGACGCACCGCACATTCCCGGCAACAGTATCAACGTAACGCCGAACCTGAGTGGAGCACAATGAACCACCGTCACGGGAGTGGAACAACCGTAACGGATGGCCGTGGGAGGTAGAATCTTTGGTGAGGGCTTCGTTCGGCCTCAAGAGAGCCGCCAATAGCGAGATGGAATGATGTTGGCCGGAGACGTTTACAAGCTGCTCGAAGGGATCGCGGATGCGGCCTTCGTCGTAACACTCGACGGCGAGATTTGCTTTTGGAATGCGGCCGCCAAGCGCTTGTTCGGCTATTCGCAAACGGATGTTCTGAGCAAAACCTGCGATCAAGTTCTCAAGGGCAAGGGCGCGCTCGGCACCACGGTATGCTCCGGAGAGTGCAGCGTTCAGCGTTGCGCGGTTCACAACGAGTCGATTCCGACGTTCGACTTGGAGGTTACGACACGCTCCGGCCAGCGGAGGTGGGTGAGTGTTTCGACGATCGTTTTTGAAGACTCACGCCTTCATCGACGCCTAATTGCACACCTCAGCCATGACATCAGCAAGAGAAAGGAAGCTGAGAGAAGCTTCTCACAGATGATCGAGCTGTCAAAACACGTCGTTTCGATGGGGGAAAGCCAGTCCCAGCCTGCACCGGTTGAGTCTCTTTCAGATCAGGAGCAGCGCATCCTGATGCTTTTTGCCAAGGCCAAAAACTCTGGCCAAGTTGCAAAAGAGCTCGGAATCACATTGCCAACCCTGAGAAATCATCTCCACGCCATCAACCAAAAGCTCCGCACGCACAACCGGCTGGAAGCCGTTCTTCACGCGATGCGCCGGGGGTTCGTTTAGCTTAACGACTGATCTCAGTGCTCGTTACAGCCTGGCCGGTCGGATGATCCCTGGTCATCTCGTCAATGGCCAACGCAGAATGTGCAGATGCTGCGCCAGCCCGCATCTCAGCAGCAACCCAAATCGCTTCCATGATCTCTTGCGCGGCCGCGCCTTTCATAGTCGCGCGTTTGGTATGGCCGCGGATGCAATAGAGACATTGCGTGACATGCGCTACCGCGACAGCGATTAGTTCCTTTGTCTTAGAAGGCAAGGCACCGGCCGCAAAAACGCGTTGGCTAAACGATTGAAACGCTGTGTAGATCTCGGGTGCCAGGTCCCTTCGTTTCTGCGAAATCTCCTTAGAGGGCTCAGGGTATAAACGCTTTTCGACAAGCTGTTCCATAAAACGCCAATTCTTCGCGTCTGATCGTTTGCACGATCAGCAGTGTCACCTTTGGGTTCTATTCTGTTCGAGGCCAGGCCGGCTGGCAATGAATCGGCCATCACTCGGCGTGAAACGGGCGTAACAGAGGCTCACCGGAACTGGTGCAGTCGCTTGTTCAGCCCCAACTCAAAAGATCGAACATTATCCGCCTGCTTATCGCCCAGCGCACATCACCTCGGTTGGGTAAAGTCCGCTCGCTCGGCTCATCACAGCCAGTCTGACCTCCGCTGGTGACAGGCATCCTTAAGGCCGTTACAAATGAACTATTGGTTCGCGCCGCGTGCGGGCGCAAACTTACAGCGTGAGGAGCAAACACCAGCTCGAGAGGCGATTGCGATGACCTGCGCTGAGAAGCTGGCGACTTTCGTTTGCCGCTCAGCCTACGAAGATCTATCAGACACGGCCAGGGAGCAATTGAAAATCCGCTTCTTAGACTCCGTGGGGTGCGCCCTGGGAGCGCTCGAAGGTGAACCGGTTCAGATCCTCCGGCGGCACATCAGCGAATTCGAGCCCGAGGGCAAGTGCGCGCTGATTGGCGGCGGGACAACCGCTCCCGATTCCGCCGCGTTCTACAACGGCGCGCTGGTTCGCTACCTCGATTTCAACGATGCATACCTCGCGAAGGGAGAAACCTGCCACCCCAGCGACAATCTCGCGGCTATCCTAGCCGGGGCGGAATACGTGGATGCGTCCGGCCGGGAGTTGATGACTGCTTTGGCGGTTGCATATCAAGTGCAGTGCCGGTTGAGCGACGTCGCACCGGTGCGTGACAAGGGTTTCGATCACACCACACAAGGCTCGTACGCCGTTGCTGCCGGGGTTTCCAAAGTCCTGAGACTGGACGAAATTCAGACGGCCAATGCCATCGCCATTTGTGGCACTGCATTTAATGCTCTTCGGGTCACCAGGACCGGCCAGCTTTCGCATTGGAAGGGGCTCGTGTTTCCGAACACGGCCGCCTGTTGTACGCGAACTGTCTTCCTCGCGAAGAACGGCATTACCGGTCCGCTGGAAGTCTTTGAAGGAGACAAAGGCTTCATGGATGCGATTGCCGGTGTGTTCGATATCGACTGGCTCCGGGAAGATCTGGATCGTGTCAAACGGACGATTCTCAAGCGGTTCAATGCCGAGATCCATTCGCAAGCCGCCATTCAGGGTGTGCTGGACTTGAAGGTCCGCCACCAGTTTTGTCCTGCGGACGTGGAGCAGGTCGCGATCGAGACCTTCGATGTGGCATTCAATATCATCGGCGGAGGAGAAGAGGGTGACAAGACAAATTCGGTAACCACCAAAGAACAGGCAGACCACAGCCTGCCTTACGTCGTTGCGGTTGCCATCCTGGACGGCGATGTCATGCCCGCCCAATATGAATCGGGCAGAATCCTGAGGGAGGACGTGCAGAATCTCCTCCGGCGAGTGTCCGTGACCGCCAATCCCGCGTACTCGCAGCGATTCCCGGAGGAAATGCCCTGCCAAATTCGAGTCGTCCTCCGCGACGGGCGGACTCTAGTTAAGGAAAGCCGCGATTACCCCGGATTTGTCAGCCAACCTATGTCGTGGGAAATGGCCTCCCAAAAATTCGACCGGCTGGCGGCGCCATACGCAACGGAAGGCGAGAGAAAAGCCATCACAAGTGCTCTTGCAGATCTGGAAAACACCAAAATTCGCGACTTGATGCGGCTGCTGACCTCGGTTAGCGCGCCCAAGACGACCGGGAGTCCCAAACATGCCTGAGCGGGCGTTTTCATTTCTTCGCATCAATGAGCGCTCTCTCAAACCACGAACGACTGGGCTTACCGAGATCCGCGGTCCTTATTACACGCCACTAGGCAAACGGCATCTGGAAGACATTCTCGAGACCATGGGCGAGTACGTGGACTCGCTCAAGTTCGCCGGCGGTTCGTTCAGCCTGATGCCGCGTCCGGCTCTGATCGAGTTGCTGAAGCTTAGCCACGACCGCGATGTTCTGGTGTCGACCGGGGGTTTCCTAGAATATGTGCTGACCCAAGGGCCTGATGCCGTCGACAAATACATTGAGGAGTGCAAGCGCATCGGCTTCGACATCATCGAAATCTCCTGCGGATTCATCACCATTCCAGCCGACGATTGGCTGCGCCTTCTCGAGAGGGTCAGAAAGGCCGGGCTCAAAGCGAAGCCGGAAGTCGGCATTCAATTTGGAGCCGGAGGAGCGACACGTGCCGAGGATCTCGAAGCTGCTGGGACTCGCGATCCGGAATGGCCGATCCAGCTCGCAAGGAGGTTTCTCGATGCCGGAGCCTACTTGATCATGATCGAATCCGAGGGCATCACCGAAAACGCAAAGTCGTGGCGCACGGATGTGCCAGCCAAGATCATCGGCGCGCTAGGCCTCGAAAAAGTGATGTTTGAAGCGGCTGATCCTGACGTCTTCGCCTGGTACATAAAGAACTACGGCCCGGAGGTCAATCTCTTCGTCGACCATAGTCAGATTGTCCAACTGGAATGCTTGCGCTCGGGCATTTGGGGAACAGCGGATGTCTGGGGGCGGATCTTAACTTACAAGGGCGCTGTGGAGAAATGATGAGAACTGAAGGTGTCGAGCCGCGGATCGATTACCGGAAAATCGCAGCCGAAGCGGTCCAAGCCCTATGGACTGTGGAGCGATACGCGCGTACATCGAAGATCGAACGGCCGTTGCTGGAACTGGTGAAACTGCGCGCCTCAATGATCAACGGATGTGCGTACTGCGTGGACATGCACAGCAAGGACGCCCGCAACCCCGTCGAATCCGAGCAACGCCTGTATGCCCTCAGCGTTTGGCGCGAGGCTTCGTTTTTCACACCCCGAGAGTGCGCCGCCCTGGCATGGACCGAGGCCGTGACCAAAGTAGGCTCCGACCATGTTCCGGACGAAGTTTATCGGCTGGCCCGCGAGCATTGTGACAAACGGCAACTCGTGGATCTAACGATGGCGATCATCGCGGTCAACGCCTGGAATCGCCTGGCGATTATATTTCGTGCCGTAGCAGGCACGTATGAACCAGCGAAGCAGCATTCCGCCGATTAGGAGGTATTCCATGATTCAGCTGAAACGCGTATACGACAAGAGGGAGCCGCACGATGGCGCCCGATTTCTCGTAGAGCGACTCTGGCCGCGCGGCGTTCGTAAGGCCGATGCCCACATTGATGAATGGCAAAAGGAGGTTGGCCCCAGCGACCACCTGCGGAAATGGTTTTCGCACGATCCGGCGAAATGGACAGAGTTTCAGCACAAGTATTTCGTTGAACTTGAACAACAGCCGGAAGCGTACCAGCCCATCCTGGAGGCTGCCGAACGCGGAACTGTGACTTTGCTCTACAGCTCTCACGATACCGAACACAACAATGCTGTCGCGCTGAAATCTTGCCTCGACGCGAAACTAGCCCACAAAAGCGCTGCCGTGGTCCGCCACTAGAACAAGGGGACCAAAATGACTGCAACGAAATCCACTGCCTTGCTTGAACGGGAGCATCAGACCATCCAGAAGGTTGTTGCGAAGATGTCTGTCGTTGCCGATCGGCTCGACGCCGGCGGCGCCGAAGATCCGGCCGTACTCCGCGATATCAGCACTTTTCTTCGGCAGTTCTCCGAGGAATGCCACCACGTAAAAGAAGAAAAGTTTTTATTCCCGTTGCTCGAAGCCAGAGGCGTACCTGCGTCCGGCTGTCCCATCGCGGTCCTGCATCATGAACGCGAGAAGGGTCACGCCCTGCGTGCCCAGTTAGACGACGCGATCCAGGTTGTTTTTGCAAGCGGAGCGGGCAAAGACACGCTAGTAACGACCTTACGCAGCCTGGTCAGGCTGTATGTGGATCACATCTGGAAGGAGAACTACTTGCTGCTGCCCATGGCGGACAAGGTTCTCTCAGACAACGATCACGCCAAGTTGTGCGAGCAATTCGATTCCGTCGAAGCCGCTCTGGGCGCTGGAAAGCACCAGCAACTTGAGCAACTTTCGGCACGGCTGGAGAACGCGCTATGAAGGCGACGGGTCCAGAAGAAGAATTCGCAGGCGCCCAAAGAATCCCCGAGCCGACTGGCAGCCCGTTCCTGTCGTTCGATCTCAAAAGCGAACTGCAGCACCTCCGCACCGAGGATCATCCCTGGCAGGCGGGACGAAACGCGAAGATTCTTGTGAAGTACCCGAATCTTCGTATCGTGCTCATTGGACTCCGGCCCGGCACCCACGTTGCCGAGCATCATGCCGCTGGTCCGGTCTCCATTCAAGTCCTCTCCGGACACGTTCTCACCCGAGCCGGCGGCAAGGTATTTGAACTCCGGGAAGGACAGCTGCTAGCACTCGAAGCACCACCGCACGATGTGGAAGCACTCGCCGAGAGTGCCGTTCTCGTCACCATCGCGTGGCCCGGCGACGAACGCTCCTAGATTGTTGTGTGGCCGTTACTCCTCTATTTCGTACTCGTTTTGCTGCTGGTCTCCGGGATGTTGCTGGTTTCGTATGTACTTGGAGAGCGACACCGAGAACGGGCCACGGGTGTCCCTTATGAGGCGGGAATTGAATCCGAGGGCTCGGCACGGGTCCGCCGGACGTTCAGAACATGATTACTCGATCGCAATTGCTAACGGTTTTGAGGAGGAATAATGGTGCCGTTTTTGAAGATTCTGATTCCGATCGACTTCTCGGAGCGCTGCCTGGGCGCTGCCCGTTTCTCTATACCTCTGGCGGAACGTTTTCACTCGCAAATTACGTTACTCCACGTTGAGGCGCCGCCGGAGGCCTACCCCGACCGGGACCTTGAAAGAGAGGTTCCGCCCGAAAAGCGGTTGCGTGATTTTCTATGCGCGGCCTTTGCTCATCTGGATGTGAAACGAATTCTTCTGATGGGACCCGATGTCGCACACGAGATCGTTCGGTATGCGCGCGACGATGGCTCTGATCTGATCATGATGCCTACCCATGGATATGGAGCAGTCCGCCGCTTATTGCTCGGCTCGACGACGGCTAAAGTCCTGTATGACGCGAGGTGCCCTGTCTGGACGGGCGCCCATCTTGCACAGGGTCCGCCCGCTGAGTGGATCAACCCGACGACAATCCTGTGTGCGGCCGATAACGATGCGGGAACTGAGAAAGCTCTCAGATGGGCTTCGCAGCTCGCTTCCACACTCGACGCCGATCTGGTTCTGGTGCACGTTGAACCGCGGCTCACGCGCAGCGAAGAATATGACTCCAAAGAGTTTGATGAACAGGTGATAGCGGAAGCTAACGAGAAGATGGCAAAGCTACAACGCGCAGCAGGAACTCGAGCCCAGGTTGTCATCCGGGCTGGGATCGTCCCACATGCTGTAGCTAAGGCTGTTAAGGATTTCGAAGCCGACCTGTTGGTCATCGGCCGCAGATCTGATCCGGCGTCGGAAGGACTGGGCTTGAACACCTATGGGATTATCCGCGAATCACCCTGCCCGGTCGTGAGTGTCTGACCAACCCGTTCACGCGCTTGGGGAAAAGGATTGAAAACGCTATTTCCAATCGCAACTCAAAACTGGAAAGCGAGGTAAAAGCTATGTGTGACTACTCCTTGATGATAGTTCCCAATCGGCTGGCCATAGAAGGCGAGGATTTGGTCGCCCACAAATTTCAAAGCGGCACCACGGGTTCGTCTCTTACTCAGACTTCACCATATGGCGAGCGGAGCAGCGCTCAAAGAGCCTATGGCACCGTCTGAAGGGCTGGTTCGCTTCAAAGCCCGACCCCGACGCCGGTCGACTGCATTCCACCCGGGGCGCGCCTCCGTGTCGAAGCGCCTCCAATGGTGAAGGTGCTGCGGCTCTCCTCGTTTGAGGAGAGGCAGCCGACATCGGAAACGCTACGAAGCGTTCACGCTGCATAACGCGATCTAGCTTTTTAGACTAGCTCTTCGCGTGAAGTTCTCTGCCGATGGGGCGGTTCTGTTTTGCCGGCTGATTCAGGTACCCAGCCGTTCCTGTTATCCAGCAGCAGATGAAAATACATGAGCCCTCCATATGGAGCCCATTTCTTAAGGACGCGCTGAGCGCTGTCGTAGGTAAGCGGTTTGCGCAAACCGGTGTCTTAGTGGCTGGTGTTGCGGAGAGATCATAGTACGATCGCCATTCCTCAGTTAGGGTAATTAGATGGACCCCATCGGTTGGCTGCGAACGCGTTACAGTGTGCCGGTCATCATCGTCTCGGGGAATCGGTCGAACTCGAAGGATATGGCTCTAGAGGCCGGTGCACGTCGTAATCATATTCTTTCTCTTCCTTGATTTCCAGAATCACCATCCGCTCGCAAGTCTTGGACCTATAAAGCTTTTTGCATCCAAAGGCCGCTTGGCAGATTGCCAGCGGT
>Ga0207707_10002547_pt1 | contig 16329 bp, 15 predicted proteins | sample KBSC83BmetaG_FD_184336 | JGI IMG/M metagenome (GOLD analysis project Ga0207707, IMG submission 184336) | Corn rhizosphere microbial communities from Kellogg Biological Station, Michigan, USA - KBS C8-3B metaG (SPAdes) (version 2) | ecosystem: Host-associated > Plants > Roots > Rhizosphere ...
CCGCTGCCACAACGGTTACTACCGGAGCCTGCGCCAAGGCTTCGATCACGTCGGCTTCAAGGTCGAAAGCGTGGAGCAAACCAAACAAGACCTCGACAAAATCGCCGCGGCCCATCCCGAGTGCGCGCCGAAAAAAATCGGCGGCGGCCCGCAGGGCGGCGGCATAGAAAAAGACATGCGCGCCTGTCCCATCGGCCAGCACGCCTTTGGCGATCCGGACGGAATTCTCCTAGACATTTCAGAATAACGGTTGCGTTCGCCTCGCGAACATCTGCCGCGACGACACGCGCAGCATCGCACCGCGCGACCGCTCAGGTTTTCGCCGTCATGCCGGTGAAAACCGGCATCCAGATTCGTTGTACTTGCAAGTTCAAAAGCCATCTGGATTCCGGCGTGCGCCGGAATGACCGGAACCGTGATAAACATCCGGTCACACTGCAGAACACTTTCGCTCAAAGTCGAGGTCAGTTCTCCTATGTAGGGGCAGACCTCCGTGTCTGCCTCCCCTCCACGGAAATTGCCGAAGGTTATCCGCGCGGCGATTTACTGCTTTACCGCCCCCAGCTCCCGGCGCGCTTTTTCGAGGAAACTAAAATCGGCTATCTGGGCGACGCTGAAGGGCTGCGCAACTTTGGAATCTTCCCGCACCAGATTGATCATCAGTTGCAGGCCTTCCGGCTTCACCGACATGTCGCGCATGATGCCGCGGCCGAACTGCTTGAGCATTTCGCCGGCCAGGCGCCGGTCATTCAGCCACCATTGTTTCATGATGATCTGAATCACTTCCTCGCGGTTGCGCGGCTCGACGCTGAAGAGAAAGCCGCGCAAGGTCGCCTGCACCATCGCGTAAACTTCGTCCGGAGTGTCCTGAATTTTTTTGACCGACGCCCCGAAGCCGTTCTGCGGAAAACTCAGCACGTCGCCGAGAAACAGCAGTTCATTGTAACCTTTCTCGACGGCGAGAATGTTTTCCGGCACGCCGAGCAGCGCCGCGTCCACCGTCCCTGATTCCAAAGCGGTCAGCCTGTTGTCTCTCAAAGTCACCACCGTCACGTCGCGGCCGGGATCGAGGCGAAAATGTTTGAGGGCAGCATCCGCCATCAAGGTTGCCGTGCCGCCGGCAGTGCTGCCCGCCACTTTTTTGCCGCGGAGATCGCGTGGCGTGCGGATGTCTTTTCTCGAAACGAACGACTGCAATGGACGGTCCACGGCACAGGCAAGAATTTTCGCGGGAAAACCGCGCACGATGCCTTGAATGATACCATTGACCGCCGCGCTGTAGTCGAGATCGCCGCGCACAAAGGCGGCGTTCACCGCCTGGGTCGACATAAAAATGCTTTCGAGCTCAATGCCCTGCTCGCGGTAAAATCCTTTGTGATAAGCGACGTGAAACGGCAGAAAGCCGATGTTGGTCGACTGGATGCCCATGCGCACTTTTTTGAGCGCAGGCTGGGCATACAACTCCGCGTGAGGAATTAGAATCAGCAAAGCCGCACCGACGAGATGGCGAAGCGATAGGGCTAGCATTCTCATACATGCGGCACGAAAAGCTCATCGATATCGGGCTTACGCTCCAGAATTCCTTGCTGAATCTGATAATCCATCAAGGTCTCCAGCGACCGTCGCGCGCAGCCGCGATGAAGGCTGTATTGAAAATCCTCGCCCATAACGTCTCTTTCCCACTCGGACTCGCGCCGTTGCTTCTCGTCGCGATAGGGGTCGGCCCGCGCATTGGCTTCGGTCAAAGCCGCCAACAAGCTTTCAGCGATGCGCGGCTGCTCATCGACGACCTCGCGGCATAGGGCGAACAGATGATTGATCGTGTAGGCGCCAGTGCGCTGAAAAAAAGTTTTCTCCGCTTGCCGGTAATCGGTCATCAGGTAGCGCATGTTGGGGGTGATGTGGAGCGCATAGGGTTCAAGAGCCGCGTCGATCTCGCCCCGTTCGACCAGCTCGACGGCGTGCTCGCGGGTGCGCGGCTGTGAAATAAAATCAACGCGCACCGCCGCCGGCGGCGGCCGCAGGCTTTCTTCGGCGATATCCGGTTCGGCGACGTACCATTCAACGTCCTGAGGTCTCACATTGAACTCGTTTTGCAGAATGCCGCGGAGCCAGACCGGCGTCGTGGCATTGTAGCGGTGCACAGTGATCTTGCCACCGGCAAGCTCCGATGGATGCCGGAGCGGCGAACTATTTCGGCAGTACATGCAGCGCAACCGAAAGCGCCTCGACAGGAAAACAGGCAGAGCGATCAGCGGCACACCGCGCAGACGGGCCAGAATATAAGAAGAGATCGACAGCTCGCCGCCATCGATTTCCCCGGCGATGATCGCCCGATGGCGCGCGCCGACGTTATCATAACCATTACCGAACTGGCTCCGAAGCTCGAGATCGACGTTCGCCGCGCCCACCGATCCGTCGAACAATGCCTCGGTATAAGGAGATCTGCTCATGCCGATGGTCAGATGCTTTTGCATATCCGTCTTTCTCCGTTGAAGCTGAGAGAAAAATCCTTCCGTCCTGGGCCGTCCTAGCACACCCGGCTGCCTTCGAACAACGCGTGCGGAGAATTGAGCCGAGACTTGCGCTCGGATATTGCAACGGCCGAGCAACATACGATAAGACCACAGCCGACATTTATCCAGATATCCTGAAAAGCCAATCCGGAGCACTCGATGAAACCTTCGCACCGCTTTCCATTTCTCGCTGTTGCTGTTCTCTGCTTCGCCGGTTCGCTTGCCCTCGCGCAGGACAAAAAACTCACCACAGTCAATCTCGGCTACTCCGCCATCAGCGGCAGCTTCGCGCCGCTCTGGGTCGGCTTTGAGCAAGGCCTGTTCACGAAGTACGGCATCGATTTGAAGATGGCTTACATCCAGGGGAATCGGGTTATGCTTTCCGCTCTGACCGCAGGGGAAATTCAGCTCTACCAGGGCGGCGCCGAAGGCCTGATCCGTCTCGTCTCCGGAGGCGGTGATGGAATTTTCGTAGCGACGCAATACAACTTCGTCGGCCACTACGTGCTGATGACCGATCCAAGCATCACACGCCTTGAAGATCTGCGCGGCAAAAGAATCGCGCTCGATCCCACCAGCCCGACTTACGGCTACATGTTGAAAGCGCTGGAGCAGGTGGGAATGAAAAAAGAAGACGTGGTCTTCGTGCAGTTCGGCACGGCGGGCCAGCCAGAGAGGGCGATGGCGGTTTTGCGCAAGCAAGCGTCAGCGACGATTCTCACCGCGCCCAACACCTATGCCGCGGAGAAACAGGGACTGCGCAAATTTTCCATCCTGCGCGAGCTCGGCATCCGTCAGTTGATCACGGTCACCGCAACCACGAACAAATACCTGCGCGAACGGCGCGACACCGTCGAAGCGCTGCTGCGCGCCTACGTCGAAGCGCTCGCGACGGTAAAGTCCCAACGCGACCTAACCATGAAAGTCATCGCCAAATACACCCGCCAGCGTGATGCCGACGTGCTTGCGAAATTCTATGACGATCTCGTGCCGGATTTGCCGCGCATCCCCTACGTCGACGAGGTCTCGGCGCAGGCAACCATCGATGCCATGCAGGCACAAGGCCCGCCGTTGCCCAAAGTGGATGTGAAAGGGCTCTTCGACAACAGCCTGTTAAAGGCGATAGAGGCCGACTTAGAGCGCGATAAACACCGGTAGTCCGACCCGACGCTCGAAACCTCAGGACCCGACGCCTTCGTTGTAGCGTCAGCCGTGAAAGTGAGAGTGGCGCCAACAGGCTTTAGTCGGAGCGTGGAGCGGTCAGGGAAACAGAAGGCTGATGATCGAACGCTAAAGAAAATCGCGGCCGATATCGTCTACGCTCACGATGACTGCGGTGGATGAGCATTACGAAGCGATGTCAGGTCGATCGTGATGTTAGCCAGCCCATGGCGGAGCCACGCCAGGACGAGGCCGCGGACGAGCTTGGTCGCGACACCGTGTGGCATTGGATGAGGCGGTGGCTCACCTTTGTCCTTCCCGTGCCGGCCGTCGCTCCGGAGCGTGCTGTAACTGTTGGCGGTGTACGTGAAGAGGTCGGCATCACCGTCGGAGATCCAACCGAGGGGATCATCTGACGGCCGACACCAGTCTGCACCAGCTCGAAAAGCAGGTACAGTTCGGACCAGCTTAGGGTCTGCCGACCAATGATCGTGAGAGCATCGCGCGCACGAGGAGACAGCGAGGCGGCCCTAAAAAACGGCGCCGCCGCACCTTGCCTCGGGTCTGGCTGAACCTTGCCTCCAACAACTGCCCGAACGGCTCCAGCCTTATCTCGTTCCTCTGCAGGGTTTACGGACACGACGGTGTGGAGAACCGCGCCAGCGGAATCCACGCCAAACAGGTTCTGGGCTAGGGACAGCGGCCGAAAGGATGAGCTTAGGAGGCGACAGGCACCGTTGATTAATTCGAGTTGCTCCGCGGCAAAAGCGCGAACTGGCTCATAGTTGTCGCCGATGACCGACGAGGGAATGATCAATACAAACGCGCCATCGCGTTTCACGACGCGTACATTCCTGCCCCGCGAGCCACAATGGCAGGTCTTCGAAATCAAACTCGTGACCGACCAGTGGCATTACCCATGCGGCAATCTCTCGCTTCGTCTCCATGGTAATTCTCTGAAGTTTGGCTAAACGCCAAGGCTGAGCGGACAAGGCCAGCGAGCGGTCCGAAGATCCGACTCGAGCCGATTGTTAGCCACCGACCCGCAACTTATCGGCGTGTGCGCGAACAGTTTCCTTGAATGACGCTGGATACCAAGCCAACTGATGTAAAACGGCCTGACTCCCATCTTGGTACTGAACTGTAAACCGAAACACTTTGATCATTGGTTTGGAATCGTAAAGCCACGGAATCGTATCTTTACTGATCGGAACTGGCTGAGCAGTCCCGCTCCACAGATTTTCCTTCAGAGTCGGCCGGCCATCGCTTACTAAGCCGGCAACGGGATCTTCGGTGACATCATCTACTTTCACCCCACTCACTAGTTGGCTAGCCTTCGTGCGGAAACTGAAATTCCAAACAAGCTGTGGCTCCTTGCGATCCTCGCGAAATCGAACAAGAATTCCGGCGACTTCAATCTTTACGCGAGCATCTTCTGCGGGAAATGGCCCGCGATCGTCAACCGTAGCCAAAATCGTTTTCCCTTCTGCAATTCTGAGCTGGATTGTTTTCGTCTCCTGTGCAAACACTGCTGGCGGCAGAATCACCCCAGCGCAGAATGCAACAATCAGCAACGACTTGATCATGGAGTCAATCTCCTCTCGGTGTGGCTAACAATGAAGGCTGAACGGACGGGGCCAGCGAACGAAGCGAGCCGGTCCGAAGATCCGTTTCAAGCCGATTGTTAGACCGCCACCGGCTCAATAGCAAAATTCATTTTGTACTTCGCCAAACTGACTCCAGGAACGCGTGCCACAGCAATTGTCAGATCTTCAGTAATTTCACTCGCGATGATAAATCCGCGGCATGGCCCGTTTCCAAGGCGCTGGTCAACCCAGCCCATGTAATAAAGCAGTTGGCCGAGAGCTTTGTTGCGCCCCTGCGATAGTTTTAATTCGATGACCACGTACTTCCCATTCCAATCCACAGCTAAGATATCTATACGGCCGCCGTCAACGGGGTACTCGACTCCTCTATTCTCGGGCGAGCTGTGGAGCCGCAAACCCTGCTCAATGCGGTCAAGGTTTTTAGCAAGGAAGTCTCGAAGATGAGCCTCAAGAGCGAACTCGAGAGACGCGTCTGAAGGCGGCTGTTCATCGGCGCGCTCGCCTTCCGGCTCCAATTCGTTCCCCGAAAGAAATGCCTCATACCGCGCTTTGATCCGCAGGTACCAACTTCGTTTGCGCTCACCAGCCGGAGTGTTGCCGAAAGTCCAATGCTCCCTCTTGAATTGCTCAAAGAGATCTTTGCGTTCGAACAACTCCACAATGTATCCGCGTCGAAGTGAAGATGTATACGACAAATCCCATTCAATGACCATGTCGCGAATCTCGCTGACCTCTCTTTCGAGGCCGTGGGCTTTTCCGAAATCGTACGCTGCCTTGAGTGACAGCGCCTGCGTCTGGTCTTCAGCCATGGCTATTCAATTCTCGGTCTAACTATTACGTGAGCCGCCGTAGCCGCCAACAATTAACGATCGGCCTGTCTCGGCGACGGCTCAGACAATAAAAGTTCAAATCGCTCGCAATATTCATCAACTAGCTGAGCTTTGTCAACATTGCAGTTTCCGGCATAAGCCGACCGACACAGCGGCTTATCTCCCTAACGATCGGCCGCTTATCTCGGCCAGTCATCGACCTTGTCTTCTGTGTCGATCAGCAGGCTGTTTGACGCCTCTACCGTCTCGGTTCGAAACATGAGTGTAAATCGTTGTGGTGCTGCTATCGTCTCGAACGTTGCGGGAGACCCGTTCCCAAACCAATTAATTGAACGCCGCGTGACTTAATCACGAGTTTGTTTCAGCTTGCCGCTGCTCGACGGCATAGCGCACCAGGGCCGCATAGCGATAAACGACGTGGACAAACTTGCCGTATGGCAACGTGATGAAAAGGCCGGCAACTACACCCAAGTGAATAACCAGCAGGGTTCCCATCGCCGGCGTTTCGCGCAGCGCTAACAATAGAAGTCCGGTCAAGCTTGTCACAAACAACAGCACGAGAAACGCCATATCCATGTTGAGCATGCTTGAATTTGCCGGATCGCGGTCGCTCCGCCATTTCAGATAAAGCAACCCGACGCTCCCGATCAACAAACCGACGCCGCCGAGAGTGCCGAGGATCACCGGCGCGCTCAAATAGGGATAGGGCGCCTGCCAGCCGAGAAAGTGATCGTAAAACGCCGCGACGGTGGTGGCCGCGAAGTCGAACAGAAAGCCGTAGAAAACCAGATGGTGATACCACATTCGCGAGCGTGAAAAATTTTCCGCTGGATAATTGCAGCCGGCGCCGCCGCCTTTCAGGTAGGCCAGACCGAAAGCGTCTTGAGTCGCGCGCCAAAGCGCGCTTGGATCGACCAAAGCCGTAATCGGACCTTGAGTCTCACGCCAGAAACGGACCGCTCCGACGAAGAAAATAGCGAAGCCATAGAGCGCAATCAGCGACGGCGGCGCGGTCATGGCGACAAAAGGCACGACGCGATAAAACGTCGCCTCGCCAAGGTGAGTAGCGAAAAGGACGTCAGAACCTTGGAACGAAAGTACGAGCGCGAGGATGATGACTATCGCAGTGACCGTAATCACGGTCACGGCGAGCGCGTTGCGTTTGAACAAGCCGGATAAAATCGCTGGACAAGTAAACTCACGATAAGTATCGGCGCGCAGCTCGGACATGAGTTTCGGAATATTGACGCCGAACTCATGGGGCGGCGCATACTGGCAGGCGTAATAGCAGTCGCGGCAATCGAAGCAAAGATTGGCAAGATAAGTCAGATCCGCTTTGGTAAAGACGCGGCGCTGCTCCATCGCCGGAAAGACCGCGCAGTAGCCTTCGCAGTAGCGGCACGCGTTGCAAATCGTCATTTGCCGCGCTCCGTCTTTTACCAGATCAAAATCCGGCACAGCGCGCCGCCTCCCGCCCGGAGATTCTTCCGAATACGGAACCGATGGTTAAGCCGAAACCGGCCAGATACCCTTTGCCGAGAATATTCCCGGCCATCATTTCGCCCGCGGCAAAGATATTCTTTGCCGGCCGTTCATCGCGCATGACGACCTGCGCGTGCTCGTCAACGGTCACGCCTAAATAGGTAAATGTAATTCCGGCGCGTAGCGGATAACCATAAAAAGGCGGCGTTTCGATCGGCTGCGCCCAGTGACTTTTTTGCGGCTCTAGCCCTTCGGTCCGGCAATCGTCCAAGGTGCCGGGATCAAATCTGCCGCCGTTCACCGAGCGATTGAATTCGTCGATGACGGCACCAAGCGCGCGCGGCTCAATACCCAACGCCATCGCGACCTCGGGGATCGAGGCTGCTTCGACCGGTGGAAATACCGAAGGCATGAAGTGCGGCAACGCTTTTGAATCGATGATCGAATAGGCGATCTGCCCCGGTTGTTCGGCGATGAGTCTGCCCCAGATCGCGTAGCGTTTGGGCCAAAAATCCTCGCCCTCGTCGTAGAAACGCTTCACTTCTTTGTTGACGACAATGCCGAACGGCACGCTGTCCAAGCGCGTGACGATACCGCCGTCGAATTTAGGCGCGCGCGCATCGAGCGCGACGGCGTGACAACCGCGCGGATCGCCCACCGGCTTGGCGCCATGATTGAGCAATTCTTTCAGCAGCCGTCCCTGATTGTGTGGCGTCCCACGGATCACGAAATTATCCGCCGCGTCACCCCAATATTCTTTGAGCCAAGCGATATTTGCTTCGAAACCGCCGGCAGCGACGACAATCGTTTTGGCCTCGATCACACGCGGCGCCTCGGCGCTGACCGCCACGGCTGAGACGAATTGGTCATCGTGAATCTTCAGTTCGCGAACTTCAGTTTCATAGTGAACCTGCACGCCGAGCTTCGCCGCCGTATCGTAGTACGCATTCATCATCGCCTTGCCGCCGCCGAGCATGAACAGATTGCTGCGGGCGAGATGCAGGGTGCCGCGCAGCGGCTTCTGAGCGCGCATGCCGTTTGCCGCCATCCAGTCGGCGAGCGTTTCGGACTCGCGAATCGTCAGCCGGGCCAGGGCTTCATCGGTCGCACCGCCGGTGACGCTGTAAAGATCCTGCCAAAACTCTTCTTCGCCATAAGCGCCGGTGACGAACTCCGTCGCCGCTCGGTGCATGTAGCGGATATCGCGTGTGTGACGGCTGTTGCCGCCGCGAAGATCTTTGCTCGCGGTTTCCAGCAACAGCACGCGCGCGCCGGCGCGGCGCGCCGTGATCGCTGCGCAGAGCGCGGCGTTGCCGCCGCCGACGACAAGAACGTCGATAGGCTCGGTCAACTCAACCATGAGAGAACTTTAACCATAATGAGCATGGTCACCTAGAAGGGCGCGTTTTTACTTTGTGCTGTGGCCGAAGATGTAACCCTCTCTGCCGCGCATTCACAATCGATTCGTTTCCGTTCGTGCGATTGTCAATCCGCACAAGCTTTGACTTCCTATAAGCTTCTACGTTATGCAAAGCTCGTTGTCTCCAAAGCAAGGAGAGACTCTTTCATGAATCCACGAATCCGACTCTGCGCGTCCTTTCTCATCGTCACTGTTGTTCTTCTCAGCTCGGCTTACGCCGCCGACGCTCCCGCCGAATGGAACAAAATCATCGAAGCCGCGAAGAAGGAAGGCAAGGTCGTCGCCGGCGGGCCGCCGACGGCGGTACTGCGCAAGCAGTTCAAAGAAATCTTCGAGAGCCGATTCGGTATCGAGCTGGAGCTGCTCTCCGCGCCGGGGCCGCAGAATGCCCAGCGCGCGATCTCGGAATTCAAAGCCGGTGTCAAATATTTCGACGTGCTGCACGGCGGCTCGGGGACGCTGGAGCCGCTCAAGAACGAGAACATGCTCGCGCCGTTCATGGATTTCATGGTTGTCCCTGAAGTGAAAGATCCCAAACAATGGTGGGGCGGTCACATGTGGGAGGACAACCTCAAGACCAATCGATTCATCTATTCGTTCTCGGCGGACTTCTCGACGCCGCCCTTTTACAACGCCGACCTCGTAAAACCCGGCGAGATCAGCTCCTACGACGATCTGCTCCAGCCCAAGTGGAAAGGCAAAATCGGCATGTTCGAGCCGCGGGTGCCAAGCGCCGGCCAGGGTCTCTGGGGGTTTCTCATGCGCGCCAAGGGCAAGGAATTTCTCCAGCGGCTCGCCGATCAGAATCTTTTTATCCAACGTGACGGCCAGCAGATCGCCATCGGCTTGGCCAAGGGCAATCTCGCCGTCGCCCTCGGCCTGTCGCAGCGCTTCGTCGACCCGTACATCAAAGGCGGTTTGCCGATCAAACCGCTGACCTCGATCAAAGAAGGCATCGGCGGCAGCAACGGCTTCGGCACCGTCGCGGTGATGGCGAACGCGCCCCATCCCAACGCCGCCAAAGTGTATATCAACTGGCTTCTCGGCAAGGAAGGCCAGGAGCTTTACAGCCGCGCTCTGACCCAAGGAAGCCGCCGCTTCGACGTGGACACCAAGTGGCTCGCGCGCTTCAATACGCCGGCAGCGAAAGACGTCACGACACCGGAGGAATTTGAAAAAGTCCGCTTCTACGGCGAAGACGTGATCATCAACTGGCGCGAGCCCGCCGGGGAGTTCGCACGCAAGATCTTGAAATAATCTGTTCGTGACAGCAGGGTTTGGTTGGCTGCGGTTCTCGGACGGGCGACCACGCAGGGTCGCCCCTACAATTCATTGCATTACATCTTGAATCGCGGCGGCGAAAATTTCACTCTCAAGATAGTGCGTACGGATGAATTTGGTTCGGGCGCTTGTTGATTCTTCCCGGAGGCCGTCCATGCGTTACGAGCTTTACTACTGGCCGTCGATCCAGGGCCGCGGCGAATTCGTCCGGCTCGCGCTGGAAGACGCCGGCGCGGCGTATCTGGATGTGGCGCGCACTTCGAAGGGCATGTCGACAATGATGCGCTTCATGGAAAGCCGCTCGGAAAAATATCCGCCTTTCGCTCCGCCCTTTCTCAAAGCCGGCAAACAAGTCATCGCGCAAACGGCCAATATTCTTTTTTACCTTGGCCCGCGTCTCGATCTCGCGCCGAAGAATGAAGCGGGGCGGCTCTGGGCGCATCAACTGCAACTGACCATCGCCGATTGGGTGACTGAAGCGCACGATGTCCATCATCCGATCGGTGGCGGTCTGTATTATGAAGATCAAAAGGCTGAAGCCAAGCGGCGCGCTGCCGACTTCGTGGCCGAGCGTCTGCCGAAGTTTTTCGGCTACTTCGAAAAAATGCTCAGGAAGCAAGCGAAGCCCGACGGCTACCTGCTGGGCAGACAGCTCTGCTATGTGGATCTTTCGCTGTTTCAAACGGTCGCCGGATTGCGCTACGCTTTTCCGAATGCCGTCGCGCGGATCGAGAAAAAATTTCAGCGCGCGTTCGCGCTCCATGATCGCGTCTCGGTGCGTCCCCGGCTCGCCGCATATCTCACGTCCGAGCGGCGCCTCCCCTTCAGCGAGGAAGGCATCTTTCGCCACTACCCGGAGCTGGATCGGTAAAAGTCGCCGACCGACTTGATCATCTTCGCTGGATTTTCAAGAATAGTCCTATTCAAAGGAGCATTGAGTCATGGCTATCGAATTTTATTGGGGCAGCGGCAGCCCATTTGCCTGGCGCGCGATGCTGATGCTGGAAGTCAAGGGCATCCCCTACGAATCGAACCTGCTGGAATTTTCCAAGCGCGAGCACAAAACCCCGGCCTATCTGCGCCTCAATCCGCGCGGTAAAGTCCCGACCTTGAAAGACGGCGAGTTCGTGGTTTACGAATCACTCGCGATCATGGCCTACCTGGAACGCAAATATCCGGCGCCGCCGCTTTTCGGCAAGACCGCGGAGGAGACCGGCTCGATCTGGCGGGCAATCTCCGAAAACGACGCTTATCTGGCGAGCGCCGGCGACAAAATCATCCGGCCGATTTTTTTCGGCAAAGGGCTGGATAAAATCGATGAGATTCAGGAGGCGGCCGGCGCCGTCCGCGAGGAGCTGCGCGCGATGGATACGGCTTTGCAGCGAAGAAACTGGCTGGTCGGCAATGCGCTGTCGGCGGCGGACCTGGCTGCGTTTCCGTTCGTGCAATTGCTGTTGCGCGCGGCGTCCAAAGAGGCCGCGCAGCCGTTGAATCTCGGGCTCATGCCGCTTGCCGAGCATTTTCCGAGCATCGGCAGATGGTGCCAACGGATCGAAGCAATCCCGAATTACCAGCGCACATACCCGCCCCACTGGCGCTAGCTGCAAGCAAGGAAGGTGGGTATCGGCAAAAATGGCCTCTACCCGCCGTACGCGTGATACGCGTCATTTTGTAGGATGGGTGGAGCAAAGCGATACCCATCGTCCAAAAGCATTACCGACAGGCTCCGGGGATCACCTGGATGCCACGCTGATCGGCGCAGCTCTCCAAAGCGTCATCCCCGCCGTTGACAGCCAAGAGCGCTGCATGCTTATCTGGCGCCTGCGCGCCGGAGATCAGATGCAGCGTTCAGCGACTCTCGCCCAAGTGATTTTTCTTGCCGTCGCTTTGCTCGCGGCGCGGCTTCCTGCCGCCGAACGCACAAAGCTCATAGTCGGCTACTCGACCACAGGGCCCACCGCGGTGGGACTGTGGATGGCGAAAGACAGCGGCGCCTTCGAGAAGTATGGCGTCGATCCGAATTTCATTTTCATATCTTCGAGTCCCGTGATGGTGCCCGCGCTGATCGGCGGCGACGTGCAAGCCGCCGTCGCCGGCACCAACGCGGTCATCGCGGCCGTGCTCGGCGGCGCCGGGCTGGTCTCGATCGCAAGCCTCGCCAACCGTCCTTATCTTCGCCTCTGGGTTCATCCCGAAATCACCCGCGTCGAAGAATTGCGCGGCAAAACCTTCGGCGTCTCGCGCTTCGGCTCGACCACCGACAATTTGACGAGAATTCTCCTGCGACGGGTCGGCCTGGAAAATGCCGTCAACGTCCGTCAGTTGGGTGGCACCTTGGAAGTCGGTCTCGCCTTTCGCCACCGGCAGATCGACGGCGCGGTGCTCGCGACCTTGCGGACGGATGTGCCGCATCGCATTCTGATCGAGCTCGCGGACTCCGGCATTCAGTATTCTATGGGCCAACTGGTGGTATCGCGCGAGTTCTACCGACGCACGCCGGACACGGTCGAGAGAATCATGCGCGCCTATCTCGAAGGCGTGGCCGTGCTGCGCGATCCGGCGCAGAAAGACCGGGTGCTCAAAACCGTCGCGCGCTACACGCGCCTAGGCGAAAGCAAAGCGGTGGAGGAAATTTACAGCGACGCGGCCAAATACGTGGACCGCGTGCCGAGGGTCGAGCCCGAGGCTGTCGCGGCCACTCTGGAATTGATGGGCAAGAAGGGCCTGCCGGTGGAGACATTTGCGGACAATTCGATCATCGACCGGCTGGTCAAAGAAGGTTTCATCGATCAGTTGTACAAGAAAAGATAAAACGCGCTGAAGACAAAGGAGTCGTCTATGCCACAGACCCTGCTGCTCGATGCGGACTCGCACGTGAGCGAGCCGTTGAACTTATGGCGCGAGCGCCTGCCGGTGAAATACCGCGATATCGCGCCGCACATGGAAACGGAATACGAAGGTCGCCCCGGCGCCTGGTGGTTTATCGAGCCCGATCGCCAACCACACAACGTGATTTTGGGTTTTGGCGCCAACAAGTCGCTCGAAGAATTGCACAAGCTGCTAAACAGTTTTTCCTACGCCGGAGCGCACCGCGGCGGCTGGGACCCGGCGCAGCGTCTCAAAGACATGGATCAGGACGGCGTCGCGGGCGACGTGCTGTACACGACTCTGGGCTTTCGCATGTTCTGGATCAAGGACGCCGGCTTTCAGCGCGCCTGCTTTCAGGTCTATAACGACTGGCTTGCCGAATTCTGCGCTGCCTCGCCCAAACGGCTCAAAGGCTTGGCGCTGATCTCGCTTTACGATCCCAAGCAGGCGGCTGCGGATATCGCCGAGTGCGCCAAGAAAGGTCTGGCGGGAGCGATCGTCTGGGCGTCGCCGCCGGAGGAATTGCCGTTTTATCTGGAGTCCTACGATCCCTTCTGGGCCGCGGCTCAAGAGCACTCGATGCCGCTCAGCCTGCACGAATTTGCCGGCTTTCGCTGGGTCGACTGGGACTCGAACGCGAAGAAACGAACCATCGCCGCCGGAATCAACTCGCACGAAGTTGAGAGCACGTTCGCGACTTTGATCATGTCAGGGGTGCTCGAGCGCTTTCCGCGCTTGAATGTCGTCTCGGCCGAATTGAACTGCGGCTGGCTCCCCTACTTTCTGTGCCGCCTGGACGAACGCTTCGAAACCCGCGGCGCGCGCGTGCACGGCAGCGCCTTTCCGACCGCGCTGACCATGAAGCCGAGCGAATACTTCCGCCGCCAGCTCTACGCGACTTTTATCGACGATCCGTTTGGCGTCGCCCACCGCGATGATATCGGCGTCGAAAATCTATTGTGGTCGTCGGATTTTCCGCACAGCGCGACCTTCTGGCCGCACTCGCAGGAAAAGATCGCCGAGGACTTCCGTGGCGTCAACGAAGCCGATCGGTCAAAAATTCTCGTTCAGAACACTGCCCGCCTATACGGATTCGAGGTCAACTGAAAGATCGATGGCTTCGTCATCAGTGTTACGCCCGCGGACCGCGGTGCGCCGTTTTTGACCCAGCAACACAGAGGTCCATGATGCTTGCGCAGATCAAACACGCAGCGATTTATACCCAGAACCCCGAGACGACAATTCCGTTTTACGAAAAGATTTTGGGCATGCGGCGAAGCACCACCGCGGTGCTGGAAACCAATCGCGGTCACTTGAGCGACGGGCTGATCGGTCTGGCCGTGCTCGCCAGGCGGCCGGGAATTCCCGCCGGGCTGGATCATTTCGGCTTCGAGGTGGCCGACATCGAAACCGTGTTGAACAGAATCAAGACTCGATTTCCCGAGACGATCATCACCAAAGGCCTGGAGAAAGTCCCGTTCGCGGTGTTTCGCAGCCACGATCCGGCAGGAGCGCAATTCGATATTTCCCAGCGCAGTCACGAGAAAGTCAGGGAAGGGTATAAAGAAGACGGCTGGCTTCAGCCGCGCCAGTTCAATCATGTGGTCATTCGCGCCGCCAACCCGAGACAGGTCGCGGATTTTTATCAGGAAGTCTTCGAGGTTTTTGAAGTGAAGGAGCCGCCTCTGGGCGATGCGGTCTGTTTGAGCGACGGCAAGGTTCGCCTGCTGATCTTGCGCACCAACGACAATTCTTACATCAGCATGCGCCAGGGCCTCGATCACATCGGCTTCAAGGTGGAAAGTATCGATCGCACGAAACAGGATCTCGAGGAATTGACTGCTGCCGCGCCCGCCTCGGCGCCAAAAGATATCGGTGCCGGGATTTTCGGTCACTATACCCGCAGAGACATGGATGCTTGCCGCATCGGCACGTTCGCCGTCGCCGATCCCAACGGCGTGCTACTCGATTTTTCAGAAAACTGATGGGCGGAGTGGATAAAATCAAGCGAGCATTCGTCGCACTCCTCTTCGGCGCCTTTCTACTCTGTCAATCGGAACCGGCCGCGGCGCAGAAGCTCACGCAGATTCACATCGGCGTGCCGACCAACACGGTCACCTGGTTTCCACTTTATGTGGCGTGGAAAAAAGGCTTCTTTCAAGAACAGAGCATCGAGATGCTGCCTGTGACTATGTCTGTCCGCGCTTCTCTGGGCGCTCTGGCTTCGCGAAACATTTCCTATATCACGCCGCTCGGCTCGTCGATGACCGCCATCGCCAACGGCCTGCCGGCCAAAGTGATCATGATCTTCGCCGTGCGCTCCCATCATGTCCTGGTCGCGAGGCGCGAGATCGGCACTCCCGGCGCGTTGCGCGGTCACGGCGTCGCCATCAGCCAGCCCGGCGGCACCGTGCATCGACAATTTCTCAAAATTCTCGAGCACTACAAAATCGATCCCAAAGACGTGAGGATGATCAACCTGGGTGAAATGCCCAACCGCGCGCTGGCGCTCCAGACCGGAACCATCGACGCGGCGATGTTGAGTGTGCCTTACGATCTGTTTATGGAGAAGGATGGTTTCAGGCCGCTCGCCTATCTAAAAGATCTCCTCGAATTTCCGCTGCTCGGTCTCATCGCCCACGACGAACGCATCAAGGAGCGGCCGGACGAAGTCAAAAAAGTTCTCAAGGCAGCGCTCAAGGGAATCGCCTACACGAAGACGCATCGCGAAGAAGTCTTGCCGCTCTTGAAGCAGTTCGTCGGGCTCCCGACCATCGAAATGACGCGCAAGACTTACGATGTAATCAAGGAACTCTGGCCCGACACCGGCATCCCCTCGGAGAAGGGATTGGCCACTGCGCTGAGCATGGCGGATGTGCCGGCCAATCTTCCCGCGGAAAAGATCGTCGATTGGTCGCTCGTCAGGGAAGCCGCGCAGAATCGCTGATCGCGATCTTGCGTTCGTTCAAATTCCAGTCGCAGTCACTTCTCGCCGGGAAACCAACCGCCTTGCTTCACCAAGCCGCGCAGATATTCGATTTGACCGGCGTGACGCGTGTTGCAATTGATCACGCTGGCCAGTCGCACGCTCAAGGTCGGCAACGGCTGGTATTGCGGCTCGTTCAGCACGCGATTGAGATCGGCGTTCGAAACCGTCGCCAAAT
>Ga0207707_10002554_pt1 | contig 16321 bp, 16 predicted proteins | sample KBSC83BmetaG_FD_184336 | JGI IMG/M metagenome (GOLD analysis project Ga0207707, IMG submission 184336) | Corn rhizosphere microbial communities from Kellogg Biological Station, Michigan, USA - KBS C8-3B metaG (SPAdes) (version 2) | ecosystem: Host-associated > Plants > Roots > Rhizosphere ...
TAAGCGATGTATTGTATCCACAGTCCCTCGTTACCAATCTGAATAATATTGTCAACAGGATCAGCATTATCCTGCTTTCCGTGATCATTTTCATTGCGATACTCGTTATTTTTCTGATCGACAATACCATCCGGCTGGCGATGTTCAGCAACCGGTTTCTCATTAAAACCATGCAGATGGTGGGCGCGACCCGCTGGTTCATTTCCAGGCCAATGGATCTAAGGGCCTTTATCAACGGGCTGATCAGCGGCCTGCTGGCGGTGGGCGGCCTGATTGCTGTTATCGTTCTCGCAGAGAATCAGCTGCCTTACCTGAGAGCCCTCCGGGATTATCCGATGCTGCTGATGCTTTTTGTGGTAATTATTTTGCTGGGCATTTTTATTTCCCTGATCAGCACCCATCGCAGCGTGCTGAAATACCTGAAGATGAAGCTGGACGAATTGTATTGATTTTAGTACATTGCAACCTATTTTCCGTTATGGCAAAACAAACAAAAACCAGCACCCCGTCCAGACAATATGTTCCGATATTCGGTAAGGAGAACTACCGCTGGATGCTCTTTGGACTGGCTGCTATCCTGCTCGGATTATTGCTGATGATCGGGGGCAAAAGCAAGGATCCCAACGTCTTTGATCCTTCGCAGGTATATAGTTTCCGGCGGATTACGGTTGCGCCCATCCTGATTCTCGGTGGCCTGGCGCTTGAAATCGTGGGAATTTTTAAAAAATCGAAAGCCCAAAAACCTCAATGAGCCTGATTCAAGCAATTGTTATCGCCATCATTGAGGGCCTTACCGAATTTCTGCCTGTATCTTCCACCGCCCATATGAAGTTTGCCAACCCGCTGATCGGGGTTTCTGAGTCTGCTTTCACCGACCTTTTTGAAATTGTGATACAGCTTGCCGCGATCCTGTCTGTCGTAGTTTTGTATTATAAGCAATTCTTCGATTTCAAAAAGCTTGGTTTTTACTTTAAACTGATTATTGCCCTGATCCCGGCCATCATTGCCGGCGTGCTGCTGAAAAAACATATCGACAGCCTCCTGGGAAATATTGCATTTATCGCAGTGGTAATGATTGGCGGCGGTATCGTGCTGTTGTTTATAGACAAATTTTTTACCAAACCGGCCATCCACAGCCAGGATTCTGTTTCGAATAAAAATGCGTTTGTGATTGGCTGTTACCAGGTTTTGTCCATTCTGTTTCCGGGCCTCAGCCGGAGTGCGGCAACGATCATTGGGGGACTGGCACAAAAACTGGATCGCCGTACCGCTGCAGAATTCTCATTTTTTCTGGCCGTACCCACCATGCTGGCCGCCTCTGTAAAAAGCTGCTGGGATGTTCATAAAGTGCATCCCGAGGTATTTGCAAAAGACAGCATGACCATACTGGCCATTGGCAGTGTGGTAGCCTTTGTGGTTGCTTTGATGGCCGTAAAATTATTCATCACCTATTTGCAAAGGCACGGATTTAAACTGTTTGGTTATTATCGTATTATTCTGGGTTCTGTGATGCTGATCCTGGTCTGGAAGGGAATTATCCATCAATAAAAACCACGGGCGGTTATGCAGACAGCCTCCAAAAAAGTAGTTCGCGGGTGGGCCATGTACGACTGGGCAAATTCGGTTTACAGTCTGGTGATCACTACCACTTTCTTCCCGATTTATTTCAACGCGGTTACCAAAAAACAATTTGGAAGCGAAATGGTCACTTTTCTGGGCAGGAAATTTGTTAACTCCTCCCTGTACGATTACAGCCTGGCCGCCGCTTATCTTTTTATCGCCCTGCTTTACCCGGTGCTCACTTCCATTGCCGATACCCGCGGCAATAAGAAAGCTTTCATGAAATTCTTCTGTTATATGGGCGCGGCGAGTTGCGCGCTCCTTTATTTTTTTAACGGCTCCAATCTCTGGCTGGGTATTTTGTGCTGTATGGTCGCTGCCATGGGCTATATCGGCAGTATGGTATTTTATAACGCTTTTCTTCCGGAAATTGCCGCGCCGGCAGACCGGGACCGGGTGAGTGCGATGGGTTTTTCGTATGGTTATATCGGCAGTGTGATACTGCAGGTCATCGGGTTTGTACTGGTGGTAACCCTTACTGCCGATCCGCTGCTGGGACCCCGGATAACCTTCCTGCTGGTAGGGCTGTGGTGGGCTGGATTTGCCCAGATCAGCTTTGCCGTGTTGCCGGAGACAAAGTCGTCCAGGCCGGTGAATGCGAAGATTATTACAGAAGGATTTTCCGAAATGAAAAAAGTTTACCGGGAGATCAAAAAACTTCCTATCCTGAAAAAATTCCTCCGGGGATTTTTCTTTTACAGCATGGGTGTTCAGACGGTAATGCTGGCGGCCACTTTATTTGGGGTAAAAATGCTGCAACTGGAGGATACCAAGCTCATAATAACGATGGTGGTTATTCAGCTGGTGGCTATTCCCGGAGCCATCTGGACGAGCCGGCTCTCGGGGAAGTTTGGGAATCTGAAGGTGCTGATCGCCATGGTATCGTTCTGGATATTCATTTGCATCGCGGCGTATTATACGGTTATTTTTAAGGAACGCGGCGGGAATCCGGAAATTGGTTTTTATGCACTGGCCATTGCCGTGGGTCTGATCATGGGTGGTATTCAGTCCCTCAGCCGTTCCACATATTCCAAACTGATGCCCGAAACAAAGGACACAGCTTCCTATTTCAGCTATTACGATTTCACGGAAAAAATAGCTATCGTGATCGGCATGTTCATCTTCGGCCTGATGGAAGAGATCACCGGCAGCATGAAGAATTCGGTGCTTTCGCTGATTTTATTTTTTGCGCTGGGAATGGTTTGGCTGGTGGATGCGTATAGGAAGCAGATGACGGTTGACAGATGACGGTTGACGGACCTTGCATGCGAATCCGCACCTGAACTCCGTCAACCGTCATCTGTCAACCGTCAACCGACTAACTTTACAGCATGAAACTCTACCCCATCCACGCCGGCAACTTCAAGCTCGACGGAGGCGCCATGTTTGGTGTCGTTCCCAAACTCATCTGGAATAAAACCAACCCGGCCGATGCCAATAATCTTTGTTCCTGGGCTATGCGCTGTCTGCTGATTGAGGATGGCGAAAAGCTGATCCTGGTGGACAATGGAATTGGCGACAAGCAGGATGCTAAATTTTTCAGTTATTATTATCTGCACGGAGATAAAAATATCGACGATTCTCTGAAAGAACAGGGATTCCGGAAAGAGGATATTACCGATGTGTTCCTCACCCATTTGCATTTCGATCATTGTGGGGGAAGTATTATCCGCAAGGGAGACCGCCTGGTTCCGGCCTTTCCAAACGCAAATTACTGGAGCAATGAAAAGCACTGGCTGTGGGCTACGGTGCCGAACGACCGGGAGAAAGCCTCTTTCTTAAAGGAGAACATTCTTCCGATTAAAGAAACCGGACGCCTGCATTTTATCCAGGTTCCGGAGGAGGCTGGAAAAGACCAGTTGCCCGTTGCTGATTTTCTGCCTGGGTTCAATATCCGGTTTGTAAACGGACATACCGCTTCCATGATGCTTCCGCAAATAAAATATAAGGGGAGAACGATCGTTTATGTAGCAGATCTTTTTCCGTCGGCAGGCCATCTGCCGGTTCCCTATGTGATGGCTTATGATATGTTTCCGCTACAAACGCTGCTGGAGAAGAAACAGTTTTTGGCGGAGGCAGCAGAGAAGGATTACGTTTTATTTTTTGAGCATGATCCCCTGCATGAATGTTGCACGGTTCAGCAGACAGAGAAGGGAGTGCGGGTAAAAGATATATTCAGGATAAAAGATCTCTGAATTCTTTCATATATATAATATTCTTTATAATTTTACGTTATAGAGGCTTACTAACCCCCTATCATAGATTCAACAGGCCGGGAATTTTTCCTGGCTTTTTTATTGGTATTACTTAAGCGGATCTTCCTTTTTCAGAAAATAATCTTCGGAAGAATAGTCGAAAGTTTTAGTTGCCGTCGACTCGTAATCTTCGTCGTAGGAAACAAAGAAATAAAGATAAAGCGCCCGGCTGAGCCGCATGAACCAGGGTTGCAAAAGCACCAGCAATACGGCGTTAATTCCCAGCCACCAGAAGAAACGGTTATCCTGCAAAGAAAACCCAATGGTAAGCCACCACAGCACAAAACTAAGTCCGCAGAACAGCACGGTAACCAGATAGCTTACATAAGCCGTCCCATACCAAAATCCGATTTCCAGTTCATACTGCTGGCCGCAGACAGGACAATTCCGGGGCATCTTCGTCATCTCTTTCAGGTTCCAGGGATTGGGATTGGAGAACATGGCGCCCCGGCGGCAACGGGGGCATTTCTGGGAAAGCAGGCTCCAAATAAGTCCGGGTTTGCCCGCCATAGTTTTTAATTTATGCAAAGATACTATTGTGCTGATTTTTGGAGCAGGTATAATTTTACATACTTCAGGAAAGTGAGGTGGGCGATTTGTACGGCGATAACCAGCCCGAAAAATCCGTCCAGGAATCCGGCGCGGAGGATATAGCTTTGGAAGAAGGCCCAGAAAGGATTGACAAGGATATGGGAGATACGTGCTTTTTTGCCTTTGTTAAAATAGGCCAGCGCGGAAACAGAGCTCAGCTTATTATTCTGGGCAACATGATCCGCTATGGAAGCATAGGAATAATGCAGAATGTCGCCTTTCAGATGAGCGATCGGCAGTGCCTGATCCAGTTCAATTTTATCATGCGGATTCGTTCCTCCCCAATGAGCAGTTCGTTTATCAAACAGTCTCAGTTTCCGGTCGGGATACCATGACCCGTGATGGATGAACTGCCCACAGTAATTTGTACAGCGGTTCATACGATAGGCAGCAGCCGTAAAATGCTTCTTTTCCTGCAGAATGGAATTCTGAAGGGTCTGGTCCAGCGCCTCGTCCGCATCCAGGCTCAGTACATAATCATTGGAAGACAGGGCCAGCGCTTTATTCTTTGTTTCAATATACCCGGCAAATGCCTGCTGTTCCACACGTGCTCCTTTTTCTGTGGCGATCCTTACCGTTTCATCGGTGGAAAAAGAGTCGAGGATGACAATCTCATCCGCTATTGATTGAACGGAGTCGATACATCGGCCGATATGCTCTTCTTCATTAAAGCTGATGATGACAATGGATAGTTTTTCCATCTGGGATTAACTGGTGATGCTCACGGCCTGTTCGGCCATATCCTGGCTGTTTTTTCTTTCTCCGATCTGCTGCCGCCACATGGCGTAATACAATCCTTTCTCTTCGCGCAAAGAGCTGTGGGTGCCGGTTTCCACCACTTCCCCTTTTTCGAGTACATAAATGCGGTCGGCGTGCATGATGGTCGATAACCGGTGGGCGATTAAAATCGTAATCTGGTTGCGCTGGGAGGAAACCTCGCGGATCGTGCTGGTTATTTCTTCTTCTGTTAAAGAATCCAGCGCCGAAGTGGCTTCGTCGAAAATGAGTACCCGCGGTTTTCTTAACAACGCCCGTGCAATGGAAATCCTTTGTCTTTCGCCTCCGGAAAGTTTTAGTCCGCCCTCCCCGATCCGGGTTTCCAATCCGCGTTCTGCACGTGAAAGCAATCCATTGCAGGAGGCTTTTTGTAAAACATCCAGCAGGTCGGCCTCGCTGGCTTTCGGGTTTACGAACATGAGATTTTCACGGATCGTGCCGGAAAACAGCTGGGTATCCTGGGTAACAAAGCCTATCTGATTGCGCAGGTCGTCGAAATTGATGGAATTCTCATCCAGGTGATTGTACAGGATACTGCCACCCATGGGGCGGTATAAGCCGACGAGTAATTTCATTAAAGTGGATTTTCCCGCACCGGAAGGTCCAACGAAGGCAATAGTCTCCCCCACATGAACATTAAAACTGATGTGATCTATTGCGTAATGCTGAACCGATTTGTGTTTGAATACCACATCCCGGAAACTGAGCTGCTCAATTTTGCCCAGGTGTTTCGGATTCAGCGCCTGCGGTTCGGGCACTTTTTTCATGAGTTCATCGAAATTATTGAGAGACGCTTCGGCTTCGCGGTAGCTCATGATGATGTTCCCGATATCCTGTAAGGGTCCGAATACAAAAAAGGAAAAGATCTGCATGGTTACCAGCTGGCCGGCATTCATTTTATCTTTAAAGATCAGCCACATCAGAATAAAGAGGATCACCTGCCGCAGGGTATTCACAAAAGTTCCCTGTATAAAACTGATGCTGCGGATACGTTTCACTTTGGTAAGTTCCAGCCCGAGGATCTTATAGGTATTTTTATTCAGGCGGGTCACTTCTTCTTCAGCAAGACCCAGGCTTTTCACCAGCTCGATATTCCGGAGGGATTCGGTAGTGGAGCCGGCGAGGGATGTGGTTTGGGAAACAATTTTCTTTTGAATGCTTTTTATTTTTCTGCTTAGCACGTTGCTGATAAAAGTAAGCAGGAGAATGCCGGCAAGATATACAATCGGGATGCTCCAGTGTATCCAGATAGCGGCGTAAGTAAATACGAAGATGACACCGACGATCACGCCGAAAAGAACATTCATGAAATAATTGATAAACCGTTCGGTATCCTCCCGAACTTTTTGCAATATCCCCAGGGTTTCCCCGCTGCGCTGGTCTTCGAAATCCTGGTAAGGAAGTTTCATGGCGTGCTGCAGGCCGTCGGTAAAGACCTTGGCTCCGAACTTCTGCACTACCACATTCATAAAATAATCCTGGAAGTTCTTGGCGAGCCGGCTCACCATGGCAACGGCTATGGAAAGCAGCAATAAATTAATCACGCCGGGATGGGTCCAGGAAAACGCAGTAAAAAAATGATCGGCAGAAAAATCCTGTTTCAGTTTCCGGGCCTGCACATATTCATTGGAAAGATTCACGATCTTTCCGAATATGATCGGGTCGAGCAGGGAGAAACCGATATTCAGACTGGCCAGGAACAGGGTAAATGCCGCCAGCCATTTATAAGGTTTCAGATATTGAAGAAGTATTTTCATGCGTGCAGTATAAAACTCCTGTTATTGGCGCTTTAAATTACCATTATTTATGCTATATTCAGGGCCAGATCTTCTTAACAAAATTACAGCAGGAATGTTGTGTTCCCAATCCGCGGTTCCGGAAGGTCCAATGATGGGATGGCCCGGCCTTCACCTTATGGGGTTTGCAAAATTTCCGTATAGGCTTCCAGGGTTTTTTTTGCGGCAATTTCCCAGTTGTACTGTTCCCTTACAAGACTGGAAAGCCCTGCGGGCACGGGATTCGAAGCGGCCTGCTCAATGACCTTCAAAATGGAATCGGGTGAATCCGGCTCGCAATAGTACGCGTAGTCCCGGAAATATTCGTACGCGTCACCTTTCCTGGTAATGACGATATTGCAACCCATGGCTGCAGCTTCCAGACAACTAAGCCCGGTGGTTTCAAACCAGCTGGGGAGGACGTGCACTTTGGCTTTTCTGTAATAGTCCAAAAGACTTTCCTGTTCAAGGAAATCGATGAATTGGATATTGGAGGCCGCTTCCTGTTTGCACAGGTCGAAATATTTCATCTGATTTGTACTCCGCGCGCCGATTAAAATCAGTTTATAAGAAGTATTGGCCAGCGCCCGGATCAGGTTTAACTGGTTTTTCCTACCCTCTATCCTTGCCACACACAGGATCAGCTTGTCATCTCGCTGCCGTTCTGGAGTCTCCGGCGCAAAAAGGGTTCTGTTTATGCCATTGGGTATAACCCTGTATTTTTTTTGAATGCCATAGGAAAACGAAAGCCGGTCGTATTCGCTTTGAGAATTGGGAAGCAGCATGGCGGACGTTCTTACAATTTTCCGGATGGACCTTTTCTGCCCGTTGAAAAGGAAATACGCACTCTTTATTTTTTCCCCGTTCACCAGAAACCTGGCCAAAGCCTTCAGGTATTCAATAGCATACGGCGACAGGAGCCTGAATAGTAAAGCAGACGGGCCCCGTCTGGCTTTTTTCTCATATTCGGAATAGTCAACAAATATGGTTGACACCACAAATGGCTTTTTTGTTTGGGCGATATGCGGCAGAATATCATCCGGACGGATGATATTGAAGAAATGGAGCAGATCGTATTGAGCATAGTCGGGTTTTTGATCGGCCAGAAAAATGTCTGCTCCGATACCCAGATTTCTGAGTTGGTCGACTGTCTGGGCGATCTGGATGCTGTCTCCGCCCTTGTCACTATAGAGTGTGGCCCTTGATATGAACGCAACTCTCATTGGGGGGTATTTTTCAGGATATTCTTTTTGTTGAATTCTTCAAAGACCTGGCTAAAGGCCAGGACCCAGATAAGGTATTCGGCGATATTGAATAAATAGCTTCCTGTAAATTGGTATATGAAAATAAAAATGAACAGGCCAAGACGATAATAGTTCGCGTATGTTCTGGTGCGGAAGAAAAAATACCATTCCAGGCTGAACCGGATCAGCAGGCCGGCGACTCCGTATATAGCAAATGTTTCGGCCACTGCGTTGGGAATGGCAATTTCATTGATGCTGAATACAGTATTATAAAACGTATTCCAGATTTCCGCTCCAAGTAATTTCAGCTGGCCGGGGCCGACTCCGAAATAAATGCTTTTTACATGGGCTACCTGCAGTGCGAGATGGTAGGAATCGAATGTTCTGCCTTTGAAAGAGGTATCATTCCCCTCCAAAATATTCCTGATTCTTATAAACAAAGGGTTTCCGGGATAGGCAAAATACATAATGACAACGCCTACCGTAATCAGCAGCAGAATAGCCAGCATATACTCTCCTACTTTTTTCTTCATAAAGAAGGACCGGATATTGGAAAAAAAGATCATCAGAAAACTGATAGCGGTTCCGAGGATCACGCCCAGGGAAAAGGAAAAGACCAGTGGAATGGTCACCATTAAAAATATAAGACCGTTATTCCGGTATTTAAAAAAAATCAATTTAAGGTAATAATAGAAGGCCAGCGGCACCAGCAGTGTGGAATAATAGGAAGGCTCATAGGTAAACAGGCTCAAACGGGGAAATTTCGAAAGACCCCTGGACACGTCATAAACAGACCACAGGAGACCGCGGTAATGTGGAATGAAGAACAGCATGCACGCGACCAGGACGAAGCAGAAATTGATGATTAAGAGCATCCTGAAAATCGTCCGCAAAGATTGGGCGACCTGCAAAAACCGGATGATGGTCAGAATAAAAACGAAAACGCTGAAAAGAAGAAAATAGGATCTTATATAATAATATGTGTTGACACCCTGGAGGTAATGAATGCACGCGAAAGGAATGGTAAGGAGAAAAAAAACCCACAGGTATTGTATTTTATTCTGGCGGTACAGCCAGAAGAGAAAAAAAGGGGTCAGGATCGATGTGTAGAGTAAACCTAAAGGGAGAAAAACAGAATTGAAAAAAAAGTACAGGATAGCAAGGGGTAAATATTTATTAATGCTGATTGGTTTTGCCATGTTCAACGGGTTTGCCCGGTTTCTCTGGCCGAAACTACACTTTTTGTTACAAGCGGAATAATTGTTTGCCCCATGCAAGGCATCCTTTTCGCTAAAACCTGTTCATAACCTCAATGACTCTTTCGATATCGGATGGAGAATGGAAGAAGGAAATGGGCAGGCTCAGTGTCGTCCGGTGAATTTCATCTGCAATCGGGGTAGGCTCTTTGTCCAGTATACCTTTCATGGCAGGTTGTTGGTTCGGCGCAATGGGATAGTGGATTTCGGTTTTTATCTCATTCTTTGCCAGAAATTCCCTAAGCAGGTCCCTGCGTTCATGACGGACATTAAAAATATGGTATACATCTGAATAGTCTTCCTGAACGATTGGCCTGATGAAGTCATTCTTCAGGCCTTGCAAATATAAACCGGCCAGATTTTTTTTATGCTGGTTCAACTGATCCAGATAGGGAAGCTTTACAGAAAGGAAGGCGGCCTGAATTTCATCGAGACGGGAATTATAGCCGATGCTTTCATTATGATATTTTATCCTGGATCCATAGTTGCGTAAGCCGTGAACCGACTGGTAAAGCAATTCTTCGGATGTGGTTACTGCTCCGGCGTCGGCCAGCGCGCCCAGGTTTTTTGTCGGATAAAAACTAAATGCGCCCAGATCCCCAAAACTTCCGGCTTTTTTATTTTTGAAGGAGGCGCCGTGCGCCTGGGCACAGTCTTCGATTACCTTTAAATTCTTTTTTCCGGCGAGGGGCATGATCCGGTCCATCGCACAAAGCTTACCATAGAGGTGCACGACCAGGATAGCCCGGGTGCGGTCGGTTATTTTCTCTTCTATTTTATCGGGATCGATATTGTAGGTTAAAATGTCGGGTTCCGCAAGAACGGGCCGCAAGCCTGCATGAAGAATGGCCAGAATGGTTGCGATATACGTATTTGAAGGAACAATCACTTCGTCGCCTTTTTCAAAGGCACAGGCCTTTAAGGCAAGCAGTAAGGCATCCAGGCCATTGGCCACACCGCAGCTAAAAGAAGCGCCGCAATAAAGTGCAAAATCCCTTTCGAAAGTTTTTACGTGGTTACCCAGAATATACCAGCCGCTCCGGAGCACTTCATCAAATACTTTTCCGAAGGCGGCAAAATAGGGCGCATTAACCTTTCCGAGGTCTTCGTATTCCATCATTTCGTATAGGGTTCAAAGATATAATCCTGCTGATCAAAATATTCCGATGCAAGAACCATAAGCATGGCATCCGGGGAAAATTCATCCATGACATGCCAGTCGCCCGTTTCCAGGATAAGACATTTATTCGGTTGATCCAGGATGAAATAGCTTTCCTTCTTTCCGTCGTGATTGTGAATCCGGCAGCTTCCCTTGAGGCAAATGGCTGCCTGGACCGTTGTTTTATGCCGGTGTCCGCCCCGCTGCGAATCGTCCACGCCATAAATATAAAATATTCGCTTTATTTCAAAAGGAATGGTTTTCTCAATAACGGTGAGATTTCCCCTTTTATCAATAAATGTCTTCAGATCAATCAGGTAAGCCATTCGTGTTTTTTATCCTGTTTAGTTTATAAATGTGGTTGTGGAGGCGAACGCTGAAAAGCTCTTTTTTGAAAAGCGGTAAATTTCCTTTTGTCATCAGGAACAGAATATTTCTCAGGTATTCAAAAAAAGTTTCCCAACGGGAAGGAGCGGGTTGCAACGCGCCCTGCGGGTCCCGGCTGAAACCGGAACGGGCTGCATGATTTCCGATTTCCAGCAAACGGCGGATATACGGAAAATAAAAAGTGTTCTTCACGTCTTTGTCCAGTTCATACAGGGCACCGCTGCAGGCTACTTTTTCATTTGAAAAAAACTTCAGTCCGTGGAAATGGAAAAAAACCACGGCATGGCGGCCGCCCTTCTTTTTATCCAAGACGTAAATTTTGCCGTCCGTCTGTTCCGGCCGGTATTGTTGAATGTTCCAGGGAGCCAATCCTCCACCCGGGTTTTGAAGTACGTGTACGCCCGGAAATCTTTCAGGCCAGTCGTTGAGGTATAGCTGGTCGCCAAATCTTCCGTCTTCCAGATAGGCAAAACACCATTCCAGGCAACGGTCACGCCACCATCGGAGGGCGGTTAATCCGTGTTCGTCATTTTTAAAATACATGAATTGAACGCAATATTTCCCATGCGTTGCAGAAACGTCATAATCCCGCGTATATCGGTGTTCAGTAATTAAAATGGATTCATTGATCATTTCCTGAATCAGGATGAGCGGATTATCGTAAAAGATCATGTCGGCATCCACATAGGTACAGGAAGGCAATTGGTATTTTTCAATGCAATACAGAATAATAGAAGGCGTACAGGTCCAGCAATATTCAGCAATGGACCTGGACGGTTTTATTGCAAGTAATTTCTCATCTTCAAATTCCCTTAATGAGATGGGGGTCAGGTTGGGTAAACAGGTTTTCAGCAGGTATTCATAGGTATCGTTGTCAAAGGCTACCACGTATAAGTGGTAGGTAGGACAAACTCTGTCCAGTGACTCATTCAGGGCCAACCCTCGGGTTAAATAATTTGAATCGAACAGGGTACAAAAATTAGTCATTTAAAAACGTTGAAATTTCTGATTGTCATTTTCAAAATGCTTTTCTAATTTAAGCAAGATGTTATTTCTCATACACAACTATGATGGTATGCCCGTCGATCTTTAGATCGGCTTTAGAGAACGGCATCACTATTTTGGCTATCCAGTAAGAGATCTTATTGAGAACTTTGAACTTTAAAGAGCGGTCGACAATTCCAGTTTTATACCCGATCATCCTGCTGAGATTGGAAAAGATCCGTACATTATAAAAAAGCAACTTATGTACCGGAGTTACTTTTTCTTTATAAATGGCTACTGGTTTTAAATCAAAAATTTCTCCCAGTTTAACCAGGGAGCGTTCATTCCAGTGGTTTATATGATGAGGTGGTAAATTCAGCCAATTATTGGTCATTTTTTTTAAAAATCCCTCGTTGTTGGGTACCGCAATAATAAGTTTTCCACGCGGCTTTACACAGGTCACACAGGCTGCGAAGAATTCTCTTATGGCTTCGATATGTTCTAATACCTGGAATGCGGCAACCACATCATAGCTGCCTGCCGATTTTCGGGCGTGCTCTTCAATACTTTCCTTGATTACATTCACGCCGTCCTTTTCAGCCAGTTCTATTGATTTAGAACTAAATTCAATTCCCTGGTACAATGTGCCGTTCACCTCGTTTACATATTTTGACCAAACGCCTCTGCCTGATCCTACATCCAAAACCTTATTATTTTCCCCGACAAATTTTTTTGAATAATTGAATTCCGTTTTATCTGAGTGGAGAAAATACCAATCTTTATTTTGCAGCTGATTATAAAAATTCTCATCCCCCGGTACGGGTGGGTTAAAAAATTTAAGGTCGCAGTTAACGCAATGCAGGAGTAGGATGGTCGGAATTTTTTTGAATAGCTCTGCGGTAAGAATGCCGTTTTTTTTATACAGCGCGATAATATCATCGGTATTAATTGTAGAAGCCTTTGTTATATTTTCACTATCACAGGAAGGGCATAAAATCCTATTCGGCATACTGTTTATTTTATTTTAACTCAAATGTAAATGTGAAATAATTAATCGATTATTGAAGAAAATAGCTTGTTGAATTGTCTTTTTAAAATAACCAGCGGTGCTTTTCGCTTTTCTGCCGCAATCTTTTTCCAGATTGCTTTTTTGCAGTCATGAAAAAGGGGATCGGCATATCTCTGCAGCGCAATTTCTATGATTTCAAGCGCAAAACCGTACTGGCGCTCCAGCAGCGCAAAAACGTATAGTAATAAGAATTGCCGTTGATGATCCACAGCCGGCTGCCGGAGATAGGTTACTTCAGCCCAGCCCGGTGTTTTCCGTAGTATTCTTTTCGTCATGAAAGAACCGAATTTGGCCGTATAACTGGCATGGAGGCGCTGCACACCTTTTACAGCCATTGAAGACAGCCAGAAACCCCTGTTACGCATCTCCTGCATAACTGCGGATAGTTTATCTTCTCCTTCATAGGCGTCTATGATACCAGGTTCAAATTCCGCCGCCAGTATCCCGGGTTGCAGAATGGCCGGAAGGCTGGTGAACAGCCTGAGATCTGTTCCCTGCGTATCTGTTTTAAACCAGTCAACATAATCAATATTGGCTTGTTGCAGAGCGTCCTGTAAAGTAATTGCCGGCAAACGGGTGACTCGTTCCACAGAAAATAACGGGCTGAATACCCAAGGTTCGAGTTTTTCCTTAGCCGGTTTTAGTAAACTTGAACAAAAAGGAGAGGCGGTAAGATAAAAATCAGTCTGACCAATTTGCTCAGCAGTAACAATGCGGTTGAAAGTGATCAGTTTTTTATAAGCCTTGTTGGCCTGCTCTGTTACATGAAACTCCCTGTCATCTGCGTCGAATGCTAAACAATATGCATATTTCGCGATGTATTTCCATTTCGAATTGATTCCGCCCGATGCGCCGATATCAATCAATACCGGTGGCTGATCGCTGAAATATTCCGAACGCATGATTTTATCTATTATTTCCATTCGTTTATATTGAAAAGTAGACTCCGGCAGGTAATGATATCAAGGTATTTAATGCTTTAATAAGTCTTCTGGTATTTGCTTAGTGCCATTCTTAATCTGCGCCTGATCTTATTCCATAAGGACGGATGCATCGTTTTTCGGTGATATGCAACAAAAGCCTGATAAGCCTCGGCGTTCTGACATACTTCGATCCTCGATATTTTTACCGGATCAGGATCTAAGGGAGGAGGTGATGAATATTCAAACCCGTTATTGGTCCCGCTTCCATCGCCTCCTATATTGGACAAGAGGGATTTGCCGGGATAAAGTGTATACTTATTCGCTAAAAATCCAGAGGCATACCAGCGAATGGCCCAGGAATTTGTTTTACCCGCAATCTGGTCCATTAGCATCTGCGTAAAAGGATAGCTTCCATCGAAATCAAACTGCTTCGTTTGTTTGGATTCGATAAGTCTTTTCAAAAGCAGGTTGCCGTCAGGCTGGAAAAGATCCCACCCTCTTTTCCATGTTGCCCAGCCCCAGCAATCTGCGCACCGGAGAAAAAAAGTATCTGGTAATTTTGCTTTCACGGGGAGCAGATAACCATGGATGCTAATCACATTTTCATCATTTTCATATATACGCAGCCCCTCATTCATGAAATCGAGAAAGAATGGGGAAGTCAGCAGATCGTCTTCCAGTACGATCACTTTTCCAAACATAGACAGGATTTGCTGAACACCTCCCTGGATATTTGCTGCCAGCCCGGTATTTGATTCTCTTTCGATGATGCTGACGGATTTGAAATGGTTAATATTTTTGAGATAATTTCTCACCTCCTGCACCCGGGAGCCGGAAACCTCATCTTTCGGACCATCGGAAAAAACAAAAAGATCACTCTGGGATGACAATTTATTCTGCTGGAGTGCCTCGACGGTCTTCCTTGTATGGTAGGGTCTGTTATATGTAAATAAAGCAATGGGAGACAATGTCATTAAATCAACTTTTTTAGAAAACTGGTTTCCGAAAAATCCCTCCCGTAAGGCACGGGTCCCGCAAATTTCGATATTTTCCATGAGTTTCTGTCGAAAGGAAAGGGTGCCATATAATATTTCCTTTCTGTGTTGTTGATGATCAGCCATCCGTTTTTTTTCAACTTCGGTATGCCTTGCTTAATGCAGGAAGGTCTGGCGCGCCCATCTACGATGATGATATCGAAATAATTATCCGGAAACGCATCGATGGATCTTGCATATTGTTCAAAATTTTTCCCCGCATATTCCGGACCGCTGGAGATAAAGTCATCTGGGTTTTCAAATTGTTTCTCTCCGAACTGGAGATCGGGAATAGGTTCTGCCAGGATATACTGAAAATTCCGTGATGGCTGCTTGTCAAGCCTTTCTTTCATATTTCTGTACCAGGATAAATCATGCTCAACAGAAATCAGCTCCTGCACGCTGGATATCCAGAACATGGTTGATCCGCCGGAACCATATTCGAACACACACATATCCTGGCGAACTATTTTTTTCAGGAATCCGATGGCGGCAAAACATATCCAGGGGGTTTTGTCATCTACCGAATTCCGGCCCGGTCTGAGGTGTTCACGCCATGCGGGGTAATACCGGACAAATGAAAACAGGTTTTTGGGCCGGGGGCTATTCCAAAGCGATTTCAATGATTTTTTCAGATAGATAATCGGATCTGCGGTTGACATGGAAAAGTTGTTATGGATTTGTAACTGGGATTACGTCTAATTTTTTCTGAATATAGATCTTTATAATAAAATAGTAGATGATAAAATAGCAGCCATTGGAGGCAATGGATACCGCGCCGGCGCCATACACCCCCCAGCGTGGAATAATCAGGAGGCTCAGGCCGAGGCTGATACAGCAAATGAAAAATCCGGTAACGGACACCACATGCGTTTTTTCAAAATAAACAAGGTAATTAGTGTACAATGGAGTAAGCGCCGTTAAAATCTGGGAGGTTAAGAGAAGCGGGAGGATATATAAGGCTTCATGGTATTTGCTTTGAATAATTCCCAGGGAAAGTACGATCCACACAAAGAATTGGATGCAGCAGGACAGGATCGCAAATATGATAAAGATCCGGAAGATGAGTTTATTGGTTTTGATAACATTTTTTCTAAGATCCTTTTCTTTTAGAAAAATAGGGAGCCACGCATTCTGAAACGAATTAAAGATCAGGGGAATAACCCCGGCACAGGAAACCGCCAGATAGTAATAAGACATCTCTTTAAAGGAGCCGTATTTTTCCAGGAAGAATTTATCGCTGAAAT
>Ga0207707_10002557_pt1 | contig 16319 bp, 11 predicted proteins | sample KBSC83BmetaG_FD_184336 | JGI IMG/M metagenome (GOLD analysis project Ga0207707, IMG submission 184336) | Corn rhizosphere microbial communities from Kellogg Biological Station, Michigan, USA - KBS C8-3B metaG (SPAdes) (version 2) | ecosystem: Host-associated > Plants > Roots > Rhizosphere ...
ACAACCCGGGTACGTCGCCGTTTACCGGGCGCGGCGGTGAGCTAGCGCGGCTGACCACGGTGTGGCGGACGGCGTCTGGTGGCCGTGCTCAGCTGGTGGTCGTGACCGGCGAGGCGGGCCTCGGCAAGACCCGTCTTGTCGACGAGTTGCGGGCGCGCGCCGATGCGGTAACGGCGGAGGCGCGCGCCTATCCCACGGAGGGGCCGCTGGCGTACGGGATCGCTACGGCATGGCTGCGCTGCGAGCCGGTCGCCCGCCGCCTGCCGCGGCTGGACCGGCCGCAGCTCACTGAGCTTGCCCGGCTGCTGCCCGAACTGGCGGCGCATGCACCGCCCCCCGAGCCGCTATCCGAGGCGGAGTTGCGGCACCGGCTGTTCGACGCGATCGGGCGCGCGCTGCTGACCGCAGGGGCGCCGCTGCTGCTGATCGTCGACGATGCGCAGTGGGCCGACGCGCAGTCCCTGCGCGTGATCCACTACCTGATGCGCGCGGCGCCGTCGGCCCGGCTGCTCGTCGCCGCGACCGCCCGGCGCGAGGAACTCGACCAAGGCCATCCACTCGCTAGCCTGGCGACGTCTTTGCAGGCGCTCGGGCGCTGCACCGAGATCGAGCTTGACCGGCTCGGCCGCGCGGAGACGGCGCTGCTGGCCGAGCGCATCACGGGGGCGCCGCTTAACGCGGCCGAATTCGGGCGCTTGTACCGCGACAGCGAGGGCAGCCCGTTGTTCGTCATCGAGGCGCTGCGGCCCGATGCGCCCGCGGCCGCGCCGAAGGTGCAAGCGGTGATCGCCGGCCGCCTGGCGCGGCTGTCCCGGCCCGCCGCTGAGCTGGCCGGGGTCAGCGCGGCGGTCGGGCGCGCGTTCACCGCGGACGTGCTGGCCGCCGCTACCGGAATGGCGGAGCAGGCATTCGTCAGCGCCCTGGATGAGCTGTGGCGCCGCGGGATCGTCCGCGCGCATGGTGCGAACGCCTACGACTTCAGCCATGGCAGGATCCGCGATGCCGCCTACGCCGCGCTCAGCCCGCCTCGCCGCCGCCAGGCGCATCTCGCGGTCGCGCGGGCGCTTGAGCACGGCGGAAACGCGGCCGCGGCGGCGATCGCGCTGCACTACGAGAACGCCGGCGCGACGGCGGAGGCCGTTCGCTGGCATGAGCGGGCGGCGCAGGCCGCCCAGTGGCTGCACGCCCACGCCGAAGCGGTCCGCGCGCTGGAGCGGGCGCTGGCGCTGTCGGGAGATCTGCTACCAGGTCCGGACACCGCCCGGCTCCAGTTGCGGCTGCTCACGGCGCTGCCCGCGCCGCTGCTCGCGCACGAGGGCTACGCATCTGAGCGGATAGAACGGGTGCACACGCGCGCCCAGCGGCTCGCTGACCAGCTCGGCAGCGACCCCGAGCCGCCGCTGCTCTGGTCACTCGCGATGGCCGCCCTCGTCCGCGGCGAGTGGGAGCCAGCCCGCGAGATAGGCGAGCGGCTGCGAGCTCGCGCCGAGCGGGACGATGACCAGGTCCTGTGGGTAGAAAGCGACTACATCCGGGGAATCGCCGCCTACTGGCCCGGCCACCTCACCGAGGCGCGCAGGCATTTCGAGGCGGCCATTCAGCGTTTCCAGCCCTCCCGCCGACGGGCACACGTGCTGCGCTATGGGCAGGATCCGGAACTGATCGTCCGGCTGCGCCTGGCTCACACACTATGGCTCCTCGGTCATCCCGGCGATGCCGACCGTCAACGCGACCTTGCCCTGAGCGCGGCAAGGGAGTCAACGCACGCCTACAGCCGCGCGGTCCTTTGCGTGTGGGCGGCCATCCTCGCCATCGATCGCGGCGACAAGGCAGAATTCCGCCGCCACGCCAAGGCGCTAGGACAGTACGCGGTCGGCGATGCGGCGGCCCAGGTCCGGCTGCCGGCTGAAGCGTTCGCGGGCCATCTCGACGTGCTCGAGGGCCGGGCGGCCGCCGGACTCGCGCGGGTGCGGGACGTGCGCGAGCGGGTGCTGCGCGGCCAGCCGCCCGCGCCCGGCGTGCCCGGCGTCGCCACGCGCCTGCTGCTTGAGGGCTACGCGATCGCGGGCGAACCGGGAGCCGGACTTGTCCTGAGCGACGAGGCGCTCGGCATGGGCAGCGGCGCGGAGCTGTGGGAGGCCGAGATCAGGCGCCTGCGCGCCACCTTCCTGGCGGCGCTCGGCGCCGCGGACGAGGAGGCTGCGGCCGAGTTGCGGCGCGCCCTCGCGGTGGCACGGCGCCAGCGTGCGCGCGCGTTCGAGGAGCGGACCAGGGAAACGCTCACGGAACGCTCCCTCAGCCACGGTGGCACTGTCTGACCACTGACTAGAGGAAGAGCCGATGAGCACCGCCAATCCAGCAGACGCACTGCGCCGCGGGTTCTCGGGCGAGGTGCTGACACCAGCACAGCCCGGCTACGACGAGGCGCGCCAGGTCTTCAACGGAACGATCGACCGCCGCCCGGCCGTAATCGCCCGCTGTGCCAGCACCGCGGATGTCGCCGCGGCCGTCAACGTCGCCCGCGAGCACGGGCTCATCGTGGCGGTCCGCTGCGGCGGCCACAGCTTTCCCGGGCTCGGCACCTGTGACGACGGTATGGTGATCGACCTGAGCGGTCTGAAGTCGATCACCACGGACCCCCGGGCCCGGACCGCGCGGGCCGGCGGCGGCGTGCGGTGGGGTGAGTTCGACGCGGCCACCCAGGCGCACGCGCTCCATACGCCGGGCGGCCGGGTCACCACCACCGGCCTGGGCGGTTTCACCCTCGGCGGCGGCTACGGCTGGACATCGTCCAAGCACGGTCTGGCCTGCGACAACCTCATCTCCGCCGAGGTGGTTCTCGCCGACGGCAGTGTCGTGCGGGCCAGCGAGCATGACCACGCCGACTTGTTCTGGGGTATCCGCGGCGGGGGCGGAAACTTCGGCGTCGTCACCGAGTTCAAGTTCCGGCTGCACCCCCTGGGCCCGATCGTGCTCGCCGGAATGATGATGTTCCCGATCGGCCGGGTCCGGGATGTCATGCGGAGCTGGCGAGACTGGTCCGACGGCGTGCCCGACGAGGTGTCCACCGCCTGCGCCGTGGTCATCGCGCCGCCCGGGCCGTTCGTCCCGCCGGAGCTGCACGGCCAGCCGGTGTTCGGCATCATCGTGCTCTACGTCGGCGACCCGGAGACCGGGGCGGCCGCGGTGCGGCCGCTCAGGGGCCTTGGCCCCGCCGTGGACCTCATCGGACCGGTGCCCTACACCGCCTTCCAGGCGTCCCTTGACCCGCTCGCGCCGTGGGGCTGCCGCATTTACGCGCGCGGGGAATACATGCCCGAGCTCAGCGACGCCGCAATCGACACGTTCCTTCCCCACGCCGCCGACCTGACCGTGCTCGGCGCACCGCTGAGCCAGCAGGTCATCCTCCGGGTCGGGCAGGCCATCGCCGCGGTCCCGGGCGAGGCGACCGCCTTCTCCCACCGCGACGCGCGCTACATCTTCCACCCGATCTCCATCTGGGCCGACCCGGCCGACGATGAGCGGATGATCGCGGCCAACCGCGCGTTCGCGGCCGCCATGCGCCCGTACAGCACGGGCGCCGCGTACTTCAACTTCACGGCGGAAGGCGACCGCGTCCGCGACGGCTACGGTGATGACAAGTACGCGCGGCTGGCGGCGCTCAAGAATGCCTATGATCCAGCCAACCGGTTCCGGCTCAACCAGAACATCCGGCCCAGCCAGCCCGCCGACGAACCCGCACTCGCCTAGCCGCCGCCGTGCCGGACCTGATCGGCTACTTCCTGGTCGACGGCCCGTGCTGGGCCGGCCATTCCACCAGTGCGGACTTCTCCGCGCTGCGCGGACTTGACCCGGCCCGCCGCTGCTCCGCGCGGGCAGACCTCGCCTCCGCTTACTACGAGACCGGCGTCGCCGGGCGTTGCGGCGTCAATTCCCAGGGGTCTGGAAATGGCGCAGAATCTGGCGTGCGTAGTACCGCTCCCAGGGTTCGCCAGGTTTCTCGGCCGTGTACTGCTTGTCGAGGCCGACGAGCACATAGACCAGCTCACTGCGAACGGGACGGCTGCCCAGCAGGTCCGGCAGCTCCGACCGGTCAATCAGCCACTGCGCATACCACGAGGCCCAGTCGTCGTCGGCTCCGTCGACGATCCGGAAGACACGGTGGTGGGTCTCGCCTGCCTCATGGAGCAGACCGCTGACCTGCTCCAATGTGTCCGTCATCTGATTCCTCCCCGGTTCGGCTCCCGCATGCCTGATGAGGTGAGGGCCGATAGTACCGTCCCGGCATACCCGCTGCCGACGTCACTAGGTCATCATGGCCGGTCACGCGCGTGGCAGCCAAGTCCACAACCATGATGACAGTTGCGGCCGGTGAGGAGGCCCCCCATGCGACGGCGTGCTTGCGGCGCCATGACTCCCGCTCTGGGCTCCGGGCCCATCGGCGCGCATAAGGTGGGCTGCAACGTGCAGACGAAAGTTCAGTCAGGTGGTAAGACCGGCGGCAGGCGGTGCTAGGTTGCTGCTGGCCCTCCAGCCCGCTGGCGGCCTATGGGCGGTTCCCGGCCGCCGGCCGGCAGGTAGCAGCAGCGAGAGCCGGTCCTGACGGTCTGGTCGAGGTGGGCTGCGGCGGCTGGCGCGCGATCTCGAAGGCGGGAGATCGCCGAGCGGATGGCCCGGGTGACGTTGAGCCGGGCACGTTCGGAGTCCGAGCCCAGCTGCCGGGACCGGCCGCCGAGCCCGGTGGCAGCGGCCAGTTCGCGGAGCAGGAAGTCCTTCTCGGCGCGCAGCCGGCTGGCCCGCTCGGTGTCGTGCCACTGGTCCGCCTCGGCGAGTTCGGTGTCGAGTTCGGCCAGGCGGTGCCGGTAGGCGGCCCTGGCTTGCGGGTCGAGGATGTCGTCGGCGACTGCCTCGGTCACGGCGTGCAGATCGCCGTCGTGGATCCCGGTGCTGGCGCCACCAGTGGCGGCTGCGAGCCGCACCAGTTCCAGGGCGGGCAGCTCACGGCCGGGGTTGTGAATGAGCAGGTCCAGGTAGCGTAGGCCGAGGCTGTCCGGTGCCCGGACCAGCGCATCACCGTAGCCGATCAGCCAGTAGTCGCCGTCACGGTTCACGTCCAGTACGCCGGGGGCGGGCTTGCCCGGCTGGTCGATGACGCCGAGCAGCGTGGTCATGCCGCATTCGGCGGCGATAGCCCGCGCTTCAGCCAGCGCGGCCGGGGCGGCGGGAAGGTCCCGTGGCCCGGACGGCTCCTGCGGCAGCAGGCTGTACTCATACAGGGTGCGCGCGAGCATCGGCCGGGCGCCCAGCCGCCGGTGGCAGCCGATGGCCGCGCGGTAGTGCCGTGCCGCGGGCGTGGTGTCACCGGACAGCGCCGCCAGCCCGGCCAGGTAGAAGTCAGTGGAACCCGCGCACATGACCGCGCCGGCGGCGACCGCGGCTCGCCCGGCATAGGGGGAAAGTGCCTGGTACAGCCGCGGTGCGTGGCGTGCCGCGCCCAGCACGACGCAGCCGCGCGCGAGCTGGGTGAGCGCCCACACATAAACCATGTCTGACCGCAGGCTTTCCAGCCCGGTGCCGACCAGCTCATCCAGAAGCCCGTTCGCCTGCTCGGTGGCACCATGGGCGGCGTCGATCTGAACCAGGGCGGCGGCGTGCGCCACCGACAGGTGTGAGTGCGCCACCAGATCGCGCAGTTGCCGTTCCATCCACTGCTCGTCGCCGCCGGGCAGGCCGGCCTGCAGCCAGATGGCAAACAGCTGGCCCCAGTACACGGCCCCGGCGTCGGGCAGGCCCGCGCCCTGCCCGGTATCGAAGGCTTCCCGGGCCAGTAGGGCTGCCTGGGTGAAGTCGCCGGTCAGCGCGGCCAGAGTCGAGCGGCGGGACAGGGCGACCAGCCGGGCGGCCGGGGCGCGCAGCAGCTCCGCTAGCTTGTCCAGTTCGGGCAGCACCCGCTGCGCGGCTGGTCCGTCGCCGAGTTCGAGCAGGTGGGTCAGGCACAATACCCGGCCGTCCAGCTCAGTGTCGGGTTCAGCTGCCCGCTGGGCGGCGGCGACGACCTCGCTGGCGCCCGCAAGGGCCTCCCAGGGGTCCTGGGTCCCCCACAGGACATGCTGCCGGGCGGCCAGCGCAGCGGCGAGCGCTCCGGCCGCGGCACGCCCGTCCGGATACTGGCCCGCCGCCTCCCGTGCGCTGTGGACTGCCTGCTGCGCGGCGGCGCGGGCCGCGGCTGGCTCGGGAGCCAGCGCGATCGCCAGGCGGGCGAGCGTGCGGGCGCGCAGCACACCATCGGCCGGGCCCAGCGTCTGCGCGGCCTCGCGCAGTAGCGCGGCCACCGTGTCGGCGGGGGCGTTGAAGTCGAGGTACTGAGCGTTCAGCAGCGCCGCGGCGGCCAGCAGCCGCGGCTGACGCAGGTGCCGGGCGAGGCGTACGGCTTCGTCAAGAACCCGGGCCGCGGCGGGATCCGGGCCGGTCCGGGTCAGCGCCTCGGTCAGGCTCAGCAGCAGCTCGCACCGTTCGGCTGGCGCTGAGGCCACAGCCAGGCTCTGCACGTCAAGCGCTTGCCGGAAAAGCACGGCCGCTTCCTCATAGGCCAGCGCGTTCATCGCGTCCTGCCCGGCCAGCCGGGAGTACTTCACCGCGCTGGCGGCGGCCTCGCCGTCGGCTGGTACTGCCCGCAGAAAGTGATAGGCCAGCTCGGCGTGGCCGGTGCGGCCTCGCCAGGGCTGGTTTTCGAGCATGGCCGCGATGCGTTGATGCGTCACGGCCCTGGCCTGGGGCGCCAGTCCGGTGTAGAGGGTTTCCCGGATGAGCGCGTGGCCGAACTGGTACGCGCAGCCAGGACCAGGATCCGCGCGCAGCAGGCCGGCTTGCGTCGCGCTGTCATACAGCCCGGCCACGGCATCAGCGGTCGCCCCGAGCACCGCCGCGACCAGGCCCGGGTCGATGCCCGTCCCCAGCGCGGCCGCCGTGGCCAGGGCCTCACTCGCTGTCGGCGTTCCGCCCGCGGCGGGCGCCTGGTCGCCGCTGAGCCCGGCAAGCTGGCGGCGGATCGCCTGACGGATACCCGACGGAACCGGCACCTCATCGACCGTGGCCGCGCCGTGCCCGAGCAGGCGCGCCACCTGCGCGACGAACAGCGGGTTTCCCTCACTGCGACGCTGGATGGCGGCGATGACATCGGCACCGGCGGCGGGCAGCATGGCCTGGACCTCGTCCCGGGACAGGCCCGTCAGCGTGAGCGCAGTACCAGCCGATTCCAGCGCGGCGATCACGTCGCTCACGTCGGCATCGAGCTGCGCCTCGGCGGCCCGGTAGGTGGCGACCAGCACGATCCTGGACAAGCCCGCCGCGGCCGCGAAGCGCAGCAGCAGCGCTGACGGGCGCCCGGCAGCATGCAGGTCATCAAAGATCACCGCAAGCGGCGCGGAGCGCGATGCCCGGTCCAAGACCGCGCAGACCGCCTCGAACAGCGCGAATCGTGTCCATTGCCCCGATCCGGCCGGGTCGCGGGCAAGGCTGAGCTCCGGCAGCAGCTGGCTGAGCACGGCGGCCTGCTCACCAGCCGCCTCGGCCAGCGCCTTTGCCCCGGCCTGCCTGCCGTAGCTGCGCAGGACCTGCACCCACGGCCAGTACGGCGGCGCGCCGCCGTCTTCCCACGCGCTTCCCCATAGCACCAGCGCGCCGTCACGGCGGGCCCGGCCGACGAAAGCACGGACGAGCTCGGTCTTGCCAATGCCTGGCTCTCCGGCCACCAGCACCAGCCGCCCGTCACCGGCGGCCGCCTCGCGGAAGGCGGCGCGCAGCACAGCCAGCTCATGGGAGCGCCCGACAAACCTGTCCGCGGTCCCTTGCTCCGTCGGCTCCGGCATGGTTGCCCCACCTTCACGAACCAGCAGCCCACCTGCCCCACCTTAACGTTTCCGCTGGGTACCGGTCTGTTCACATCTTCTGAACGGATCGTTCACCGCGGGCGCACGCCAACACGGATAAGGAAGCTCGCCGCCGCAGGCGGCACCACGCGAGGAGGCATCACCATGGACGAGAACCGCGCCACGGAGTTCACTGGCCGGGTACTGGCCGACACCGCGGCGGCCGCGACGATCGTGCTGGCTGCGCTCGGCGACCGGATGGGCCTGTTCAAGGACCTGGCCGCCCACGGCCCGGCAACCAGCGGGGAACTGGCCGGCCGCACCGGGCTGTCCGAACGCTACGTGCGGGAGTGGCTCGGCGGCATGTTCGCCGCCGGATACCTGACCTACGACGATACCCAGCGGCGGTACGCCCTGCCCGCCGAGCACGTGCCCACACTGGCCACCGAGCCCGGGCCCGCGTTCTTCGGCGGCGTGCACCAGGAACTGATCGGTGCGATCCAGCGCTACCACCAGGTCGCCGAGGCCTTCCGCACCGGCGGCGGGGTCCGGCCCGCCGACCTGCACCCCGACGTCTGGGCCGGCACCAGCCGGTTCACGGCGCAATGGCACCAGAACACGCTCGTGCAGCAGTGGCTGCCGCTGGTCCCGGACACCACGGCCCGGCTGCGGGCCGGCGCCCGGGTCGCCGACGTGGGCTGCGGCACCGGGCAGGCGCTGATCGCCCTGGCCCGCGCCTTCCCCGTCATCACCGGCACCGGGTATGACACTCACCCACCGGTCATCGAGCAGGCCCGGCAGGCCGCAGCGCGCGCAGGCGTCGCCGACCGGATCAGCTACCAGGTCCTGGACGCGGCCGCCGGGCTGCCCGAGTCCTTCGACGTGATCACCACCTTCGACATGGTCCACGACGCGATCGACCCGCTGGGGCTGCTGCGCTCCATCCACGACGCTTTGCGGTCCGGCGGCAGGTACCTGTGCCTGGAGATCAACTGCTCCGACCAGGCCGCTGACAACACCGGCCCCATCGCCACCCTGCTGTACGGGTTCTCCGTCCTGTACTGCATGACCACCTCACTCGCCGACGGCGGCGAAGGCCTGGGCACCCTCGGACTGCCCGCACCGGTGCTGCGCCAGCTGGCCGGCAAGGCTGGCTTCACCCACGTGCGGCAGGTGGAGATGGACAATCCGTTCAACAGCCTCTACGAGCTCACCCGGTGACGGCACCGGATTCACGTCGATCTTGTGGCCGCCGGTGCGGGGCGGAGCAACGGTATCCGGGCATAGCGGCGCACCTGCGGGCGTGCGGCCCGTACGGTGCAGACTTTGAAGGGCTGCTAGCCGCGCTGGACGACGAGGCTATCTGACCGGTGCCCGCTGCCCGGGGTGGGGTAAGACCTCCGCCGCTGCCGGCGCTAATCGCAGGCAAGCGAAACCCGCAAGGAACGGCGCCGGGTCGCCCCGCCTGACGGCACCCGCATCGACCGGCTGGTCACCAGGAGAAGAACCGTGGAATCTGCACATGACATCAGCACCCGTGAGGTCCTTGCGTGCGATGAATCGTTCTTCACCGCCTTGCTCGCCGCCGATCATGACCTGCTCGGCAGGATACTGGCCGACGACTTCCTGATCATCGACGTGCTAAATGGCCAGGTCGCACGTTGCTATGAACTACTCGGCGCGATCAGCTCCGGGCAGCTGCGGTTCGAGGAGGTAGCGCGGGATGCCGAGGAGCGTTCGGTCCGCCTTCGCGGCTCGGCCGCGGTGGTGGTCGGGCGGACCCGGATGGTCATGCGCTATCAGGGAAACGGGGTCACCGCGCAAAGCCGGTACACCCATGTCTATGCGCGTGACAGTGGCCGGTGGCGCCTCATGTCGGCGCAAGGAACACCCATACGTCCTCCGCTAATGAGCACCGGGCGGGTGCCTCTGTTCTGCGATACCGCACTGGCGGAGCGCATCGAGCGGGCGGAGACGCAGCTCATCGCCGCAAGCAGCGAGGCCGCCCGGCATCGGGCAGGCACGCCGGGCTTCGTGATCCCGATCGCGGGTGGCGTGGCGAGTTTCGCCGAAGAGGGCTCACCGTTCAACAAGGTCGCGGGTCTCGGCTTCGGCGGGATACCCGACGCTGGCTCACTCGATGAGATCGAGCGGGCCTTCGCCGCCTGCGGCGCCCCAGTGCAGATCGAGCTCCCCCAACTGGCCGACCCCGCGATCGGCGCCCTGCTGACCGCACGGGGTTACCGGCTCGAATCGTTCGAGAACGTGCTCGGCTGTGCTCTCACGGGTGAACCCGAGCGGGTCATGCCATCCGGGGTCGAGGTCCGGCCGAGCGGTGAAGAGGAGTCACAGACGTGGCTTGGCGTCGTGGCCGAGGCCGTCGCCCACCCCGATACGCAAGGGGTGCCCTGGCACGAGGAATTCCCGCGCGAGGTGGTCATCGAGTCCGAGCGCGCTATGGCACGGGCCGGCGTCGTGCGCTACGCCGCGCTGCGCGACGGGATCATCGCCGGCGGCGCCACCATGCGCATAGCCGAGGGCGTCGCGCAGCTCACCGGCGCGGCGACCGCGCCCGCGCACCGCCGCCAGGGAGTGCAGACCGCATTGCTGTCCGCCCGGCTCGCCGACGCCACGGCCGCTGGCTGCGACGTCGCCGTCATCACCACCCAGCCAGGATCGAAGTCCCAGCAGAACGCGCAACGTCAGGGCTTCGATCTGCTCTACACCCGCGCCGTCCTGGTCAAGCAGCCCTGAAGCTAACCGGCTGGGCAGCCTTCAACGGGACGATCCCCGTGGGTTAGTCAGCGACGGTGGTAATCACCTGAAGAAATGGGTTCGGGCGCGGGGCAGTCGCACGCCGTCCACGTCGACGTCAATCTTCTCGTTGTAGAAGGCGACCAGGCCCGCGATGGGCAGCACCTGGCGGGTGGGGAAGTCATAGGACCAGGCGAGGTCTTGGTCGCCATCGCGCACCTTGTCACCGGTTCGCACCGACCAGTAGGCGCTGGTGACACCCTTGTACGGGCAGGCCGTCTGGGTGCCGGTTGGCACGAGATGACCGAAGTCGACATCGGTGCGATCGAAGTAATAGCGGGTCGGCAGGCCGGTCTCGAACACCAGCACCGGCGTGGCGCTCTCGGCTAGCGTGATTCCCTCTAGCGAGGCCCGGACGTGCCGGTGTGAGCGAAGCGCGTCTACGCGGACGTAAGGGTTGCGGGGATGGACGAAGACCTGCTCGTCCTCCTCATACCAGGCATCCAGCGCGTCCCAGTCGAAACGGGCCGTGCCAGCCACCCCGTCGATCGCTTCGCCACCGAAGACACGCACTGAGCCCGGGCGATCCACGCCGCCAGCCCGCAAGCCGTGACGACGGGCCGTCCCCTGGCGGAGGCGCTGCTCGTGGTGCTCATCCACGAGGAAACGCTCGTCGACGTCCTCAACCGGGAGGTAGTACTGGGGGTAGTAAGCCCATTCCCACACGTACCGCGCCCGTGTGCTGTCGAAGACCAGCTCGCCGCCCAGCGTCGCCCGCACTCGCCGCGGCGCGGGTTCGACATGATCGATCTCCGCGATCATCTGCGGATAGTCGCGATCGACTGCCGCGTCTGATATCGCCATCGTGACTCACTCCATAAGTCGCTGATCAAACCGGGTACAAGGTAAGTGTCACCAGTCACGGACTTCTTACCCCTCGACAGGCAGCGGACCGCCGCGCGATGGACGGTGGTGTCCCGACCTGCCATGACCCAGGGTTCCGGGCTCTCAGATTTGCTCCACGGGCCGTGGAGCAGGTGTCTCGCCTGTGTCCGGGGCACCGCACCGGGGCACGGCCAGCAGGTCAAGGTGATCATCAACAGCAAGGACGGCTTCGGGCACCGGATAGCGATCGCAGCGACAGCGCAGCCGTCCAGGGCAGCCACCGGCGCGGCGGTCAGCCCGACCGTGGCCGCTGTTTACAAAGTAAACGGGGGGCCGAACCCGTTGTGGAAGTCACCGAAGGCCATCCCGCACCCAACCCCGCCCGCCCCTGGCTTCCCGTGGGGGCCGGTTGGTGTCGGTGTGCTCGGGGCGGCGCTGCTCGGCGGGCTTGTCGCCCTCGCCCGCAAGTTCAAGATCAGCGTCAGGAGGTAGCCTCGGGAGCGGACAGCGTCAGAGCCCAGATGCAGCCCCCCGGCGGGGCTCGTACCTCGCCGGAGGGCTGTCCCATGTGCCGGGGCTAGACCTCGGCCTTGCTCACGTGCCGCTCGCCGGAGCGCAGCGACGTCCAGCCCGCGTACCGTTCCGTGTTCGCGTCCACGGCGGAGTCCTCGAAGCCCAGGGGCCGCCACACCACGCGGAGCTGCTTCCCGTCCTTCACGACCAGGACCCGCCAGTTGCCCGTCTCCGCCTGCCGCGCCAAATACTCACGCTGCTCGGCCCGGGTCTTCGACCGCCACGCGTCCCCCATGCTCCGGCCCGTCTCCGTCCGCTCCCACCCGGGGGCCCCGGTGTCCCTCAGCCGGGTCTGCTCCGCCTCCAGCTCCGCGAGCGTCGCCGGCCACCCGGACGGCTTTTCCCGGTACACCTGGTTCATCTCCCGCTCGATCTGCGCCAGCCGCGCCGACGAGTCGCCCTGGAACACCATCTCCGTCTCCGGTTCGGTGTCCGTGAGCAGCAGCGTGTTGACCAGGTCGTCGACGGTGTCCGCGCCGAACAGGCCGCAGGAGCACGCCGCCCCGCCCTTCCGCGCCCAGTAGTACCGGGTCCTCGTGCCGTCCTTCCGCGCCGGGCCGTACCAGCGGTGCAGCGCCGCCCCGTGCTCCGCGCAGTAGATCCGCCCGCCGAAGTCGGTTGCCCGGGTGGTGAGGTGGCGCGGCCCCTGGGGCTTGCGCCTGGCCTCCAGCGCGGCGACCGCAGCCGCCGCCAGCCCGGGGTCGACGACAGGGTCCGCCTCCACCAGCACCGGGACGTACAGGTGCCCGGTGGGGTAGGCCGGGTGCCGCATCATCTGGGCGACGCCGTTGGTGGTCCTCGGGTACCCGCGCTCCCCCATCATCTTCGCGATCTGCCGCAGGGTGGCCCCCCCGGCGGCCAGGGCGAACGCCTCCCGCACCACGGCCATCGCCTCGTCGTCGGCGACGATCTCGCCCCGGAACTTCGCTTTCTTCCCGTCCGGGTACTCGTACCGCCACCCCAGCGGCAGGGGAACCCGGCCCTGACTGAGCCGGTCCTTTTCGTCGTGGCCCCGCCGGGTGCGCTCCTTGCGCAGCTCCGCCTCCCGGCGGGCCCGGTCGGCCTCCATGTCGAGCCGGATGGACCAGATCAGCTCGTCGGACGTGTCGGACAGCCACTCCTCGCCGGGGGAGGTGGATTCGAGGCGGGCCCCCGCCTTGTAGAGCGCGGTGATCCATTCCCGCAGCGCGAACACGCCGCGCCGCTCGATCCGGTCGATCGCCACGCACAGCACCACGGTCCACTCGCCGTTCCGGGCCCCGTCGAGGACCTGGTCGAGGACGCCCTGCTGCTTCCCCTTGGACGCCGACGCGACGAGCGTGAACGTGCGGGCCAGCTCGTACCTGCGTTCGCGGACCCTCGCGGTGATCTCGGGACTCTGGATCTGCGGTGTCTGCTTGCGGCTGCTGACCCTCTCGATGGAGACTGCGCGCTGCGGTGCCATGATTACCCCTGTGGCCGGTTACCCTGCTACGATCTTATCACGTAACTCAGTGTCCTGTTAGCTCAACAGAATCGGTAGCTATGAACAACCTGTACCGCGAGCTAGCCCCGGTCTCGGCGTCCGCGTGGGCCGGCATCGAAGAGGAAGCCAAGCGCACGTTCGCCCTGCACGCCGCCGCCCGCAAGGCGGTCGACGTGACCGGGCCCGACGGCCTGGCCCTGGCGGGCATCGGCACCGGGCACGTGACGGCGGTCGACCCGCCCGCGGACGGGGTGACGGCGATGCTGCGCGACTGGCGTCCGGTCGTGGAGCTGCGGGTTCCGTTCACGCTTTCCCGCGTGGAGATCGACTCCGTTGAGCGGGGCTCGCTCGACCCGGACTGGCAGCCCGTCAAGGACGCGGCGAAGAAGATCGCCTTCGCCGAGGACCGCGCGGTATTCGACGGTTACGCCGCCGCGCAGATCACCGGGCTGCGGCAGGCTTCCTCTAACCCGGCGCTGACGCTGCCCGGCGAGGTGCGCGACTACCCGGAGGTCGTCAGCAAGGCGCTCAGCCAGCTGCGGCTCGCGGGCGTGGCCGGGCCGTACTCGCTGCTGCTGTCCGCGGACGCGTACACGGCGGTCAGCGAGACCTCGGACCACGGTTACCCGATCCGCGAGCACCTGGCCAGGGTGCTCGACGGCGACATCATCTGGGCGCCGGCGATCGACGGCGCGATGCTGCTGTCTTGCCGGGGCGGCGACTTCGAGCTGCGGCTCGGCCAGGACCTGTCGATCGGCTACCTGTCGCACGACGCGGACACGGTGCGGCTGTACTTCACCGAGTCGTTCACGTTCGGCGTCTACACGACCGAGGCGAGCGTCCCGATCACCGCCTAGTCGCCCGTAGCCCGGTCAGCCGCCCGCGGCGGGCGGGTTTGGCGGCGGGCTGCCGGGGGCCGGTTCGGGTGCGGCCGGCGGCAGGGCGAGCTGCGCCTTCATCGCGGCGAGTTCCCTGTCCACGTCGGCCGCGGTTCCGGCTTCGTCGAGTTCCTGCTGGATGTCGTCGGTGTCGCCGCCCACGTCCTCGAGGACGCCGGACTGCATCAGCTCGTCGAGGGCGCCGGCCCTGGCCTGCATGTTGGCGATCTTGTCCTGCGCGCGCGCGAGCGCTTCACCGGAGTCGCCGAACTCCCCGGAAATGCCGGCGGCCTCCGCGTTCACCCCGGCGCTCGCCTGGGCGGCGGTGTACTGCGCCTTGATGACTTCCTTCTGCGAACGGAAGCTGTTGACCCGCTGCTGCAGCTGACTGAGGGCGTGCTCGAGTTTCTCCTGCTGCTCGTCCAGGTCCTGATGCTGCGCCTCCAACCCGTCGATCTGCTGCTGGGCGGCGGCCTTGCGGGACAGCGCCTCCCTGGCCAGGTCTTCCCGGCCCTGCCCGAGCGCGGCCTGAGCCTGGTCCGTGAGGTGGGCGACCGTGTGCTGCAGCTGCTGTTCCTGCAGCTCGATCCGCTTGCGCGACGCGGCGACGTCGACCAGTGCCCGGCGGACCCTTGTGATGTGGTCGAGCATCTGCTGGTAGGAGTAATCGAGCATCTCGTTCGGGTTCTCGGCGGAGTCAAGCGCCTTGTCTGCCTTGGCTGCGACGATGTCGTGGGCTCTTTGGAAGAGACTCATGAGGGCCTGCTCCTTGCTGACTGCGGGCGGAGCCCGAGAGGCTGACTGCGGCGGACCCCGAGAGATGGCGCGGCCTGGCGGGCGGCGTGACGCCCGCACGGGCAGCCCGTCCTGCGGGCAGCTGGGCTGCTGCGAACTCTGTTTCCGAGTCTAAACTCTCTGCGCTGGACTCGCTTTTCGGGCCTGCCGTGGTCGCAGAGGCGTCAGCCTCGTAGCGTCGAGGAGCAGGGCGAGGGCCATCACGGCGGCGATGCCGACAGCGGCCCCTGCCACCGTGTCGGTGAGGTAGTGCCAGCGCAGGCCGACGACCGCGGTGGCCGCGAGGACCGTGACCGCGCACGCCAGCGCGACGAGGGCCGCGCGGGCCCGCCGCGTCTCGGTCCGCTGCGGCGGGACGAGGAGCAGGACGGCGAGCGTCGCGGTCAGGGCCGCGGCCGCGGTGGTGTGCCCGCTCGGGAAGGTGAGATAGCCGAGGTAGGTGCGATGGAAGAGGTGCTTGAGCAGCGCATCATCGAGTGCCGTGGCGGCCGGGACGGCGGTCGCCGCGAGCACCGCCCCGTTGAGCCGCCGCGCGATCAGGCAGCCGGCCGCGATGGCGGCACTGATCACGATGGCCGGGATGACCGTCCCCGGCAGCGCGAGCCACAGGAGCAGGCCGTGGTGGCCGGCGAAGAATGTGGCAACCCTCGCGTCAGCGGCCTGGTCGAACGCGTCCGGCCCGGCCTGCCCGCGGAAGGCCAGGCCGAGCGTGACGACGATCGTCGCGCACGCCGCGAGCGTGAGCGCGGCCCCGGTGCGGATGTCGCCGAGCAGCGGCCTGCCGTACGGCACGAGCATGGCCCCTCCCATCGTCCCGGTCATGCACTTGACATGCCTGGGACGGCTGGAGATACCGGATCACTGGTGCGTAGGGCCGCGCCTGGCTGAGGCTACGCGGGTGTCCCGGGGTCGTGGTCGCCGATGACCCGGCGCAAGATGCTGGACGCGTCGGCCGGCGGCTCGTCGCCGGTCCACGCGATGAACTGGTCGGGGCGGACGAGGATGTAGCGGCGCTTGTAGGCGGCCCGGGGTCCGTCGAAGGTGTCGGTGAGCACGCGCAGCGGCACGCCGAGGTCGCGCGCGGCGGCCTCGAAGGCGGCG
>Ga0207707_10002558_pt1 | contig 16312 bp, 14 predicted proteins | sample KBSC83BmetaG_FD_184336 | JGI IMG/M metagenome (GOLD analysis project Ga0207707, IMG submission 184336) | Corn rhizosphere microbial communities from Kellogg Biological Station, Michigan, USA - KBS C8-3B metaG (SPAdes) (version 2) | ecosystem: Host-associated > Plants > Roots > Rhizosphere ...
CGTGGCGTTCCAGATCATGATGCCGGGCTACGACTACGATCTCGGCCACGCGGGGAAGGGGCCGTCGGACGGCTGGTTCTTCTTCACCACGTACAACTCCGAGCAGGCGAACACGAAGCTCGAGGTGAACGCCTCGCAGGCGGACAAGGACTACATCGCCGCCGTGAACTACAAGCGGGCCGAGGAGTGCATCGCGGCCGGGAAGGCGAAGAAGTTCGGCGGCACGTACGTGCACAACGTCGTCGATCCCCGTACGAAGGTCGCCTCGAGCGAGACGAAGAGCGGCGTCACGATGCTGTCGCCGGCCGACTGCGATGGGCTCGTCTACTATCTGCCGACGCCCAAGTCGCCGCACGGCGTCGATATCGATCCCTCCGGTGAATACATCGTGGCGGGTGGCAAGCTGGCGACGGTCATTCCGGTGCATTCGTTCTCGCGGATGACGAAGGCGATCGCCGACAAGCAGTTCGAGAAGACGATCGACGGCATTCCGGTGCTGAAGTACGACGCGGTCGTCGCCGGCGAGGTGCAGAAGCCCGGTCTCGGCCCGCTGCACACCGAGTTCGACGGAAGAGGCAACGCCTATACCTCGATGTTCATCTCGAGCGAGGTGGTGAAGTGGAAGCTCGGCACGTGGCAGGTGCTCGACCGTATTCCCGTGTACTACTCGGTTGGCCACATCATGATTCCGGGCGGCGACAGCAGGAAGCCGTACGGCCAGTATCTCCTGGCGCTCGACAAGATCACGAAGGACCGCTATCTGCCCACGGGTCCCGAGGGCTCGCGCTCGGCGCAGCTGATCGACATCAGCGGCGACAAGATGAAGATGCTGCTCGACTTCCCGACGCTCGGCGAGCCGCACTACGCGCAGGCGGTGCCAGCGAGCATGCTGCAGCCCACGTCGCTCAAGTTCGAGAAGCTGAGCGAGAACGCGAATCCGTTCGTGACGGTGGCCGAGCGCGACGGCGGCATCGTGCGGCATGGCAAGCGTGTGGACATCAAGATGATCGCGATTCGCAGCCACTTCGCGCCGGACGTGCTCGAGGGCGTGCAGGTGGGCGACACCGTGTACTTCCACGTCACGAACATCGAGCAGGACTGGAACATCGCGCATGGATTTGCGGTGTTCGGCGCAAACACCTCGGGGCTGACGCTGCCACCGGGTGAGACGCGCACGCTCAAGTGGATCCCGCAGGCGCCGGCGGTCTATCCGTTCTACTGCACCGATTTCTGCTCGGCGCTGCACCAGGAGATGCAGGGGTACATCCGGGTGTCGCCGGCGGGCTCGAACGTGCCGCTCATGGCCAACACGAGCCCCAGCTCGCAGCGTGCAGAGGCGAAGATCGCCACGGTGCCGCCGGGCGCGCGGGCCGGCGCGGTGAAGCCGGGGCGCCGATGACCGCCGCGGCCATGTCCTCGCCAGCGCGCACGCGGCTGCTGGATCCGTCCGCGAGCACCGTGCCTCGCCTGTCCCGCTGTTTCACCGTGCTCGCCTCGTTCTGCCTCGTGGGGCTGTACTTCGTTCCGCTGTGGCGCGTGCAGCTCGTCGCGCCACAGTACCCCGAGGGACTCGGGATGCGCATCGGGATCAGGAGCCTCACCGGCGCGACGGTCAACGATCTCGGCAACATCAACGGGCTCAATCACTACATCGGCATGAAGCAGATCACGCCGGAGTCGATTCCCGAGCTGCGCATCATGCCGTGGGTCGTGGCCGTGCTGATCGTCACCGGTCTGCTGGCGGCCGCGTTCGGCCGCCGCGCGGCGCTATCGGCCTGGTGCGCGGGATTCGTCGCGACGGGAATCGCGGGACTCGCCGATTTCTGGCACTGGGAGTACGACTACGGGCATCACATCGACTTCGAGCACGCGATCATCAAGATCCCGGGGATGACCTATCAACCCCCGCTCATCGGCGTGAAGCAGCTGCTCAACTTCACGGCCGTCTCGTGGCCCGACGTGGGCGGCTGGCTCGCGTTCGCGGCGCTCGCGCTCGCGATCGCCGCCGTGGTCGTGGCGCGCCGCGCTCCGGAGCGCGCCAGTGCGTAGCGTGCGGAGCCTCGTGATCGGCGCGCTCGCCCTGCTCGCGGCGAGTGCGGACGCGGGCGGAGCGCAGGGGCCGCGTGCCGGGGCGCGAGACGGGCAGGCAGTCGCGTCCCGGCTCGTCGTGGACGTCTCACCCAACGGCCCGGTTCGCACCGTTCGCGACGCGCTGGCCATCGTGATGCGCGGCGGCACCATCATCGTGCACGCGGGCACGTACCGTGACAGCACGATCGTCGTGCGAACGCCGGTACGGATCATCGGGGATGGCGACGCGCTGCTCGACGGCGAGGGCCGGCGGCAGATCATGACGATCGCGGCGGACAGCGTCGTCGTGCGCGGGCTGCACTTCGCGAACGTCGGTGTCGCCTTCACGGAGGATCTGGCGGCGATCAAGGTGGTGCGCGCGGGCGACTGCGAGATCTCCGGCAACACGATCGACGATGCGTTCTTCGGTATCTATCTGCAGGAGGCATCGAACTGCCTGGTGCAGGGCAACGTGCTGCACGCCGCGCACGGCCGCGACGCGACCTCGGGGAACGGTATCCATCTCTGGCACGCCCGGGAGATCACGATCGCGGGCAACCGGGTGTCAGGTCATCGGGACGGGATCTACTTCGAGTTCACCCGCGAGGCCCACGTGCGTGACAACGTGAGCACGGACAATCTCCGGTACGGGCTGCACTTCATGTACTCGGACAGCTGCGACTACCAGCGCAACGTGTTCCGGCACAATGGCGCCGGCGTCGCGGTGATGTACTCGAAGCAGGTGCAGATGGTGGAGAACCGGTTCGAGGGGAATCGCGGATCGTCGGCGTACGGGCTGCTGCTCAAGGAGATCGCCGACAGCCATCTACAGCGCAACGTGTTCTCGGACAACACCACCGCGCTCGTCGCCGACGGCGCGACGCGGCTGCTCGCGGATCACAATCAGTTCGTGAACAACGGCTGGGCGGTCAAGCTGCAGGCGAGCACGGAGGACGCGTTGTTCCGTGCGAACGACTTTGCCGGCAACACCTTCGATGTGTCGACGAACAGCCGGTCCAGCTCGAGCACCCTGAGCGGCAACTACTGGTCGGCGTACGACGGCTACGATCTCGATCACGATGGCGTGGGCGACGTGCCACACCGGCCGGTGCGGCTGGCGTCGGTGGTCGTGGCGCAGAACGAGCCCGCGCTGATCCTGCTACGCAGCAACTTCCTCGTCCTCCTCGATGCGGCGGAGCGCGTCTTTCCCGCGCTCACACCGGAGACGCTGGCGGACTCCACTCCGGCGATGCGGTGGGTACCATGAATCAGCCACTGGTGCGCGTCAGCGCGCTGTGCAAGAAATTCGGCGCGCTGGAGGTGCTGCGCGCTGTCGATCTCGATGTGCGTCGGGGACGAGTGATGGCGGTCGTGGGGCCGAACGGTGCCGGCAAGACCACGCTGATCAAGGCGCTGCTCGGTCTCACGCGTCCCGATAGCGGCGAGATCCTCGTGAACGGTGTGCGCGTGGATGGCCGCGAGTCGTATCGGTCGCGCATCGGCTACATGCCGCAGATCGCCCGGTACCCCGAGAACCTCACGGGCGCGGAGCTCATCGCGATGCTCGAGAATCTCCGCGGTGCGGGGGTGACGCGCGACCGGGAGCTCGTCGACATCTTCGCGCTCGACTCGGCGCTCGAGAAGCCCTTGCGCGTGTTGTCGGGCGGCACGCGGCAGAAGGTGAACGCCGTGATGGCCTTTCTCTTCTCGCCGGAGCTGCTGGTGCTCGACGAGCCCACCGCCGGACTTGATCCGCTGTCGAGCAGCATGCTCAAGGACAAGATCCTGGGGGCCCGGGGAGACGGGAAGACGGTGCTCGTGACCTCGCACGTCATGAACGAGCTCGAGGAGCTCGCCGACGACGTGGCCTTCCTGCTCGAGGGTCGGGCGACCTTCGTGGGAACGCTCGATGAGCTCAAGCGCATCACCGGCCAGCGCACGCTCGAGCGCGCGATCGCCACGATGATGCGGCGCGGCTGGATCGGGGAGGCCGCATGAACACCATTCTGAAGGTGCTCAGCTACCAGGCTCGCGATGTGGTGCGCAGCCGGTGGCTCATCGCGTACGTCGGATTCTTCGTGCTCGTGACCGATGGCCTGCTGCGATTCAGCGGCGATCCGGTGAAGGCGCAGCTCAGCCTCATCAGCGTGGTGCTCTTTCTGGTGCCGCTGGTCTCGATCGTGTTCGGCACCGTCTATCTGTACAATGCGCGCGAATTCATCGAGCTGTTGCTGGCGCAGCCGGTGAACCGGCGGCAGATGTACGGCGGGGTGTACCTCGGCCTGACGATTCCGCTCGCCCTCGCGTTCGTGTGCGGGCTCGGCGCGCCGTTCCTGTTTCGCGGCATCGACGCCTCCAATGGCGCGTCGCTCGCGGTGTTGCTGGCGTCCGGCGTCGTGCTCACGTGCATCTTCACGGCGATCGCGACGCTGCTCGCGATCCGGTGCGAGGACCGCCTGCGCGGGCTGGGAGCGGCCATCGGCATCTGGATGCTGTTGACCGTGGTCTACGATGGCGTGGTGCTGTTCATCCTCGCGGTGTTCGCGGACCATTCGCTCGAGCACGCGACGCTCGGATTGATGCTGGCCAATCCGATCGACATCGCGCGCGTCACGATGCTGTTGCGCTTCGATGGAGCCGCCATGATGGGCTACACGGGTGCGGTGTTCCTCGACTTCTTCGGCAAGGCGCAGGGTGCGCTCATCACGCTCGCCGCGCTGGCGCTTTGGGTCGCCGCGCCCGTCATGCTCGGATTGCGCGCGTTTCAGCGAAAGGATTTCTAGTGCGTTCACTCACCATCATTCGGAGGAGTTTCGTGTACCCCCATCGCTCGCTCGTCATCACCTCGTTCGTCGTCGCCGCTGTGGCCGCGTGTGGCAAGAAGAACACCGGCAACGCAGATTCGGCGGCCGCGCCCAGCGCTTCGGCGCCGGCCGCCGCGCCATCGGTACCGTCCACGGGCAAGGTCGTGGTCGTCGAGCTCAACAGCGATGGAAGCGGCAACTACTTCAAGCCCGCGGACTTCGAGGTGCATCGGGGAGACGTGATTCGGTTCACGCTCAAGAGCGGAGTGCACAACGTGCATTTCCTCCCCGATTCGAACCCCGGCAAGAGCAATCTTCCGGCGGCCAGCGACATGCTGCAGCTTCCCGATCAGACGCTCGACGTTCCGGTCAATTTCGAGCCGGGCCACTACTACTTTCAGTGCGATCCGCACGCCGCGCTGGGAATGAAGGGACACGTCGAGGTCGAGAAGTAGCGTCAGCCTCTCTCTCACACACACCTCAGATGCCACCGCTCACCTGGCCGTACGTTCACCTACTGATCAACCACTTCCCCGTCGTGCTCACGACCATGGGTCTGGCCGCCGCCGTCGGCGCGCTCGCTCTCGGCAGACGTGGACTGTGGCTCTACGCGATGGGCACGCTGACGGTTGCCGCGCTGATCGTCTACCCGGTGCACTTCACCGGCGACCAGGCGGACCACGCGCTGCGCGATCCGTGGTACATCAAGCGCGGCGTGATCGACGCGCACGACGATGCGGCAGGCGTCGCGATGGTCATCATCCTCATCGCGGGAGCATTCAGCGCGTACGGATGGTGGCGCGCGCTCAAGCGACGCGATGAGGTGATCCCGATGTGGGTGCGCGCAGGGGTGCTGATCGGCGCGCTCGCCGGATTCGGGTCGGTGGCGTGGGCCGCGTATCTCGGCGGAAAGATCATCCACGAGGCGCCGGTGCTCGATTTGCCCGCGGCGCCGGCGGGGCTGCCACCCGGCATCGCAACGCCGCCTCGCGATTCGCTGCAACACTGACGCACGGAACGCCGCGCGCTCACGCACGCCCTACGACGGAGGCGACCGATGCCCGAGCTAGCCAAACCATCCTCCAATCCCGGCGGCACGCCCGCCATGCGGGCTCCGGTCGCCGCCGGCGCTTCGTCCATGGAAGCCGGCGAGCGCTTCCCCCTCTTGCTCGCGCTCGCCGACGACGAATCGTCGGTTGCCGCCATCACGGTCACGCAGGCGCTCGCGAGCGCGCGCGGCGGTGTGCCGAGCGTCGTGCGCGCGCTCGGCGATGTACGGGCCGCCGAGATGGCGGTGTCGCCGCTCGCGGGGATCGTTGTGGAAGAGTATCTGGGGCCCGACTACCTGAACGAGTGCCGCGCCGCCGTGGCGCAGCAGCTGTCGTCCGTGGCGGGCGACGTCGGCTGGCCGGTGGATGTCACCGACGAGCCGCCGATCGACGCGATCGTGGATCGCGCGCGCGGGCAGCACGCCGGCCTGATCGTGATGGGGCTGCGGCGGCACGGCGTGCTGAGACGCGCGATCACGCGCGACCTGCTCGCCCAGGTCGTGCGCTCGGCGCGCGTGCCCGTGCTCGCGGTGCGGCCGGAGCTGACGCATCTCCCGCGACGCGTCGTGGTGGCGGTGGACTTCCGCGCCGCGAGCATTCGCGCGGCGCACATCGCTCGTCGATTGCTGGCGGACGATGGCACGTTGTGCCTCGTGCATGTCGCTCCCGTGAGCTCCGATGCCGAGCGAAAGGGGCTCGAGCGCATTCTCGGCGATCTCGTTCCGTCGCCCGGCATGACGATGACGTCGGTGGTGCTGCACGGCGACGTGCAGTCGTCGATCGAGGGGTGCGCGCAGGCGCTGGACGCCGAGCTGCTCGCCGTGGGGAGCGAGGAGCACTCGCTGCTGGATCGCGTGGCGAACGGCCGTACTTCGATGAAGCTGGCGCATTCCGCGCGCTGGTCGACGCTCATTGTACCCGCCCGCGGTGGCGGCTAGCCAGCGATGCGGTCGCGCGTGGTCGCCCGGATGGTGCGAAGCCTCGGCCTGTTGCCCTGGCTCGCCCTGGGCGGTATCGCGGTGGGCGGGGCACTCTGGTTCGGCAGGCCAGAAGCGGCGAATCGCGTCTGGCTGCTGATGCTCGTCGCGACGGGGAGCGTGGTGATCGTCCGCACCGCTCGCCGTGCATGGCACGGCCAGTGGGCATCCGATCTCATCGCGGCGCTGGCGATAGTCGGAGCGGCTGCAATGGACCAGCCGCTCGCCGGGCTCATCGTCGTCGTGATGCAGACGGGCGGCGAGGCGCTGGAGCGATACGCCGAGGGCCGCGCGTCGGATGCGCTGCGAGCGCTGGAGGCCGATCGGCCGCAGCGCGCCCACGTCAGGCGCGAAGGCCACGTGATCGACGTGGCCGCGCGCGACGTGCGCGTGGGCGACGAGGTCATCGTGCGCCCGGGAGAGCTGGTGCCGTGCGACGGCATCGTCTCCGAGGGCGAGGCGAGTCTGGACACATCGCGCCTCACCGGCGAACCGCTGCCGGTACACATCGAGCCCGGGTCGACCGTGATGAGCGGGAGCATCACCGGCGATCGTGGGTTCGCCATGCGAGCGACCGCCGAGGCGGACGCGAGCCAGTACGCGCGGATCGTGGAGCTCGTGCGAACGGCGCAGGAATCGCGGGCCCCGTTTCAGCGCCTCGCCGATCGGTACGCGATCTGGTTCACGCCGGTCGCGATCGTGTTGGCGGTGGCGGCGGCCGTGCTGTCGCACGACAGGGTTCGCGCGCTGGCGGTGCTCGTCGTCGCCACGCCATGTTCGCTCATCCTCGCGGCCCCGATTGCGTTCATCGGTGGCATCAACCGCGCGGCGCGCCGGCAGATCATCGTGAGAAACGGTGACGCGCTGGAACGCCTGTCGCGCGTCTCGGTGGGGGTGTTCGACAAGACCGGAACGCTCACGATCGGGAAACCCAAGGTCAGCGCAGTGACGCCGTCGTCCGGATTCGACCGGCGCGAGCTGCTGCGGGTGGCGGCATCGGCGGAGCAGGGATCGAGCCACCTGCTCGCGCGCACGCTCGTGGATGCCGCGACCGCGGAGGGCGTCGCGCTCGAGCCGGTGCGCGAAGCCGTCGACGCGCCCGGCCGCGGCGTCACGGGGCGCGTCGGGTCACGCGTCGTCGCGGTCGGATCGCACTCGTTCGTGACGGAATTGTCCAGCGCATCGATTCCGCTGCTCGAGGGTCTCACCGCGTACGTTCTCGTCGATGGGCGGTTCGCGGGCACGGTGCAATACGCCGATGCGCTGAGGCCGGGAGTGCCGGCGATTCTCCACGATCTCGGGTCGCTCGGCGTGCGGCGGCGCATCCTGTTGTCGGGAGACCACGAGGGCAACGTGCTCGCCACGGCCGCGCGCGCGGGCATCACCGAGGCCCGCGGCGATCTCCTGCCGGAGGACAAGGTGGCGGCCGTTCGTGAGCTGGTCACCTCCGGTGCATCGGTGATGATGGTGGGAGACGGTACCAACGACGCGCCCGCGCTCGTGGCGGCGACCGTCGGCATCGCGCTCGGCGGTCACGGCGGCGGCGTCACCACGGAGGCCGCGGACATCGTCGTGCTCGTCGACGAGCTTGCACGGGTGGCGGACGCGATTCGCATCAGTCGTCGAACGATGATGATCGCCCGTCAGAGCGTGTGGGTGGGCCTGACGCTGAGCGGCGTCGCCATGGTGGCGGCGGCGTTCGGGTACATACCGGTGATCACGGGGGCGCTGCTGCAGGAGGTGATCGACGTCGCCGTGATACTCAACGCGCTTCGCGCGAGCTTCGCACCGCAGGGGGCCGGAGCGCTGGGTGCTAAGACGACGGCGGGGGATGGCAGCCTCGCGCCGGCCTAGCCGTGCCGCGGATCACTCCGAGAGCAACCCCAGCTTGAGCGCGAAGGAGATGTACTCGGCGCGGTGGGTGAGCCCGAGCTTGTCGCCGATGCGCTGCTTGTAGGTATCCACCGTTTTCGGGCTGATGAACAGGCGCTCTCCGATCTCGGGCGCCGAGTAGCCCTGTGCGGTGAGCTTGAGCACGTTCTGCTCCCGCTCTGTGAGTCGCTCGAAGCGCGCGCGCTCCGCCGCGAGTGGATCCTCTTTGCCGATTCCGCGCGCGAGGATGCGGGCGGCGCTCGGGCGAATGAACATGTCGCCACGCGCAACCGAGTGGACGGCGTCCACGAGCTCGCGGTCCGCTGCGTTTTTCATCAGGTAGCCCGCCGCGCCCGCTTCGAGCACGGGAATCAGATAGTCCTCTTCGGCGTGCATGGTGAGGATGAGCACGCGCGCGCGGAGCTTCTTCGCGACCATCTCTCGCGTGGCCGCGGCGCCGTCCATCCGGTCCATCGTGAGATCCATGATCACGACGTCGGGGTCGACGCGCTCGGCGAGCGCCACCGCCTCCTCGCCATTCTGGGCTTCGCCGATGACCTCGATATCGCGTGAGGCGCCGAGCACGGCCTTGAGGCCCGCACGGACGACGGCATGATCGTCGACCAGAATGACGCGAATCAGCTCTTCACTCATCCGGTGGTGTCGAGGTGAACGGAGTCTGGGACTCGCGCAGCGGCACGGTCGCGATGACCGTCGTGCCGCCGCCGACCCTGCTCGTAACGTGCAACTCGCCCTCGATGAGCGCTACCCGTTCGCGCATCGTGAACAGCCCGATCCCGGCATGCTCCGGCGCCGCGGCCCGGGGATCGAAGCCCACTCCATCGTCCGCGATCTCGAGCCGTGCGTGGTCGGCGTCGGCCGCGATGCGAATTTCGATGTGCGCGGCCGCCGCGTGGCGGCTGGCGTTGCGAACCGCTTCCTGCGCGACGCGATAGAGCACGGAGGCCGAGGTCGCGGGTATGGCGTCATCCACGCCTTCGCGCGCGATCACCTCCACGCTGGTCTGGTCGCCGGACGTCTCCCGTGCGAGGCGTCGCACCGCGGCGACGAGGCCGAGGTCGTCGAGCACGCGTGGATGCATCGTGTGCGCGAGCATCCGCACCTCCTCGAGCGCCGTCGTGGCGAGTGTCCTGGCGCCGTCCAGCGACTCGGCGAGCGCGGCCGGAGGCATATCGCGCGCATTGCGGGCGGTGACGCTCAGCTGCATCACGAGCGCCGCGAGCGATTGGGCCGTGGAGTCGTGGAGCTCGCGCGACATCGACGCGCGTTCACGGTCTCCGGCGTCGATGAGCTCCGCCGCGAGCCGGCGCGTGCGGGCGCGATCGGCGAGCAGGCCGTCGAGCAGGATGTTGAACATGCGCCCGACGCGCGCCACGTTGCGATCCGCGAGGAGCGAGCCGGGCACGCGCGCGGTGAGGTCGCCGTGCCAGATGGTATCGACAGTTTTTTCGAGCATCGTCATCGGCCGAACCGCGAGGCTCACCAGCGCGACGTTTATCAGCAGCGCGAGAACGAAGGCCGTGGCGATCACGACGATCACGGGCCGTGAGCTGATCTCGTGGCTGCGAACGAGCAGCGCAATCGCGCCGGTGGCGACGAGCAGGAACGCATTCGCGCCGGCGAGCTTCATCGCGAGCGGAATGCGCAGCAGCCACTCCACCCAGTGGGGGACCGCCGTGACGTCCGCGGAATCGGCTGCGCGCTGCTCGACACGAGGTGCGCGCTCCAGGGGCGTGAGAAGTACGGGCGAGCGGACCTCGGGCGCGGTACTATCGCGCGCGCGCCCGCCGGCGCTCGAGCTCTCCTGCGTGCCGAGTATCATGCGATGAAGCTACGAGGTTCCACGATGTCGCGAAGTCGGGGAGGGCCCGCAACCCATGTAGGGGATTCCCTCACTGGGATCCGTGCCCGGCCCAGCGGGTGCGGCTTCCGCTCAGTGTGCGTGCCGCGACGTAGGGGATTCCCGCACCCCGGGTCGGCGCATCCCTCAGAAAAGTTCAACGTTCTCCCGACAGACCGCGCATCGCGAGAATCCTAGCTTCCGGTACAGAACATTACCGGAGTGAACGATGACGAGCACACAGCTGGTCGCTGCACTGATCACCACCGCAATCATCACCGCGACCGGCGGCATCGCCGATCACGCGTCACGCGCCAGAAAGGTCTCGCGCACGGACTTCGGCACGCGTGTGACGGCGACCTCCCCGACGTACGATGCCGCGCTCCCGTCCATGTCCGATGCGGGCATCAAGGAGTTCCGCATTCCGATTACCAACGCGACCACCGAGATCGCGGATGGCGTGAAGTACCACGGATGGACGTTCGGCGGCACTGTGCCCGGACCTGTCATTCACGTGCGGCAGGGAGACCAGGTGCGCATCACCGTCGTGAACCAGGCCGACATGCCGCACTCGATCGACTTTCACGCGGCGCGCATCCCCGCGAACGTCGCCTACCGAATGATCCTGCCCAGGGATTCGATCAGCTTCGAGTTCATCGCGCGCGACGCGGGTGCCTTCATGGTGCACTGCGGCACCCCGCCGGTGACGATGCACCTGATGCAGGGGATGTACATGGCGATCATCGTCGACCCGAAGAACGGCTGGGGCACGACGGCGGACAAGGAGTTCGTGCTCGTCCAGAGCGAGTTCTACACGAAACCCACCAGCGACAGCTCGACGGTCGAAGCGGACTGGAACGCGGAGAAGGCGAAGAACGCGACGTACGTCGTGTTCAACGGCCGCGCCGGGCAGTACAAGGAGCACCCGCTCGAGGTGGCGGTGGGCGACCGCGTCCGCTTTTACGTGGTGAACGCCGGTCCGAACTTCGACAGCGACTTCCACGTCGTCGGTGCGATCTTCGATCGTGTATATCCCGACGGCAATCCCGCGCACGCGCTCGAGGATGTGCAGACGTATCCGGTTCCGGCGGGCGGCGGGGCGGTGTTCGAGACCGTCTTTCGCGGCGATGCGAGCGGCGAGGGGATCTACCCGTTCGTCACACACTCGTTCGCCGACGCCGAGAAGGGCGCCGTGGGCATGATCCAGGTGGGCGTGCCCAAGCAGTTCGCCACGATGTCTCACTGAGCCCGCGAAGTCTTCGAATCCCCGAACCTCACGGCATTCATGTCCCTCGACTACATCGACGAGATCGTCAGCAGCGCGGAAGCCACTCGCGAATCACGCCGGGCCTTTCTTCGTCACGGCGCGATCGCGGCGATCGCCGGCACCGTGCTCGCGGCGTGCAAGCCGTCGTCCGCGCAGAAGCCCGCGCAGGCGGTCTCGAGTCCGCCCAAGCCCGCCGGCGGTGCCACGGGAACCGACGCCTACACCGCCACGGCAAACGTGGCCGCGAGCGCCGAACGCGCCGCCGCCGATGAGATGGACCGGATGCACGAAGCCGGCATCAAGGCCTTCCCCGCGAAGACCTCCGGTCGGGGAAACCAGCTGCTCGCGCCGACGATGGTCGGCGGCGTGAAGGTGTTCGAGCTCAACGCGCACAAGGCGAAGTGGGAGACCGCGCCCGGAAATTTCGCCGAGGCATGGACGTACAACGGCATGGTGCCCGGCCCGCAGATTCGCGTGCGCGAAGGCGACCGCGTGCGGGTGATCGTCAAGAACGATCTTCCCGAATCCACCGCCGTGCACTTTCACGGCCTCGAGCTTCCCAACTCGCAGGACGGCGTCCCCTTCATCACCCAGCCGCCGATCAAGCCGGGCGAGACCTTCACGTACGAATTCACCGCTCCGAATCCCGGCTCGCACATGTACCACTCCCACCACAACTCCACCAAGCAGGTGAGCCTCGGCCTCCTCGGCGCGTTCATCATTGAACCGCGCGACAAGTCGAAGGACCCGCATGCCGATGTCGATCACCTGTTCATCCTGAACGATGGACTCAACGGGTTCACGATCAACGGCAAGGGATTTCCGGCCACCGAGCCCATCGTCGCGAAGCTCGGACAGACAGTTCGCATCCGGTTCATGAACGAGGGGATGATGATTCACCCGATGCATCTGCACGGGATGCACATGACGGTGATCGCGAAGGATGGCTGGACACAGCCGGCACCCTGGCGCTGCGACACGCTCAACGTCGCGCCCGGCGAACGCTACGACGTTCTCGTCAAGTGCAACAACCCGGGAACGTGGGCCTTCCACTGCCACATCCTTCCCCACGCCGAGTCCGATCACGTCATGTTCGGGATGGTCACCGCACTCATTGTACAGAGCTAGCCTGGCCCACGTCGCGTGGTACCTTAGTGTCCATGGCGACGAACGGCAGTGGAGAGCGTGGGCCGGATTCTGACGCGATTTTCGAGAGGATTCTGCAGGTCGCCGCGGACGCCATCGTTACGGTGGACGAGGCACAGTGCATCGTGCACTTCAATCGTGGCGCCGAGCAGATCTTCGGATACGCGGCGTCCGAGGTGATCGGCCGGCCGCTGGCGATCCTCTTGCCGCCGCGATTCCAGGCCGCGCATGCCGGATATGTCGAGGCCTTCGGGAAGTCTGCCGAGACGGCGCGACTCATGGGGCATCGCCGCGAAGTATTCGGAATGCGCAAGGACGGCACGGACTTCCCGGCGGAAGCGTCGATTCTCAAGCTCGACACGACGGACGGCCGGCGGCTGTACACCGCGCTCGTGCGCGATGTGACGGATCGAAAGCGCCTCGACCAGCAGCAACGCTTCCTCGCCGAGGTGAGCGCCGCGCTGAGCGGTTCGCTGGACTATCAGGCCACGCTACAATCGGTGTTGCGCCTGCCCGTCCCCGCGCTCGCGGACCTGTGCGTTCTCGACATGGTGAGCGACGCCGGCGCGCTGCAGCGATTCGCCCACGCGTCGTCCGACGCAACGAACGTCGCGCTGCTGCAGGAGCGGTTCGCGATCACGCGCGATTCGCCGGCGGTGCAGGTCGACGCGCTCCAGGCGAGATCGACGCAGGTGGTTTCGGCAGTGACGGACGACTGGCTCGACGCGCATTGCGAACGGCCGGAGGAGGCAGCGCTGCTACGCGCGCTTCGGGTGCGCTCACTCCTCGCCCTGCCGCTCGTGGCGCGCGACCAGGCGCTCGGCGTGGTGACGCTGCTGGCGACGGACGAGTCACGCCGGTACGACCAGGGCGATGTGATTCTCGCGGAGAATTTCGCGGCGCGGGCCGCGCTCGCGCTCGACAACGCCCGGCTGTATCGGGACGCACAGCGCGCGACACGGGCTCGTGACGATGTGCTCGGCGTCGTCTCCCACGACCTGCGCAACCCGCTCAGCGCGATCGCGATGTGCGCGCGCGTGCTCGCCGACGCGCCGCCAGCGGACGACTCCACTCGGCGCGATCTCGCGCGCACGATCCACGAATCGACCGCGTGGATGTCGCGGATGATTCAGGATCTCCTCGACGTCTCGGCGATCGAGGCCGGCGTGCTCGCCGTGATGCCCGAGCCCGAGCGCGTCGCGCCGATCATCGATCGCGCGGTGGCGCTGTTCGCCAGGAGCGCGGAGGAGCGAGGAGTCGAGATCGTCATCGACGCCGGCGGCGAGTCGTGGGTGCGCGCGGATGCGGAGCGCATGGTGCAGGCCGTCGCCAATCTCATCGGCAATGCGCTCAAGTTCACCCCCTCCGGCGGGAAGATCGTCGTGAGCGCGCGAGGGCACGGGGCGGAGGTCGAGATCGCGGTGGAGGACACGGGCAGCGGCATCGCGGAGCGCGAGCTTCCGCACATCTTCGACAGATACTGGCACACGAGCGGCCGCGAGGGCGGCGCCGGTCTCGGGCTCGCGATCGTGAGCGGCATCGTGAGCGCGCACGGCGGCCGCGTCTCGGTCGCCAGCACACCGGGCGCGGGTAGCCGCTTTTCGCTGTTCATTCCGCGGCTGCCAGCGGGAACCGCCGGCGGCGCCGAGGAAGCGGCGCGACGATTGCAATAGCGCACTGGAACCTCGATCCGTGCGCTTACCGTGGGACTCGACCATCTCTCCGTCTACCTGAACGACCACAGCGCGGGCGCCGTGGCGGCGCTCGAGCTCATGGCGCACGTGCGCGATCAGCATTCCGGAACGGAGGCGGCACGAGTGGTCGCGCGCGTTCGCGCGGATGTCGAGGCCGACCTGCAGGAGCTGGCGCGCGTGATCGAGCAGGTGGGGCGTGGCGAAAGCCCTACGCGCAAGGCGGTGGCGTGGATGGGCGAGCGGATGATGCGGCTCAAGATGCTCGTGGACGACTCGTCCAATGGCGCACTGCGGCTCTACGAATCGCTCGAGGCCATCGCGCTGGGGCTCGAGGGGAAGCTGGCGCTCTGGCGCGCGCTCGAGACGTGCGCGGCCAACGTGCCGGCGCTCCAGGGGCTGGACTACGCGCAGCTCATCGCGCGCGGACGCGAGCAGCGCGACGCCATCGAGCCCGTGCGGCTCGACGCCGCGCGCGCCGCGTTCTGCTGACTAGGCGCTCGCGCGGCCGAACACCTCGCGCAGCGCCGCGCGCGCGGCGTGGTAGCCGCACAGGCCGTGCACCCCTCCTCCCGGCGGCGTGGACGCCGAACAGATGTAGACGCCGCGCAGCGACGTCGCGTACGGATTCCAGCGCATCACCGGCCGGAAGAGAAGCTGGCGCAGCGAGTTCGCGCCGCCGGCGATGTCGCCGCCCACCAGATTGGGATTCCGCTCTTCCATCTGCCGCGTGTCGAGCGTGTGGCGCGCGAGCACGCACTCGCGAAACCCCGGCGCGTAGCGCTCGATTTGCGCCTCGATGTGCGGCAGCATGTTTTCCGTGGACCCCGGCGGCACGTGACAATAACCCCACAGCGTGTGCTTTCCCGCGGGCGCCCGCGACGGATCGAACATGCTCTGCTGCGCCAGCAGCACGAACGGGCGATCGGTGTGCGTGCCCCGGCAGACCGCGGCCTCCGACGCCACGATGTTCTCGAGCGTGCCGCCGAGATGCACCGTGCCGGCGCGCGCGCACTCCGGCGACGTCCACGGCACCGGCTCGGAGAGCGCCCAGTCCACCTTGAACACGCCGGGCCCGTAACGGAATCCCTCGAGCTGGCGCCGGTAGTGCGGCGAGAGACGATCGCCGGCGAGGTGAAGCAGCTGGCGCGGCGTCACATCGAGCAGCACCGCGCGCGCCGGCGGCAGCTCGGCGAGCGAGCCGATTCTCGCATCGGTCACGATCTCGCCGCCGAGCGAGCGAAGGTACGACGCGAGCGCGCTCGTGATGCTCGCGGACCCGCCGCGCGCGATCGGCCAGCCGGCGTGGTGTGCCGCCGCGCCGAGCAGGAGGGCGGCCGACGCGGTTCCTGCGTGGTCGAGGGGCTGGATGGCGTGCGCGGCGATCCCAGCGAGCAGACCGCGCGCGCCCGTCGTCGTGAACCGATGCGCGAGCGACGTGAAGGATCGCATCGCCACGCTGCCGAAACGCGCCATGAGGAACGGGTGCGACGGGATGCGCACGGGCTCGAGCGCGTCGGAGGCGAGCTCGTCCCAATGGCGAACGAACGGATCGAAGAGATCGCGATATGCACG
>Ga0207707_10002559_pt1 | contig 16309 bp, 19 predicted proteins | sample KBSC83BmetaG_FD_184336 | JGI IMG/M metagenome (GOLD analysis project Ga0207707, IMG submission 184336) | Corn rhizosphere microbial communities from Kellogg Biological Station, Michigan, USA - KBS C8-3B metaG (SPAdes) (version 2) | ecosystem: Host-associated > Plants > Roots > Rhizosphere ...
AGCTAATGCAAGGTCTCGTTTTTTCATGACTTTTCCGGTTAGGCCATCAATTCTATACCAAAACGATCTTTGGCTGAATGGCCTGGCCTTCGGAGTCGAAGTAGCCGATCGCTATCAGCTCGCCCGACTCATCCATCATTCGGAGCGGGTCATGCGTTTGCGGAAAATCGTCCTGAACCCGAGTCGACAGACCGCTTCTTGTTCTTTCAATGCGTTCTTGCGCCAAAATAAATTTCGGCAGGTGCTCGACCGCGGAGCGAATGTCCCTTAGAAAAATCGACGGATCATTTACCTCCTCGAGTTCATCTATCTTTACGGACTCGGATAAGCCAAACCTGCCGGCACGCGTTCGACGAAGCTCTTCCAGATGAGCGGCCAGACCAACCTCGCGTCCGATGTCCTCAGAAAGCGTCCGAATATACGTGCCCGCGGAACAGACCACTCGGATGCGGGCTGCGGATCCTTCAGCACCGACGATCTCAAGTTCGCGAACGAAGATCTTAACCGGCTGCCGCGTCACGGCGACGCCCTGCCGGGCCAATTCGTAAAGCTTTCGCCCCTCGACCTTTTTTGCAGAGTACATTGGCGGTGTCTGCTCGATCTCACCGGTAAACTTTTCCAGAACCAATGGCCAATTGATGTTGCGCAGACGATCTTCGATGTCTTCATTCCGCAGTCCGCAATCCGCAGTCCGCACTCCGGTCCGGTCGCCCGTGTCAGTCTCGACGCCAAACCGTACAAACGCCTCATACTCCTTCTCGTCCTTGTCCAAAAACTGCGCCAGCCGCGTTGCTTTGCCCAGCAAAACAACAAGCACGCCGGTCGCAAACGGATCGAGCGTTCCGGTATGGCCGACCCGTTTCGTCTTAAATATACGGCGCACCTTTGCCACGACATCATGCGACGTCCAACCTTCGGGTTTATCTGTGATGAGGATCCCGTCCATTCAATGAGTCGTGATCTCAGCCACAAGCGGCAGGTGATCCGTTGCCCTCGCTGGTTCCGCAATATCAGTAATCACATCGCATGAGTGAATCCGCTCAACAAATTGCTTCGGGACAAACAGGTAATCGATCCGCGCGTGCGGGTCCCAGGCGGGGAACGTATAGCCCGGCTCCGTATGCAGCCGTCGGTAAGCATCGATATAGCCCTCGTCCAACATGATCTGGATCGTCCGATACGTCACACGACCGCCGAGCAGAAGCGCCAGCACTCTATACCGCATCGGCAGCTTCTGCATATTCAGAAGCTCGCCCGGTGCGAGTGTGTTGAAATCGCCGACTAACAAATGAAATCCCGCGCGATATTTCTTAATATTCTTGAGCAACGCCCGCACCTCGCGCATCCGCTGCCGCTCGGTCAAATTTGAGTGGGTTGCTCGCAGGTGAACACCGAAAATACGCACATCGCCTGCCGCCAGGTTTATCTCCATATATGCCCGACGCAGATCCGGCGGGCAATGCCACTCGTACGATTCGATCTTGACGCGGCTCAGTACCGCCACCGAAAAATTTCGACGCGACGCGTGATATTCCAAGCCCGTAAGCTTTGAGAGCCGCTCGACAACATCCGTTCGAGTTGCTTCCTGTAGCACGACAATGTCCGGATTTACATGCCTGATGACCTCGGCGATGCGCTCTTCACGGCCGACGCCGCCAAAGCGGATGTTATAGCTCATCAACCTCAACATCAGGCATCGACCTCTCGGTCCATCTTGTCGACCAACTTTAGATATGCCTGCCCGATCCAGTCTCGGCGGATGATGTAATAAAAATCCTGCGACGCCTGAATCGTGACGGGCCGCCCACCGGCTATCGCCTGCAACCGGTGGCGAAGTTTTTTGAGTTCGGGCGCGGCAATATCATCATCACCTTCCTTCACAGGGTGTGAATGAATGCCCGGCACCCAAAACCCTTCGAGGCTGAACATATTGATGACTTCACTTCCGACAAAGGTAACGTCGAGGTCGCTCGTCATCGGCCCCTCGGCGTCGAACGGTGCTCCCTCTTTATAGCTATGGCCGGTGACGGAGCTCCCGCCAAGCACCGTTGCAGTGTTTGCCGGAGTAAAGCTTTCGAGAGCCCTGCAAAATTCTTCAAACCGCTCGCGGTCACCACCAAACGCCAGCCGGATGACGTTTTCCCGTTTTTCCTCGTCGGTGAGTTTTTCGTCCGCTTCTCGGAGCGCATCCAGATCGACCATGCGTTTATGTTATTAGTATATCAATGTGGCGAAAGCGGCGAATACGAACCGATGAGGTCGAGCGCACTATTAATGACCCGGAAAAATCTCGCGAGCGCACAATGAACCGGGCCGTCAAGCTGCTCGCCGCTAAACCGCGTTCTGTCGCTGAGCTGCGCGAACGACTACTTGAAAAAGCCTGGACAAACGCAGAGATCGTCGACGCCGTGGTCGAAAAACTTGCGGAGTATAAATATCTCGACGATAACCAGTTTGCCCGTGACCTTGCGGTCTCAAAGCTCCGCCAAAAGCCGCAGGGGAAACGCCGCCTCAAGCGGACGATGTCTCAGAAAAAGCTCGAAGGTGAGATCGTTGACGACGCGATCGCCGCCGCTTTCGAAAAGCTTCCGGAGGCTGATCTGATCGACCGCGCCATTGAAAAACGCGTCCGGCTTAAAGGCGTTCCTGAAACTCGCGAGGACAAAAAAAAGTTTTACGACTATCTGCTCAGACAGGGTTTTTCGTATGACCTGATCATCTCGAAGATGGTAGACATCGCAAGCTCTCGACCGGATGAGGAAAATGACACTGCTTCGGAATAAGTGATAGGTGATAGATAATAACTGATTGCGAGAGCTTTATTTTCAGTTATTGTGATGAGCAAATAAGCGGTAGGATTAATACGAAGGGCATTTACAGGTATGAGGCAAAGGCTGGTCGTCGTAGTTGTTGTTTTGGTCACTTTAGGGATCGCATCGATTGCACTGTTGCGCGGATCAGATGTCGCGGGAGTGCACGCCAGCGCCCCGGCAGCAGTGGCCACACCGGTAAAGACCAAGGCCGCGACCATTGCCCCAGACGCCAATGACAACGGCGTGTACGACCTCATTGAATATGACGGCAGCAAGCTCGAACATACCGAAGACGAATGGAAACACTTACTTTCACCGGAGCAATATTACATTCTCCGTCAGGCCGGCACCGAGGCGCCTTATAGCGGCGCGCTCGAAAAGAACCACGAACGAGGCGTCTACTATTGCGCAGCCTGCGGGCTCGCCTTATTTCGCTCAAAAACGAAATTCGAATCCGGCACCGGCTGGCCGAGCTTCTACGAGCCGATCTATAAAACGAATGTCATTCAGAAGGACGACAGGTCGCTGCCAGAAGAAGACAGGACCGAGATCCTTTGCGCTCGATGCCACTCGCATCTCGGCCATGTCTTCGATGACGGCCCGCCGCCGACCGGGCTCAGGTATTGCATGAATTCGCTCGCATTAAAATTTAAGGCGACGAAGTAGTTGGCAGGATGGTTATCCGCCATCTTGGCCCTAGGGATGAGCGGCTCTACATTACAGCGGAAGCGTTCGCTTTGAACGCAGCGGAATCGTAATAAAGTTTGATCGTGACCGGCTTATTCGATGAACCGTCCTCACCTTTCGCGAACGTCCTCTCAGACATGCCCAAACCGCTGAAGTCAAGACTAAAAAATTCGATCTTTGAGTCAGGTCCGAGATATTTAAGGGTTCCGGCTTTGACGCTCGCTCCCGCCCCTGCGGCAACGGATTCAAACCAATCGTCAAATCCGCCTACTGATAGTGAGGGAAGATCGATGATCAATGAAGGATAAACGGCACTTGTAGCTTCAAAGACAGGAAGATCAGATTCCCCGGCGGTATGCATGGCGATTCCCTGGCCGATCCCGAGCGCGCGAATATTTGTAACCGCCGCGCATTCTTTTTCCAGGCCACCGATCGACAATGCGAACGTGCTCGAATTCCAGATCTTTGGATGTGGCGAGGTGTAATTCCCGACATTCGCGTTACCACCGGCTTTAGTGTGCCTAACCGACTCGGGTTTGAATTTGACAGTAATTAAAGCGCTGCCTTTTGATGCTATCTCCAATTTGGGCAACACTATCGATTCGATAAGGGCATTCTGAAAATCGATCCGAAGGACCTCCTTCTTGTTTGAATCGATGGCCACGATCGCGCCATTCTTTCTGATATAACTTCGATTGAAAGTGTTGTTGAGCCAATCATAAAAAACTTGCGACATGCCCGCGCCGCAAGTAAACGAAGTTGAATCGAATGTTTGGCGGGTGAGTTGCCTTTCGCCAAGACCACCGCCTGTCGTCTTTGTTACGACATCAGCCTTAAGGCTCCCTATTGCAACGTTGCCGATCCGACCGACGGGCTTACTGTCTAATTCCAGAAGGTAATTTTGAAGTACAACCGCAGCATTTCCCATGTGACCGGCCTCCTGAGCCGAACCCTGTTGTAGGAGATGCTTGATCGGCGATATTCTACACCCAAATCGCAAAAACAAGACGTTTTAATGTGTCGGAAAAAGCTCATATCCATGGGTGATGGCAGATGATCGCGAGGCGATGGTAAGATTTCCTTATGAAAGGCAGCGAGATCAGACAGAAGTTTCTCGATTACTTCGAGCAGAACGGACACAAGGTCGTCCATTCGTCGCCGCTGTTGCCGGCAAACGACCCTACGCTTTTATTCACGAACGCCGGCATGAACCAGTTTAAGGACGTCTTTTTGGGCAACGAGCGGCGCGATTACAAACGAGCCGTCACGTCGCAGAAATGTATCCGCGCGGGCGGCAAGCACAATGATCTCGACGAGGTCGGCAAAACCGCACGCCACCAGACTTTTTTCGAGATGCTGGGCAATTTCTCGTTTGGCGACTATTTCAAAAATGAAGCTATTCGAATGGCGTGGGACCTGCTGGTTAATGAATTCAAGCTGGATATAAATCGTCTCTGGTTCACATATTTTGAGGGCGACGACGAGGTGCCGCCCGATAACGAGGCACGCGATCTTTGGATAAAAATGGGCGCCGCGCCTGAGCGCGTTTTGCCCTTTGGGCGCAAGGACAATTTTTGGCAGATGGCCGACACGGGCCCATGCGGACCGAACTCAGAGATCAATTACTACTTAGGCGATGAGCCAGAAAACCCGGAAAAGAATCGGCGCGAGTACGTAAACGCCGACGAGGGCGATATCACCATGGAGATCTGGAATCTCGTCTTTATGCAATACAACCGTATAGAAGTCGAGCCCGGAAAATTTGTCCTTGAGCCGCTGCCCGCGCCGTCGGTCGACACCGGAATGGGACTCGAGCGCATGACCGTCGTCATGCAGAATGTGAAGACAAATTACGAGACCGATCTGCTCGAGCCGATAGTAGAATTTACCGCTCAACTGGCGAAGGGGAATTAGAACGCGGAGTTCGCGGATCGGGCGGATACGAAGGATAAAATGCTTTATAGTCATGCGTCCGTTTGATTCGCCGAATCCGCCCGATCCGCGTTCAAAAATATGCCTGAGCCTATTCGCATTTTACTTGTCGAAGACCAACCGCTGACGCGTCTCGGCGTGCGCTCGGTCCTCGAAAACCAAACTGACATCGAAATGACCGGCGAGGCTGACACTTCGGCTGACGGATTTGGCAAATTCAAAGAGCTAGGACCTGATGTGACCATTCTCGGCCTGAGGATACACGACGCGTGCACAATTGACGATCTTGACCAATATTTCAGAGAGGACCCGAAAGCAAAGATCATCGTCCTCGCTGAGCATGCAGGCGACGCCGAGATAACAAAGGCATTGAAGAAAGGCGCGCTTGGTTATATTTGCAAGGACGTGACTCCGGAGGAGTTGATAGATGCGATCCGCACGGTCGCGAAAGGTCGAAAATATATCCCGTCGGATGTCGCGGCGATTCTCAGCGAGCACATCGGCAGCGAAGAGCTGACACGGGCCGAATCAAATATCCTTAGAATGATCGTTGGCGGCATGTCGAACAAAGAGATAGCTTTTGCTCTCGACATCTCTGAAAATACAGTCAAAACGCACGCGCGAAATATCTTTGACAAACTTGGAGTTTCAGACCGCACATCTGCCGCGACGATGGCAATAAAACGCGGCCTTGTGAGAACAGATCTATGAGCTATATCGATACACCTTTGACCGAATACGCGGAGCAGCACACTAGCGGCGAGAGCCAGGTTTTGCAGGAGCTTCGCCGCGAGTGCTACGAGAAATACGAAGACTCAGCAATGCTCTCGGGTTTTTACCAGGGCCGCGTGCTGGCGATGTTTTCAAAGATGATCCGACCAAAAGTTGTGCTCGAGATTGGCACCTATCTTGGCTATTCGGCTCTCTGCTTTGCCGAGGGACTCGCCGACGGCGGCAAGGTCATCACGCTCGATGTCAATGAAGAGACCAATGAGGTCGCCCGGTCATTCGTCGCCAAAAGCGCCTACGCCGACCGCATCGATTTTCGCCTCGGCCCGGCGACCGAGATCATCCCAACCTTGAACGAAACATTCGACCTCGTCTTTATCGATGCCGACAAGCCGAACTATTCAAACTACTACAACCTCGTTTTCGACAAACTGCGCCCCGGCGGATTTATCATTGCCGACAACGTCCTCTGGAGCGGCCGCGTCCTCGACAATGAAAAGGATGAGAACACACAAGCCCTGCACGATTTCAGCGAAATGGTCATGGCCGACAAACGTGTATCAAATGTGCTGCTGCCGATAAGAGATGGGTTGATGATCTTCTGCAAGACAGAAACACGACCGTAAGGGAGTGTGTTTTTTCATCGCTAAAATTAATGAATGGTAGAAGCGAAAATGGAAGAACCGCGAACAGAGCCGTCAAGTTACGAATTGAAGCAAGTAGTGCTTTTAGGTGCCGCTGCAAGCTCGAGTATTATATTCATGCGGCTGGGCTTTCTCTTTCTAAGTTCAGGTGTCATCGACCACGCAAATCTGTCCACGAGTACGATCAGCGAAATGATGGATTGGGCCGAATTCATTTTCTTTTTGTTTGCTTCCTATTTTTCAGCATTTCTCCTCGTCCGGCGGTACGCCGACTCTTTTTCGAGACTCAGACCCTCATGGTTGCCAATAGCCGTTGTCGGATCGATGACATTTTCAGTTTCCTTTATGTTGTTTGTCTGGGTCTCCCCGACTTTAACCTACACGGGGAATGGCCCATTTGAGGGTCCGCCCTTAACAATTTGGCAGCTTCCACTGAGTATCGCCGTGTTTGCTGGGCTCTGTTTTGTTATATCACTGTTCGGTACTACCGTGGCGTCTGCGATCTACGATCTTAGTCGGGACAAGAACGTACCGACGTCAATAATCACCCAAAAGCATTAGCAAACCTTCCCCCATATTGATGATTACAACCATCCGGTTTCCTTGTAATGTAAATACATAGATCTGCTTTGCGACTTGACGGCTTTGCGGGATAAGAAGTTTCACTCAAAGCTTGCCAAGGTCGCAAAGCAAGAAACGGAGAATCGAAATGACAGCACAGTCAAAAGTGGCTACGAATATTAAGAAGGTTGAAAGGATCGTCGCGCCGCCGCCCGCACATTGGGTCGGTGACGGATTCAACGTCCACGGGTTTTTCCCGCACGGGCCGCTGACCGGCAAACGTATGAGCCCGTTCTTTTTGCTCGATTACAATCAGTTGACGGATTTTCCGCCGCGCGATGAGCCGTTTGGCGTCGGGCCGCATCCGCATCGCGGATTCGAGACGGTGACCATCGCCTACAAAGGCAAGGTCGCGCATCACGACAGCCGCGGCGGCGGCGGCGTCATCGGCGAGGGCGACGTTCAGTGGATGACGGCCGGCAGCGGCTTGCTGCACAAGGAGTATCACGAACAGGAATACAATCGCGCGGGCGGGCCGTTTCAGGTCGTCCAGCTTTGGGTCAACCTGCCCGCCAAAGACAAGATGACCACGCCGAAGTATCAGGCGATCACGAACGCCGAAATGGGACGCGCCGCCCTGTCCGATGGCGGCGAGGTTGAGATCATCGCGGGGGAATTTGGAGGTGTAAAGGGTCCGGCGACGACATTTACGCCGGTGCATCTTTACAACCTGAAGCCAAAGAAAGGCGAGACCGTCGAGCTTTCGTTTCCAGCGGGTTATACGACCGCCTTGATCGCAGTCGAGGGTTCGGCGTTGATAAACGGCACTGAGAAGCTGCCGCTCAACAACCTCGCTCTACTCGAACGCGACGGCGAAACCTTCACGGTCGAGGCTCTCGAGGACGGCATCTTTCTCGTTATGAGCGGCGAGCCGATCGACGAGCCGATCGCCCAGTACGGACCGTTCCTGATGAACACTCAGGCCGAGATCGCTCAGGCGATCGATGATTATCGGCAGGGAAAGTTTGGCTATCTCGATTGATCATTGCTCGACAGCCGCCGCCGAGCGGCTGTCTTCTTTTTTCTCGCCAAGTTCAAGCGTCATAAACATGCTGTTTGGGTCAAGTATGTAGTCGGCAAACGGACCGCAGTGGTCAAATCCATGACTCTCATACAAACGCCGAGCAGGGTCGAAGGCCGCCATCGACCCGGTCTCAAGGCTCAACCGCAAATATCCGCGCTGCGCCGCTTCATCGAGAATGTGCCTTAGCATGAACTTGCCCGCCCCTTGCCCGCGAAACTTGGCGCGAGTTCGCATCGATTTGATCTCGCCATGCGTGGGATCAAGCTCTTTCAATGCGCCACATCCGACCAGTTCATTCTCGTCTGACCAAATACTCCAAAACGTAATGTCGGGTTTCCGTAGCGCGTCTAGGTCCAGAGCGTGAACGCTCTCGGGTGGCGAATGAACGTGCATATCGCTCAGATGCTCCGCCAGCAGCTCGGCGATCTCGGGCCCGGAAAGGGCGTCTTGCTTGATGGTGAAATTGGTCATCGTACGTCGTAGTCAAGGTCGAGTGTCATCCGATACTCGTTTGCCATCGACGGATGGCCATGGGCCATCGAGATCTCGGCACCTTTTTTCAGTGCCTCGACCGCTTTATCCTTGTCGCCGGTTTGCGCATATGCCATGGCAAGGGTTCCATAGGCGTTGCCCTCGTCATCAGCCTTAGCGAGATATTGTTCAAGGACGTCGATGACATTCTTCCATTCGCCAAGCTTTTCGTACTCCTTCGCGAGACCAAACATCACCATCGTGTTGTCCGGCTCAGTCTCGAGCATCTGGCGAAAGATATCGATGCGTGATTGCATGAGTCCAGTTTAACGAAACTAACCGCCGAGACGCAGAGCCGCCGAGAAGAAATTAAAAAAGAGCTTGTTGCGACGGTTCTGCCGCGGTCGGCGTTTCATCCGTCTGCTTGACGCCTTTGTCCTGGTTAAAGCCGAGCCGTTTGATGTGAAACTCGAACAGCCGCTTGGTAACGTCCCATTGCTCGGTGCGGCCGGTCATGCGGGCCTTGTACGACTCGTGCTGCAACTTGCCGCCGCGTTCACGTTTCATCGTGTTGATGATCTTGTTGACGCGTGTCTCGGGCAGGCGTTCATGCATTTTCGCGACAAAATATTCCTCGATCGAGTCCGAGTCGATATGAAGCATCGACATAAAGCCCCTAGTCGCGCCCGACTCTTTAGCTCGCTCGAGCAAACCGGGAATGTCCGATTCGTTATAGCCGGGAATTATCGGTGCGATCGCGATCCCGACGGGAATGCCCGCGTCCGAGATTTGCCTCATCGCGCGAAATCTAACGTCTGGCACCGGCGTGTACGGCTCAAACGGATTCGACTTTTCCTTCGTCAAAAACGGCAGTGAGAAATAGACCGACACGTCCAGTTTTTTCAAAACATCGATGTCGCGCGTAACAAGCGGACTCTTTGTGATAACACCAACCGGCACCCGAAAATCGACGCAGACCTCGAGACATTTTCGCGTCAGCTCATAGCTTGCCTCAAGCGGCAAATAAGGGTCGGTCGCAAACGAAAAATCGATATGCGGCATTTTCCATTTCGTCTTTTTCAGCTCCTCGCGGAGTATCTGCGGAGCGTTCGGCTTGACGACGATCTTCGTTTCGAAATCGGTGCCTGCGCCGTAACCGAGAAATTCATGATAGCGGCGGGCGAAGCAATACGTACAGCCATGAACGCAGCCGCGATAGCAATTCACCGTGTAACGCCAGCCCCCTTCCCAATCTGAAGCAAACGCCTTCGTGATGACCTTCCGGGTCGCTATCTCTTCAAAAATCTCGAGCTTGGTCGGCGGCGGCTCGCCCAAAAACTCAGCCGAGTATTTCTCAAATGGATTCGGCGGGTTTTTGATATATCGCATAGATGAAACAATAATGCATCTACGGTTATAAGGCAAGCTTTTGCCGCGGATCAAACAGATCACGCGGATCAAAGCCGTAATTTATATCCGCGTCATCGGTCTTATCCGCGGCTAAATATTCTTTTGCATAAGTAAATCAGTTTGCGGGTCGGAGCCGAGCAGGAAGGTGTGTTTACCAACTAGCCGAAAGCCGTTCTTCTCATAGAACCGCTGTGCCCGAGGGTTGTATTCCCATACGCCGAGCCAGATGACATCGCGGCCCGTTTCTTTGGCGCGGGCAAAGCACGCGTCCATCAGTGCCTGGCCAACGCCACGGCCTAAGAATTTCTGATGCGAGTATAGCCGCGACAGCTCGACCGGCCATTCGGCGATGATGTCGGGTTCTGTGCTTTCAAAGATCAATTTAGCGTAACCGGCAAGCTCGCCGTTCATTTCGGCAACCAAGAAAACCGACTCCGCGTCCTCAAGCTCCGACCGGATGTGCTCGACGCTAAAGGCCTCTTGCATATACGCCTCAAGGTCGTGCGGAGCATTCTTCGGGTGATCGTGAAAAGCGTCCCAGAATGTCGTGTAGGCGAGATCGGTCAGCAGCTCGGCGTCCTCGGGCACGGCTTGCCTGATCTTGATCTCAGCCACCGTGATATTCATTTTGTTCGTTCATATGCGGCCCTAAGCAGTGCGGAGTCGTCGTCGAGTCAGTCCGATCCTGGAGTCTCTAGTGTGTTTTCGAAGCACCGAGCGGATGCTCGCTGCCGATGGCTGTCATCATTGCCTTGACCAAAAAGTCCTTGTCATATGCGCCAAGCTCCTCCACCTTTTGGCGCAGGGCTTTCATGGCATCGGCGTTTGACATCTCTGCAACCTGTCTCTCTCGGCCGTCGGCAAGCCTGAACGTGTGGGTCGGCGCATCCCAATGATCGCCGAGCTTAGACCGATAAGAACCATCCTTGAAGACGTAACCGCTCCAGTTATCAACTACGCCGCCCTCTTTGTCGGTGTAGGTTCCGGCTTTCGGGTCGTAATAACCGCCGACGTGGTCCATGTAACCGCCTTTCGCATCCAAATATCGCCTGAGCCGCGGGTCGTTGACGTTTTCGGCTGAGGCTTCGGGCTTGGCGATCTGTTCGAGGCCGAGAGGATGCTCTTTTTGGATCAGTTCCATCATCTTGGTGAGGATGAACGTTTTGTCATAGCCGCCTTTTGCTTCGACGTCTTCCCGCAGAAGCTTTATCACCTGGTCAGAAGTTGCCGGCAGCTTGGCCTGTGAGCCATCGGCCATGTGGGCGGTGTGATTCGGGGCATCCCAGTACTCGCCGAGAGCCGACCTATAAGAACCGTCCTTGCCGGTAAGGCCGTGCCAATTGTCGACGACAGCGCCGTCTTTTGTGGTATAGGTCCCGGCCTTTGCATCGAAATATCCGCCGAGGCTGTCTTTGTAGCCGCCGTTTGCGTCGAGGTATTTCTTGAGCCGAGGGTTGTCGACACTAACGGCCGGTTTGGCCGTCGACGCGGCGCTAGGTCCGCTCGCTTGCGCCGAGGCAAAATGCACACACCCACCCAACATCAAAACCAACGCCGCAACAGATCTTACTTTCGCGTTCGCCGAACCGGACAACATAAGACGAGAACCTCCTCAACACGAAGACTCAGTACCCCCCAATCTCGGTATGGGCGACAGTATAGCAGTAAATTCCCGGCAAGCTCCCCTCGCTCGGAAGGGCATCCCGATGTTTTTTTACCTGGGATGAAGGGGGCCGCGGGGCTGTCGAGCCCGGTTTTTTGTCCCAAGTTTGTCTCGATCTTGTCTCGGCCTTGTCTCAAGTTTGTCTGAGACACAGAAACCATTGGAAACAGGCAGCTTACGGCCGCAAAATGGCTCCTGTCTCACGAAAAATCAAAAAACTGTAGCACAATTTGGCAAGTTATTGATCCCGTGGGAGTTACGACCACGAAGCTGCGAAAGTCCGCGCGACAGCGTCTCCGGCTTTAAGGCCGCATGTTCACCAAGTTTTCCACAGTGTGGAAATTGTCAAAGAGCTAGTGGGCAGACAGAATTCGCCCATCGTATTGTATCATGGATGTCAATAGGTACTATCTGTGAAACGCCCGCCATGAAATTGGCTAAAGCCCGGGAAGTTTTTTGGCCAACAATCCAATAGCTAAAGCTAGTGGCAATTAAAAACCGCCGCTCCGCTGACCACCGACCACTGTCCACTAGCCCGATACTTATTGTCTGTTGATCGGCTGCATACAATGCGTATACCTTTAAACTCCCCTGATGCTTTTAGAATGGGCGGCCTCTGTGAAAAACAAATCTGCACTCCGCACCCCGAGATCCGCAGTCCGATCGCCCCTCATTGAGGAATTTGGTAAACGGATCAGACAGCTTCGGACCGAAAGAAACCTGTCGCAAGAAGCTCTTGCTAAAGTTACCGGCTTTCACCGCATGTACATCGGAATGGTCGAACGCGTCGAGCGCAATATCTCGCTCTCGAATATCGGTGTGTTGTACAAAGGTTGAGATTAAAGTAGTTCTGAGACCAGTGGCGAAAAAGCGCCATGTAGTCGGGTCATAGCGTCAATCAGGTGCTCGTGGATTTCGGGCCAGTTAACTTCATCGGCGTAGCCGCCGCTTTGAATAGTATATGTAATTTTGCAGGCTCTTGACCCATCCATACGATTCCAGTCCAACGGGCCGCCGAATACTCGCTCGACTTCCATTCGATGGGCATATAGTGTGTCAAAAATTCTTTCGTTTTCACTCTGTAATGGCCGTTCGAGATATAGCTCGACCCGGGACTCGTGAAGACCAGTACGATATATCCAGTAAAGACCACCGCCGAATCTCATTTGAATTCGTTTGCGATAGCCTGGAGAGAGCTTGTCGCTTAATGGGTTGCGACCCGCACCTTGAGCAAGAAGAGATTGCCAAAACCGAAGCAAAGGCTCTCGTGAGATGCGATCTTTACGCTCCTGTTGTTCTTTTTCTCGAATCTGGATTTGATACTCAGCGGCCTCTGGTAAAGGAATGGTCTGCTGTACGTCTACCAAGACTTTCCCATCATACAGATATGGGATCAGCCTCAAACATTTGATATCGAGGTCGCGATCGTTTAGCCACATTACCGCGGTTGTTAATTCTTTGGAAAAGTTTGAGGATACCAAAACGATTTTTACGTCTTTTGCAAAACTTGCGCTGTTACGGTCATCCCACTCCAAAAACTCGAGTAGAGAGGCCTCAGCATTCCACGATTCACCAATCTTTGCCAGGTAATCAGAATAGATTTCGATGGCTCTTTCAAACGTCATCGTTGAGACCATTGCAGCGTAACGCAACGCCTGCAACTCCATATGTCCCCCGTCGTCAGTACGCTTTAATTCGATGACTATAAGGTTGGCACTCTTATCAACAGCGAGTAGATCGATGCGTCTGCGAGAGTCCTCCCAATCGCCGAACTCCTCGGCTATGACGAGTACATTACTCAGAACTACGTCGATTTGCTTGCGCAGTAATCGTTGCAGATCGCCGCGTTCGTAAAAGCCGGCTTCGGTGAATGTTGTTTGAGAGATTTTGTTGATTGTTTCGGAGGTTATTTCGTAGAGAGACATAATGGCGTAATTGAGGTTTGTTACCGATAAAGGCGGTGAATAGGTCGAGATTCTACTAAATGGTCGAAGGCCAGGTACTGATTCACGGAATGGTTGAGTTCATATCGCTTCGAGGCCGATATCAATCAGAAATTCGAACGTAGGATCATAAAATTCTACCTTCCGCGTCTGATCACCCGCATTCCCTTCCGGGACAACTATAATCATACCTTGGCGCGCGCGGGTGAGGAGAACGCGATATGCGTTCTTAAGATATACTTTTCTCTCAGCCTTCCTTACTTTGTTCCACCGCTCACCGACAAATGAATATGTATCCCAGCCCGCACGCGTGTATCTAAAGTCAGCATCCCAGACAACGCACATCCAGTCGAGTTCAAGTCCCTGAACTTGGAACTCTGTTGCGGCGTCTTCAAGAAAATACGAAGAGCGCACATCGTTTCGCGAGTTGAGAAACCAATGGACCGGATCAACTTTAGGTCGAACGTCGATGGCGAGAGGTCTTAGTCGCATCGCTTGCGATGACACGACCATGCCGTAACGTTCGCTACCACGAGCGTGAAGCTTCAGCCACTGTTTTGCTTTTGTAAGATCTCGTGTGAGTGCAATCGGATAGCGTCGAGTGACGGCAGCCAAATGTTCCCGCGCAGTCTCAATTTCCAAATCAAGAATATCTTTAACCAAGGACGATACTTTTTCTGAACGGAATGCCCGCATCGAGACGGAAAGATGCAACGAGTCATTTGTGATCAGGTTCTCACGATGCTCTATTTTGTCGATGGATTGTCCAGCCCCGTACTCAGAGTCTTTAAGTTGTTCCGAGATACAGATTTTCCACTTAGGAAAAGACCGATCTATTGATTCGATCCACTCTCCGATTCCGGCTTCGCCCGTATGAATCTCTTGCCCACCACCGACAAGACAGACAATCACCGCCCAATCTTGATGCCTATCTAAGCATGAAATCAGAAATTCCGGTTCCGAGAACGTGAAATCTAGCACGTTCTTCTTTCGCTTCATGAAATTTGCGGTTTGCTCGTGATTCCAAGCCCGCTGAGCCTCATCGAAGATTGCCACGTGATCGAATGGCGCGGTTTTGTCTTTTAAGTACTCGTCACGGTAATTGTGCACATTTTGGATGAACACTTTCACCTTGTTCATGACATCACCCTTCTTAACTTTCGTTCCCGATTCTTTCAATCGATTTACGCGGTCTCGAGTTAAAGCTTCTCTAAGAACCGCAACGAGCGGCCCGTTCCCGGAAAGGAACACACTCGTCGTTCCCGCTGTTTTATCCAAATGCTTAGTCGCAACATCGAGACCGACCAGGGTCTTACCTGCACCCGGCACCCCGGTAACAAAACAGATGATTTTTTCCTTATTATTTTTAGCTCGTTCAATTAGTGCAGATACTGCATTACTTGTCTCACGGAGATTCTTAGCGGATGCGTCGCTACGCGAAATTTCGGCTACCGAATGTTGGTTATACAACGCTGTCGCTGCTTCGATAATGGTGGGCGTCGGTGCGTAACGACCGGCGTCCCAATTTGTAAGGTCCACCGGTTTTTCCGATCGAGCACCAAGAACTTGTTGAATTATCTCCCTTAGAGTCTCCGTATTACTCTTGATAGGATTAAGTAAGCCGTCATTATGAATAGTTTGCGAAATGGATTGCAGGTCACATCTAGCGTCGGTGCATATTAGTATCGGTGCCATTAGTGAGGACTGGCTTGTTTCGTGGAAATTTTTTAGGTCGAGGGCGTAATCCCAAACCTGCTCAACTGCGCTTTGCAGGAACTCTTTTTCTCCAACCTTAAATTCAAGAACGAAGATAGCGTCATCGATTAAAACGACGTTATCGATTCGTCGGCCCATTCGAGGAATTGAAAACTCAAAGTAAATCTTTCCTTCATAACTATTCAGTATCGGTTTTAAGTATTCAATTTGCCGCCGCCAAGCGTCACGCTGCGTTTGATCAAGCGCAAACTGATTATTGAGACTTAACGAGCCAATGATCGTTTCGAGCGAGTCGCCAATAAATCCTGAGATTGTATTTGCGTAATAGAAAGGCCGAATTTCGGGAGTCATTCGAGGCATAGCCTCTCATAAACTGGTATTAGCCGCAACTATTGGCTCGCGGCTGCTTAAACCCACGGCTACAGTCACGTTGCCGCTGCGCGGCATGCAGACAATTACGTGGGCCACAGTTCCACGGGTTCCCATTTTGTCCAGACGAAGGCCGTGTTTTCGTCTGCGAGAACGTCGTCTTCGGTGAGGCCATCCCAATCGTCGTCTTCGCCGTAGCCTTGGGAGCGAATGTCCAACAAATTCGGATGATCGCCGGCGTAGCCGTCGAGGAAAAGCATTGCGACTTCGCCGCGGGTGAGCGGAAT
>Ga0207707_10002563_pt1 | contig 16290 bp, 20 predicted proteins | sample KBSC83BmetaG_FD_184336 | JGI IMG/M metagenome (GOLD analysis project Ga0207707, IMG submission 184336) | Corn rhizosphere microbial communities from Kellogg Biological Station, Michigan, USA - KBS C8-3B metaG (SPAdes) (version 2) | ecosystem: Host-associated > Plants > Roots > Rhizosphere ...
CGACCGGGGGCTCCTTCATCGAACGACCGGCTGACCGCCCTCCGACACGCTTCGAAAGGCGCGGCGAACGTCTCGGGCACGAGGTGTACGACCTGGCGTTCCGGCGAATCTGACCTACCCGACGAAGGTGTGCCGCAGTCCGTCGATCACGAACTGCACCGCCAACGCTCCGAGCACGACTCCCAACAGCCTTCCGGCCACGTTGGCGCCCGTAACCCCGATGGCGCGCATCAGGGGGTCGGCCAGCCACATCATCACCAGCGCGATCACCAGAACGACGGCCACGGCGCCCGCCAGACCCGCGATCAACAGTGGCTGACTCACCAGGTGCAGCGGTCCAAACCACAACAGGATGGTGGCGAGCGCTCCCGGCCCGGCAATGAACGGAAAGGCTATCGGAAACACCGAGATGTCGGCCCGGCGCAGGCTCTCGGCGTGCTCGTCGGAGGAGGTGCGGGTGCCCGATTCCCGTGCAAACACCATCTCCAGGGCCAGCAGAAACAGCAACAATCCGCCAAAGATTCGAAACGCCTCGAGACTGATGCCCATCACGTGGAGGAATGCGGCGCCCCCAAGCGCGAACAGCAGGAGAATGACGGCAGCCACCAGTACCGCCTTCAGCGCCATGCGACGCTTGTACGCAACAGTCGCGCCCTGGGTCAATCTGCTGAACAACGGGATCAGCGAGACTGGTTCCACGACGACGAAGAACACGACAAAGAATTTCAGCGCTTGTTCGAGCATGTTGTTCTTGCACGCGCGTGGGGCACAAAAGAAAGTCTTGAAAGCATCACACGCGAGGAGCAACATCGTCCTGCACACGGGCGGAGGTTTGCAAGATGGCAGCTCCTCAACCGGGAATCGGCGACTGGTATCGTCTGCGCGGCGGCGAGTTGTTCGAAGTCGTCGCGGTGGATGACGACGACGGCACCATAGAGATCCAGTACTTCGACGGCACCGTCGAGGAAATGGATGTCGATGACTGGGAAGCGCAGTGGGACGAGGGCACGCTGGAGGCAGCGGAAGCGCCCGAGGACTGGAGCGGCTCCGTGGACATCGAGCCAGGGGATGGTGAGGGTCGCTCGTCATCGGACTCCCTGGGCGAGGACCGCGACCTGCGGGCAAGCCCGCTGGATGGAATCGATTTATTCGAATGATGCTGCAGTCAGGGAGCTTCCGCAGCGAGCTCCGCTGCGTCGACGCCATCCGCGAGTAACACGAAACCGGCGACAATCTGCAGCGGCACCGCACGCAGGCTGCGTCCCGCGCACGGCCCGGCAACGCAAAAGCCGGTCAGCCTCTCGAACAACGCGCCGTGAAAGCGGCACAGAATCAGCGCGCCATCAGCTGTTAGAAACTCGTGTGGGCGCACATTCAACGGATAGCGCGAGTGGGGGCAGGAGTTGACGTAGCCCCTGACCTCCTGCGCGTCGCGGACCACGAATCCGCGTAGCGGCCAGTCGCCCGTGCCGATCGTGAAGGCGCGCGAACCGAATTCATCCAGATCGCTTACGCGGCAGATGACCCGTTCGACGTCGAGCAGCTCGCTCATTCATGTCTGTGGTCGATGGCGTCGATGCGGTCCCGCACCGCCCACACCATGACCATCCCGGGAAGCGCGATCACAAAGGCGACCACGTAATAGATGAGCCATCCTCCGTGGTCCGCGATCCAACCGGCGGGATATCCAAGGCTGTACCGCGGCAGCAGTGCGAGAGAAGACAGCATCGCATACTGAAACGCGCTGAAGCGAAGATCGCAGAGCGCCATGATGAGGGCGACCAGCGCAACATTGCCCATCGCGCCCGCGACATGTTCTATCGCCACCGCTACGATCATGATGGTGTAGCTCTTGCCAACGGCAGCGAGCACGCAATACAGGAGATTGCTGACGGCCTGCGCGGCACCGAAGATCAGCATCGAGCGCAGCAGCCCCAGGCGCACCATCAGGACGCCGCCCAACACGGAGCCCGCCACGGCGCTCGCCGTAAATACGGCTTTCACGATGAGGGCGATCTCGGTTTTGGAGAAGCCCGTATGCAGCATGAAAGGCGTGAACAGTTTCATGGCGAAGGCGTCGCCGATCTTGAAGAGCAGCACGACGGCGATCAACACCAGAGCGTCCTTCCCACGAAACAACTCCTTGAGCGGCTCGACGACCGACTCGCGCAGCGTCCGCGGAGGCTGATGCACATAGACCGGCTCGGGGGCAAGCCAGGTCGCGATACAGAAGAGCAGCATCACACCCGCGAGCACCAGAAACGCGAGCCGCCACCCGACGAAGTCCGCGATCAACAACGCAACAGCCGACGCCAGCCACGCGGAGGTGCGATACCCGAGATTCTGAGCGGCAGCCGCGAGCCCACGCTCTTCGGGCAGCGACACGTCGGTCTGATACGCGGCGTAGGCGATGTCCTGCGTAGCGGAGAAGAACACGATTGCCAGCGCGCAGACCGTTACCGGCGCAAGGGAGATGGCCGGATCCTGGAAGGCGAGCGCGGCGATCGCGACTGCGAGAGCGACCTGCGTGACGAACAGCCAGCCCAGCCGACGGCCCAGCAGCGGCAAGGGGAAGCGGTCGATGAACGGCGCCCACAGGAACTTGAGCAGGTACGGAATCGCCACATACGACATCAGGCCGATCAGGGTGTTGGAAGCACCCGAATCCGCCATCCACGCCTGCAACGCGCTCTCGGTCAACTGATTCGGATACCCCGAGGCTGCGGAGAGGAAAATGATGACGAGCATCTTCGGGCTCGCCAGCAGGGTGGCGATCGAGGCAGTCGCACGCTCGCCAGGCGGGTTGCGCGCGAGCGCCCCGGAAACAGCGTTGTCCTGAGCCGCGGTCAAAGATCGTAATCCAGCGTCAGGGGAGCGTGATCCGAGAAGCGCTCCTTGCGGTAGATGGAAGCGCCCAGGACACTGCCGGTCAACGATTTGCTGAGGACGTGATAGTCGATGCGCCAACCCACGTTCTTGGCCCTCGCCTGCCCGCGGTTCGACCACCAGGTGTATTGGTCGGGTTCGGAGTTGACCTCACGGAAACCGTCTATGTAACCGCCGTGCGAGAACAGTCGATCGAGCCAGGCGCGCTCTTCCGGTAGAAAGCCGGAGTTCTTCTGGTTCGCCCGCCAGTTCTTCAGGTCGATCGGCTTGTGGGCGATGTTCCAGTCGCCCGTCAGAATGTACTGCCGCCGCCGCCGGCGCAGCCGCTCGAGATAGAGCGCGTACGCATCGAGAAAGCGGAACTTCGAGGCCTGCCGCTCGGGGCCCGCGGAACCGGAGGGCAGATACACCGACACCACCGAGACAGCACCTACCTGCGCCTCGAGATACCGGCCCTCGCGGTCGAACTCATCGACCCCGAAACCCTTGATGACCTTGTCAGGCTTGCGCCGCGAATAGATGGCCACGCCCGAGTAGCCCTTGCGCTGCGCGTCATAAAAGTAACTGTGATAGCCGGGGATTTCGATGTCGTGCTCGGCCAGCTGGTGAAAATGGCTTTTGGTCTCCTGCAGGCACACGAAATCCGCGTCCTGCCGGCGCAGCCAGCGGAACAGGCCCTTCGCGGCCGCGGAGCGAATGCCGCAGACGTTGACGGTGATGACGCGCATCGGCTAATCATAGCCGCACGCAACCCTGCGCGCTTAGTGACCCATGCATCAGTATCAGCTGCGCTTCATCGATCTCGCGCTCGCCCGCAATGCACTGAAATTCGGCGCTTTCAAGCTCAAGTCGGGGCGCGAGAGCCCGTATTTCTTCAACGCCGGCCTGTTCAGCGACGGGGAGGCGGCGGCCGTGCTGGGGCGGTGTTATGCCGAGGCCATCGTGCAGTCCGGCCTGGCTTTCGACATGATTTTCGGACCGGCATACAAAGGTATCCCGTTGGCGACAGCAGTCGCCATCGCGCTGTCCGAGCATCACGGCCGCAGCGTTCCGTATGCCTTCAACCGAAAAGAGTCCAAGGACCACGGCGAGGGTGGCCTGATCGTGGGCGCGCCGCTCGAGGGCAACGTACTGATCGTGGACGATGTGATCACCGCGGGTACCGCGATTCGCGAGTCGCTCGAGTTGCTCCGGGCCGCGGGAGCCCGGCCGGCCGGAGTGGCCCTGGCGCTGGACCGCCAGGAGCGCGGCCAGGAGAACACACCGGGACCGCCTCGTTCCGCCGTGCAGGACCTGGAGTCGGCGGAGGGACTGCGATGTGTGAGCGTCGTCACACTTGCCGACCTGATAGAAGCCCTCTCACGGCCGGGCTCGGGTCCAGCGCGCATTTCTGCAGATCAGCTCACATCTCTGCGCGCCTACCGCGACCGATACGGGATCACATGAGGCTTGCCACTTTCCCGCGTACGTCGGAGTATGCTCGGCGGGTTCGGCTGGGGCGTCGCAGGTGAGAGTGGTGTTGGCTTCGCGGTTCGCAGGACGATGGCTGCTGGGCTTCGCATTCGCGACGTCCCTGGCGATTGCCGGCCCGCCCGCCGGCAAGACCACCTTCCGCTGGGTCGACGATCAGGGCGTCGTTCACTACGGTGACCGGATTCCGCCGCAATATGCAACCAAGGAGCGCTCGGTCCTCAACGCACAGGGAGTGGAGGTCAAGCACCTCGACGCGCAGAAGACCGCCGAACAGATCGAGGCAGAGTCACGCAGACAGCAGGAGCTGTTCAGGCAGAAGCAGCACGACAACTTCCTCATCACGACTTACACCTCGGTCAAGGACATCGAGGCGTTGCGCGACGAGCGCCTTCAGCAGTTGCAGGCTCAGCGTACGGCGGCTGAGCAGTACATCGACACTCTTCACTCCAGATTGAACGGCCTGCAGTCCCGGGCGATGGTCTTCCGCCCCTACAACGCCAAGAAGGGCGCGCGGCGCATGCCGGACGATCTGGCGGAAGATCTGGTTCGGACGCTCAACGAGATGCGCTCACAGACCGAGGCACTCACGTCGAAATCTCAGGAAGAGACCACGCTGCGCACGCAGTTCCAGGCGGACATCGAGCGCTATCGCGAGCTGCACGCCGCGCACGCCGATCGCTGAGGACTCAGCGCCCCGTGTGGCCGAAGCCTCCGGCGCCGCGGGCTGTGCCCTCGAACTCGTCCACGATCTCGAACTCCACCTGCACCACGGGCACGACGACCAGCTGCGCGATGCGCTCGCCAGGGTTGATGGTGAACGGCTCGCTGCCGCGGTTCCAACACGAGACCATGAGCTGGCCCTGGTAGTCGGAATCGATGAGTCCGACCAGGTTCCCGAGCACGATGCCGTGCTTATGGCCAAGTCCGGAGCGCGGGAGGATCACCGCGGCGAACCCGGGATCGTCGATATGAATGGCGAGGCCCGTGGGGATGAGATCGGCCTTGCCGGGGGGCAGTACACGCGGCTCATCCACACAGGCCCGCAGATCCAGACCGGCCGAGCCGGCCGTCGCGTACGCGGGAAGCGGGATCGCGCTGCCGACGCGCGAGTCGAGAATCCGCACTTTGAGCGGACGGCGTCTGGAGTCCGTCATCTGATTGCTTGCCTCCTTCGAGGCGGTCAGTTGATCACCAGCGCGGTGCCGCGCTGGGGAGTGTCCGCGCACGCGGCCGCGTGCGACTTTGCGATCAACGCAACGAGCTTGCGAGCCAACGTCAGCTTGGGAGCCTTGCCCAACTCTTCCCGCGCGCCATTGCGCCACAGGACGACGAGTTGGTTGTCCTCGCAGTCGAACGCCTTGTCGTAGCCCACTTCATTGGCCGCGATCATGTCGAGATTCTTCTTCAGCAGCTTGCCGCGGGCATGCTGCTCAACCGATTCGGTCTCGGCCGCGAAGCCCACCACGAACGGCCGGTCAGGCCTCGCGGCGATCGTCGCCAGGACGTCCACGGTCCGCTCCATGTTCACTTCGAGCGTGTTCGTCGTCTTTTTGATCTTCTGATCCGCCGGCTGGGCGGGGCGATAGTCGGCGACGGCAGCAGTGGAGATGAAGATATCGGCGCCTGAGACTTCGCGAAGTACCGCGGCAAGCATATCGGCCGCACTCTCTACATCGACGCGCCGTACACCCTGCGGTGTGCCGAGATTCACGGGGCCCGCGATTAGAACGACCTCAGCGCCTGCCTCGCGCGCCGCCTGCGCGACCGCGAATCCCATCTTTCCCGAGCTGCGGTTACTGATGAAACGAACCGGGTCGATGCGCTCACGCGTGGGCCCCGCTGTGATGAGCACGCGGCGACCCTGCAAGGGACCGCTCCCCAGTAAGAGGCCGGCTGAACGGTCCGCGATTTCCGTCGGCTCGAGCATGCGGCCGGCACCCACCTCACCGCAGGCCTGATCGCCTTCCCCAGGCCCAAAGAACTGCACGCCACGCTGCTGCAAGGTCGCGACGTTGGTGCGCGTTGCAACGTTCGCCCACATGACGCGATTCATGGCCGGAGCCACGGCGATCGGAGCCTGGGTAGCCAGACAGAGCGTTGTCAGCAAATCGTCAGCCTGACCGGAGGCCAGACGCGCGAGAAATCCCGCCGTCGCCGGAGCGACCAGGACGAGGTCGGCCCACCGTGCGAGTTCGATGTGCCCCATCGATGCTTCCGCCGCGGGGTCCCACAGATCCGTCCTGACCGGATGCCCGGACACCGCCTGGAAAGTCATCGGAGTCACGAACTCGCGCGCCGAAGCGGTCATGACGACCTGCACTTCCGCACCGCGCTCATGCAGACGGCGCACCAGGTCGGGGCTCTTGTAAGCCGCGATGCCGCCGGTCACTCCGAGGAGAATCCGTTTGCCTTGCATTGAGGGTCTCATTCCCGCCGCTTGCCTACGATTATCGACCCCGCCTTCCCGCGCGCGCAAACGGCGCTCGGCCCAAACTGTGATCTGGCTCCAAACACCCCTGATTTTGAGCGAGTTTTTGCGCTTGCAGGGCTGTTTTTCCGCCTGCCTCCCCGCCCATCCCGCCCGGCACACTGCGCTCGCCTTGCGCTTCGCAGGCACCTGGATGAGCGATGAAAATCTGTAACTGGCCGCGGACGGAGCGGCCCCGCGAGAAACTCATCGAGCGCGGGGCCAACGTGCTGTCCGACCCCGAGCTGCTGGCCTTGCTGATCGGCTCGGGGACCCCCGGCTGCTCGGCGGTCGAGCTGGCGCGGGGTCTGATCAAGGACTTTGGATCCTTGCGCGCGCTGTTGAGCGCGGATCGGGCCCGGTGGCTCCAACAGCGCGGCAAGGGGATTGGACCGGCTCGGTATGCCGCCATGCAGGCCGCGCTCGAGCTGACGCGACGGCACTATCTCGAAGAGCTGCGGACGGCCTCCGCCATGAGCGCGCCGGATGCGACTCGCCAATTTCTCCTGGCTCAGCTGCGCGATCGTCCTTACGAGGTCTTTTGCTGCCTATATCTCGACGTCAAGCATCGGCTCATTGCATTCGAGGAGCTGTTCCGCGGCACCATCAACGGGGCGAATGTCCATCCGCGCGAGGTCCTGCGCCAGACCCTGTTCCACAACGCGGCTGCGGTCATCCTCGCGCACAACCACCCTTCCGGCGGACTGGAGCCGAGCCAGCCGGACGAGCACATCACCGGACGGCTCAAAGAGGCTCTCTCGCTGGTGGACGTCCGCCTGATCGATCACCTGATCGTGGGCGACGGAGGGTGCTTCTCGTTCGCGGAGGCCGGGCTGCTCTAGCCGGCCCGGCCGTGGACGGCGGCACGTCTCTCTGGTATAAAGCCCGGCTCCTGCGAGCCCTGGGCGAACCCCGACTCGCGTAACCCTTTGAATAGAAAGCCGTAAGCGTATGTCCCGCGTCTGCGAGATCACTGGCAAGAGGCCGGCCGTCGGCAACCGCGTCTCCCACGCCAACAACAAGAAGCGTCGCCGCTTCCTGCCCAATCTGCACTCCCAGCGGTTCTGGCTGGAGACCGAGAAGCGTTGGGTGTCCCTGCGGGTATCCACTCGCGGGCTGCGCACGATCGAGAAGAAGGGCATCGACCAGGTCGTTTCGGAGCTCCGCGCCCAGGGCGTGAAGGTCTGAGGCGGCTGCCCTAACGGAGAGATCCCATGCGCGAGAAGATCAAGCTGCTGTCGTCCGCGGGAACGGGTCACTTCTACGTGACCACAAAGAACAAACGCCTGCATCCGGACAAGATGGAAGTGCGCAAGTACGACCCCGTCGCGCGCAAGCACGTGGCGTACAAGGAATCGAAGATCAAGTAAGACGCCGGCCGGGTACCGGGTCCGCGTCTATCGCCCGCGCCACTCCGATCGCGACAGCCTTCAGCCACGGTGTATCGCGCGCTCGCGCCTGGCTAGGCGTAACCTTGGGCGCATGCCCGAACTCCCCGAAGTCGAGACCACGCGTCGTGGCATTGAGCCGCACGCCGTCGGGCGACGCATCGTCGCGCTGAACATCCACGAACCGCGTTTGCGGTGGCGAGTGCAGGACGACCTCCCCGCAAGAGTGGCCGGTCACCGGATCCTGCACGCAAAGAGACGCGCAAAGTACCTTCTCATCGAGCTCGAGACGGGGACGCTGCTGTTGCATCTCGGCATGTCAGGAAGCCTGCGGGTCCTTCCCGCCTCGACGCCGCGCCTCACGCATGATCACTTCGATCTGCTGCTGGATTCAGGCAACACGCTGAGATTCAACGATCCGCGGCGGTTCGGCAGCCTGCACTACACCGACCAGGATCCCAGCGAACACCCGCTGCTCGCCAGGCTCGCGCCGGAACCTTTCGACGAGTCCTTCAACACCGATTACCTGTGGAAGATCACGCGCCGGCGGAAAGTGGCGATCAAGCAATTGCTGATGAACAGCCGCCTCGTCGTGGGCGTGGGCAATATTTACGCGAACGAGGCGTTGTTTCGCGCGAAAGTCCGGCCCCGTCGCCAGGCCCGGAGCCTGACACGCAGCGAGCTGGTCAAGCTGACGCGCGCCATCCGCAGCATTCTTGCAATGGCCATCAAGGTCGGCGGAACGACGCTGCGAGACTATGTGGGCGCGGATGGAAATCCGGGTTATTTCAAGCAGAAGCTGTACGTTTATGAGCGCGCGGGAGAGCCTTGTCGGGTCTGCCGCACGCCGATCCGGCAACTGACGCAGGGTCAACGATCGACCTACTACTGCCCGACGTGTCAGAAGTGAGCGCAACCCAACAGTTGGAAGGCAATCCGTCATGAGCGAGCTGGCGATCGCGCATCTCACGACTGTGGATCCGATCATGGGCGGATTGATTCGCGCCGCGGGCGCGTACGCTCCGCAGATAGACCTGGAGTGCCACCCCTTTCAAGCCTTGGCGCAGGCGATCGCCCATCAACAGCTCAACGGCACTGCCGCGCGAACGATCCTGGGCCGCTTCGTCGCGGCAGCGGGCAAGGACGGTGTGTTCCCGACACCGGAGGGAATACTTGCAACACCGGAGGCGACGCTGCGCGCCTGCGGATTTTCCTTCGCGAAGATTGCCTCGCTGCGCGATCTGGCAACCAAGACGATCGAGGGAGTCGTTCCCGATCACGCGACGCTGCACGCACTTGGCGATGCGGAAATCATCGAACGCCTGACGGAGGTGCGCGGGATCGGGCGCTGGACCGTGGAGATGATGTTGATGTTCCGGCTTGGCAGGCCGGACATTCTTCCCGTCGACGACTTTGGAGTCCGGAATGGATTTCGACTCACGTATGGACTGCGGCAGATGCCGGCTCCGCTGGTTCTGGCCGCGTATGGTGAGCGCTGGGGGCCGCATCGCAGTGTTGCGGCGTGGTATCTGTGGAGAGCCGTGGAGATGGCTCGCGCAGGAACCCTGCCAAAGCCGGCGGAACGAGTGCAGCTGCCACGTCTTCGGAGGAAGCGGCGCAAGGCCAAGGCGTCGCGCAAGACACGGCGTCACGTGCGCCGCGCCAAAGCGGCAGCGCGCAAGGCAGTCGCCGGCAGAACTACCGCGCGAGGCCGAAGGGCGGCGGGCGGGGCTAAAGCCGTTACGAAAGCGCGGTCAAAGCGCGCGCGTAAGTGATGCTCAGCAGGAGCTGATCCTGCTTGGGGAGCATGTCGGTCGGGCGATCTTTGCTGTCGAGGTCGTAGCAGACCGTGAGATTGTCGCCAACGAGCTGGTATATCGCCAGCATCGTGCGCCCCGCGTTCGGGCCGTCGCGCCCCACGATATCCATCGTGGCCGGGCTCGCCGTCTCGTTCACCATGTAATTGCCGCTATCGACCACGCGATTGCTGCGGTCGATGATGCTGTACCCACCGCTATCGAACACGAGATACTTCACCCGCAGCTCACCGACGACGAGCGGCTTTCCCGCTACGTCGGCCGCCACCGGCACCCAGGTCCCTTCCAGTCCACCTCGAGAAAATCCGCTCACTCGTTCACCAGATTCAAACACGCCGATGCTTCTTCAGCTCCGCTTCCACGGTGGGGTGAACGAACTCGTGCACATCACCGCCAAGCACTGCGATTTCCCGAACGAGGGTCGAGGAGATGAACGTGAACTGCTCCTGGGGCGTCAGGAACACCGTCTCGATTTCGCGCGCCACGTGGCGATTCATGTTCGCCAACTGAAACTCGAATTCGAAATCCGACACGGCGCGTAGCCCGCGGACGACGATGGTTGCCTTGTGGGCCCGTGCGAAATCGACGGTGAGACCCGAGTACCCGAGCACTTCCACGTTCGGCAGATCGTGGAGCACCCGCTGCGCCAGATCCACCCGGGTCTCCAGAGGAAACATCGGAACCTTGTTCGGATTGGAGGCGATCGCGACGATCACCCGCTGGAAGATGCTGGCCGCGCGGCGCACCAGATCGTGGTGCCCGTTGGTGATCGGATCGAACGTGCCTGGATAGACGGCAATGCGATTCATGGTCTACCGGCTCCCCTGCTCCGGCTCGATGCGACGCGGCTCCCCGCTGGTCGCGGGGTCGAGGCGCGCCAGGAGATGATACCCGACCTCCCCGGCTTGCTTCGCTTTGAGTACGGACCATGCCGGCGGCAGGGCCGGCAGGCCCTCCCGGGCAGCGCATTCGACATAGATCCGAGCGTCCGGGGCGAGCCAGGCGCCGCGTTCGAGACTGTCCGCCGCCTGCGAAAGGATCCCGCCAGCGAAGGGGGGATCCAGGAAAGCGATATCGAAGGGCTGTTGCGCGGGACGCGCCAGGAAGCGCAGGGCATCGGTGTGCTCGACGCTCGCCGTGCCGGAGCTCGCGGTGCCGGCGCCCCACTCGGCCAGGCGGGCGCTGAGCTCGCGCGCCGCGGCCCCGTCCCGTTCGACGAAGGTCACATGCGTCGCGCCGCGCGACAGCGCTTCCAGCCCCAGAGCGCCACTGCCGGCGAACAGATCCAGACAGCGCGCCCCGGCAACTCGGGCCCCGAGCCAGTTGAACAGAGTCTCCCGCACACGGTCGGGCGTGGGGCGTATTTCCGGCGAAGGCGGGAACCGAAGCCGCCGGCCGCGCCAGTTACCGCCGATGATTCTCAACACTCGCGCGCGCGATGCCACTGCTTGCCACCCTTCTCACGCTAAGCGTACCCTTAGTTAAGGTTCTGCGTTGGGGGTTGAAAAGGGAGATGGACAGACTCAACGGGGCGGCTGTCCTGGCAATGCTGCTGCTGATCGGCGGCTGCTCGGGCGCGGGACATGGAACGGTCGGGCCCACCGACCTCGCGAGCGGCAACGGCAATCCAGGCGGGTCGGCAGCGGTCGCGCCTCCTGCCGCCACGGCGGCGCTGTTTCAACCGCTGCAGGGTGTGCTGCCTTATCCGACGGATCTGTACTTCTCCGGCTCGACCGATGGCACGCTGAACATCCAGCCAGCCAATGCGCTGATGCCGAATCAGGCTGCCATCAACGCACTCGACGGGTTCTCGACGACAGCCGTCATCCGGGAGCGCTTCGGCGGACCGCTCAATCCCGCCTCGTTCACCGCGGCCTCCGTGATCGTGGTTCAGGTCTCCATCGACAATGCCACGAAAGCTACGACGGGAGTCGTCCGTCCGCTCGTGTTTGGTACCGACTATACCGCGGCGCTTGCCACCGATGCCGGCGTGGGAAGCACCATTCTCGAAATCAAACCCACGCATCCGCTGGTTCCGAGTACCGGGGCCACGGACAACGGCTATCTGGTGATCCTCACCAACGGCATCGCTGACGCCGCGGGCGCAGCCGCCACCCCGGATACGGACTACGCCAACATCAAGGCAGCACTGCCGACGTGCGCGAGCATCACGAACACCTCGCTGAACGGCATTTGCAAACTGACCGGGGCGCACCTGCAGATAGCGCAGGCGCTGGGAATCAATCCCGCGAACGTCGTGCTGACGTTCAGCTTCTCCACGCAATCGACCACTGACACGCTCATGGCCGTCGAAGCTACGGCAACGGCGCAGCCGATCACTGTTCACAATACCGGGCTCACAACGATACAGGTGAGCCCGCAGCTCAAAGGTCACGCCAACATCTATGTCGGCACGCTGACCATTCCGTACTACCTGAGCCGCACCGCGCCGCTCACCGGGTACTGGCAGGGCGGCCCGTCGCCGCTGGACTCCACCAGCCATTTCCTGACCCGTTTCAACCCAGTGCCGATCGCCACCGCGAATCTGCAGATCCCGGTGTTGGTGACCGTGCCGAACGGAAATTCCCCTGCCACGGCAGCCAAGCCGGCGGGTGGTTGGCCCGTCGTGATATTCGAGCATGGCATCACCCGCAACCGCACCGACATGCTGGCCGTCGCGGACGGATTCGCGGACGCGGGATTCGTTGCTGTCGCGATCGATCTGCCCCTGCACGGACTGACCGATCCCACGAATCCGTTCTACGCTTCGGGAGCGAATCCGCTGTATGCGGGGCTGTCGCTGCCGGCCACCGGATCGATCGAGCGCACCTTCGATCTGGATGTCATGAACAATGCGACAGGCGCTGCCGGCGCCGACGGTAAGATCGACACTTCCGGCGCCAGTTTCATCAATCTCGCCAACCTGCTCACCACGCGGGACAACCTGCGCGAGTCGGTGGCTGACCTCATCACGCTCGTGCGTTCGCTGCCCGCGTTGAATCTCGACGCGACTGCCGGTGGGGACATCAATCCCGCGCAGGTTCACTTCCTCGGACATTCGCTGGGCGCGATCGTAGGGGGTGTGTACCTCGGGGTTGCCTCCGGCGGCGAGGTCAAGACGGCGACGCTGGCGATGCCGGGCGGCAACCTGCCCCAGCTGCTGCTGGATTCACCCACGTTCTCCGGGCAGATCGTCGCCGGGCTGCAGGCTCAGGGTTTGCAACAGGGCACGACGCTGTTCAACCAGTTCTTCCGCGACGCGCAGACCGCGGTGGACTCGGGGGACCCGATCAACTTCATAGCGACCGCCGCGCAGAACCATCCGCTGCACTTGCTTCAGGTCGTTGGGGGCGGGACGTCTGCGCCGGACCAGGTGGTGCCGAATTCCGCAACTCAGCGCCTCATCGCGGCGGCGGGGCTCACGCGGATACCTGCGCCAGCCACACCGGGCCCGATACCCGCGGACCTCGCGGGCAACCCACCCGGATACCGCGCTTACGTCAATTTTGTAGTGGGCAACCACGGCTCGATCATCGATCCGACCGCAAGCGCGCTGGCCACGACGGAGATGCAGACGGAGTCGGTCACGTTCGCGGTGGCGGCAGGGACCTCGATGGTAGTCGCCGTCCCCACGGTCATTCAGCCGTAGGCCACCGGGCGTGGTCCGCGGCCGGTACAATATCGGCCGCCCATGTCCATTTTCAAACGCAAACCCGCCGATTCCACCGCCAAGCCCCGCGAGCGCGCGGGTTTCCTGGAGCGGCTGCGCAGCAAGCTCAATCGCGGCCCCTCGTGGCTGACTTACGATCTGTCGAACCTGTTCCGGGGACGGAAGATCGATGCCCAGATCCTCGAAGAGCTGGAAAGCCGGCTGCTGACGGCGGATGTCGGTGTGGAGGCCACGGAGCACATCCTCTCCGGTTTGCAGAAGCGTGTGGCGCGTAATGAGCTGGCCGACGTCGAAGCCCTGATCACCGCGCTGCGCACTGCGATCGTCGACATTCTCGCGCCGTGCGCCGTACCGCTGGTGGTGGACGAAAAGCGCAAGCCTTTCGTCGTGCTGGTCGTCGGGGTCAACGGCTCGGGCAAAACCACCACGATCGGCAAGCTCGCCCGCCGGCTCACCGACGAAGGCCACACGCTGATGCTCGCCGCCGGGGACACCTTCAGGGCTGCCGCAATCGAGCAGTTGCATATCTGGGCCGAGCGCTCGGGAGCTGAGTTTGCCTCCCAGCAGGCGGGAGCCGATCCCGGGGCGGTCGTCTTCGATGCGCTGCAGTCGGCCCGCTCGAGGGGCATCGATGTGCTGCTGGCCGACACGGCCGGCCGCCTGCACAGCCAGTCGCACCTGATGGAAGAGCTCAAGAAGGTCAAGCGCGTCCTGCAGCGTGTGGACGGCGACTCACCGCACGAGGTGCTGCTCGTGCTGGATGCCAACCAAGGCCAGAACGCGCTTTCGCAGGCAATCCAGTTTCACGAGGCGGTGGGTGTGACCGGCCTCGTGCTGACCAAGCTGGATGGCACCGCCAAGGGCGGAATCGTGATCGCCATCGCGCGGCGTCTGAAGCTGCCGATCCGCTTCATCGGGGTCGGCGAACAGCCGGAGGATTTCGGCGAGTTCGATGCGCAGGCGTTTGCCACCGCGCTGGTAGAAGGACCCTCCGGGTCGCCGCCGCCCGCATGATCATCTTCGACCGGGTCGGAAAACGCTATCCGAACGGGCGCGAGGCGCTCTGCGGTGTGACATTCAACATCCACAACGGCGAGATGGTGTTTCTGACGGGGCGCTCCGGGGCCGGCAAGAGCACCGTCCTGAAGCTCATCGCACTGCTCGAGCGGCCTTCCCGCGGCACGGTCGTAGTCGGCGGGAAGAATACCAGCACGCTCTCCTCGCGCCACATAGCACCGTTCCGACGCAACATCGGAATGGTCTTCCAGGACCATCGGCTGCTCGCGGACCGGCCTGTGTTCGACAACGTCGCGTTGCCGCTGGTGGTGGCCGGTGTGCCGCTGAAGGAAATCGACAAGCGCGTACGGGCTTCGCTCGATCAGGTGGGCCTGCTGGGAAGGGAGCGCGCGCTGCCGCTGGAGCTGTCGGTCGGCGAGCAACAGCGCGTTGGAATTGCCCGCGCCGTCGTCAGCAAGCCGCCGCTTCTGATCGCGGATGAGCCGACCGGGAATCTGGATCCGGATCTCGCGCTGGAGGTGATGAGACTGTTCAGGCGCTTTCAGGATGTCGGAGTGACCGTCGTGGTCGCCACACACGACTTGCACCTGGTGCGCGAGTTCGGACACAGAGAGATCGTCCTGGAGAACGGGCAGGTGCATGGCGGCGGGGACGATGCGCTGCCGAGCCTGACGGCGACACGTTGATGAGAACGGCGCACGCATGAGCATGGCGGGTTACGGAGCGCGTCACGCGCAGGCTTTTTTTGGCGCGCTCGGCAGGTTGGCGCGCAATCCATTCGCCACGGTGCTCACGCTGCTCGTGATAGGCCTCGCGTTGGCGCTGCCAGTCTCGCTGCGGCTCTTCGTAAGCAATGCGCAGCTCGCAACCGGCGGATTCGCGAATGCGGTGGATCTGTCGGTGTATCTCAAAACGGATACTCCGCTCGCGAAGGCACAGCAGCTGGCCGACACGGCGCGCCAACGATCGGACGTCGCGGACGTGACCCTCATTCCGGCGGACAAGGCGCTGGAGGAGTTCCGCGAATACTCGGGGTTCGGGGCCGCGCTCGAGGCGCTGAAGAACAACCCGTTGCCGCACGTCCTGCACCTGCATCCGCGCGCGGACGCGGAATCACCCGCCGCACTCGAAACGCTCAAGCGCTACTTCGCCGCCTGGCCGGAGGTGGACACGGTGCAGGTCGATTCCGAGTGGGTGAATCGCTTCAACGCCATTCTCGAGGTGCTGCGCAGGTTGCTGGGCATGGCGGCGATTCTGCTCGGCATCGGCGTACTGGCGATCATCGGCAACACGATTCGCCTGGAGATACTCAACCGCCGCGCCGAGATCGAGGTGACCAAGCTCGTGGGCGGCTCGAATGCTTTCGTTCGCCGGCCCTTTCTGTATACGGGCATGATGTACGGGGTCGGTGGGGCGCTGCTCGCGTGGGCTATCGTGGCAGGCGCGGTGGCTGTGCTCGATCAACCGGTCGCGACGCTGTCACAACTTTACGGGAGCCAGTTCGTACTCGTCGGACCGTCGCCGGATGAGGTGGGGGTGCTGTTGGCGTCCGGGCTGGTGTTGGGATGGCTT
>Ga0207707_10002565_pt1 | contig 16286 bp, 13 predicted proteins | sample KBSC83BmetaG_FD_184336 | JGI IMG/M metagenome (GOLD analysis project Ga0207707, IMG submission 184336) | Corn rhizosphere microbial communities from Kellogg Biological Station, Michigan, USA - KBS C8-3B metaG (SPAdes) (version 2) | ecosystem: Host-associated > Plants > Roots > Rhizosphere ...
ATTAACCGTTCTGGTCTCGCTCTGATCATACTCTGGTCATACTCTGATCATACTCTGATCATACTCCGGCCTCTGGCAATACTCAGGTATATTCCGATCTCGATTTGGCCTGTTTTATGGTAACCGGGTTGCCTGGCATCTCAATGAAAGTTTACCCTGCCTGACCGGATGCGTTGTGGCCGCAGCGCATCATTTATATCGGCGAAATGCCCTGAAGGGATTAATTTTGCTCCCCATGCCGGAATACCAACACGATCAGATCGTTCCATTTAAAGATTCCTCCCTGTCTAAAAAGCGGCAGGTTGCGGAAATGTTCAATCACATTGCAAACCGGTACGACTTTCTGAACCATTTCCTGAGCGGCGGCGTGGATAATTACTGGAGAAGGAGAGCGATCGGAGAGCTCCGGCTTCTTCACCCCAAAACGATCCTTGATATAGCCACCGGTACCGGCGACCTGTCTGCCATGATGGCAAAACGGCTCCGGCCGGAAAAAATAACCGGCATTGACATTTCACCGGGCATGCTGGAACAGGGCAGGCAGAAAATGGCCAGACTGGGACTGGGTTCCCTCGTTCATCTGCAGGAAGGAGATAGTGAAGCCATCGAATTTCCCGATAATTCTTTTGATGCCGTTACGGTTGCTTTCGGGGTGCGGAATTTTCAAAACCTGGAAAAGGGTCTGCAGGAAATGCGCAGGGTGCTGAAGCCGGAGGGGAAAATGATGATCCTGGAGTTTTCAAAACCGGGAAAAGGATTCTTCCGTCTGGTATATAAAACTTACCTCCGGCATATTGCTCCCCGCGTCGGAAAAATTGTATCCGGGAATGGCGCGGCCTACCAATACCTGCATGATTCTGTGAACGCATTCCCTGAAGGAGAGGATTTTAAGCAGATCCTGAAGAAAACCGGATTTACAAATGTTTACTGTAAAAAACTTAGCCTGGGTATCTGCAGCATTTATTGTGGTGATAAGGACCACGACCTCATTCCTCAAAAAACTGTTATTACCGCATAAAACGACAATTATTCTCTTTTTTGGTCGTTATTTTGATACAGTTGCATGATTTTGTTTCGCCGAAGCTTAAATAACCCAGTAAAATTGTAAGCTATTGATTGACTGTTACTTATGAATTTTTCATTTTTATTGCGGAACAAAAGATATTCCTTCGGAATCCTGTTTTTTTTATTCTTCCTGTTATCTCTGAACGCCCGTTCGCAGTTCAGGGACAATATCAACCTGCCTGATCATGATAATAAGTTTTATCATCTGGGCATTGCCCTGATTTATAACGTTTCCCATTTTCAGGTGGAATCTGACCCCTCCTTTTTGCAAAGCGACAGTGTGCTGTCCATAAACCCGGAAAATACAGGCGGTTTCGGCCTGGCGGGCATGCACACTTTTACACTAAACCGTCACCTGGAATTCCGGATCGTATTCCCACAACTGATGTTTTCTTATAAAAATCTCACCTACAATATTAAATATCCGAAAGCAGGTGAAAAGCCCATTGCCACTAAAAAAGTCGAATCCATCCTGCTCGGATTTCCCATTCAGGTTAAATTCCTTTCGGACCGCATCAATAATTTCAAAGTATATATGCTGGGCGGGATCAATTACCAGTATGACCTCGCATCCAATGCCACAGCCAGAAAAGCGGACGACCTCGTGAAACTCAAGCCCTATGATTTCAGTATTGAAGCGGGTATCGGTTTCCAGTTCTTCTTCCCGGTATTTATTCTTTCTCCCGAGCTGAAAATCAGCAACGGAATCATCAACAGCCACAGCCGGGATCCAAACCTCATTTACTCCAGCAATATCGACAAACTGCGTTCGCGCATGATTGTATTTTCCCTGATATTTGAAGGATGATGAACCTGCAAATATTTCCATGCGCAATTTTGCTGATCCGGAAGTTTAATAATCATAAATCCTCCTGAACATATTCAGGCGCAACCCCAGGGTGAAAGTAGTGGAGCTGGTTTTTGTAGTAACAATGTCATGTTTGGTATAAGAACGGTACATGACGCTGCCTTCCAGGAAAAGATTTTCTTTCCACTGAAAGGAAACCCAGGCTGAAGTGTTCAGGCAATTTGCCGGTACACCATTGGGCAGGCTTACTCCGTAATCAGCCGGACGCGTGGTATAATCCAGGAAGATATTACCACCATAGTTCACTCCTCCCGTATCCAGGCCCTGCCGGTAATAAATACATTTTAGCTCTATATTCCACTTGTATGCGGGCTGATAGCGGGCAATGCCGACAAACTCAACAAAGTTCGACCCCAGTGGATGGCCCAGGGGCTGGTTATAGTGGGAATAATTGGAGACCGTATCATTGTGTGAATAGGTGTATGGCCGGACCAGATTGCCTTCAAATTGAAAATCCAGATTCTTTACATTAAATGCATCAATATATTTAATCCCGAGTTGTAATCCCTGCTTGTTTCCCCACCAGCCATTGGAATAGTGCAATACTTCGTGCAGAACAAATTCATTGATCAGCAACTGTCCGTATAACTGGGTAGCATGACCGATATTCGCCTTGAAATCCAGTCCCACGGTGGTTTTATCCGGGCTTCCGTTTTCCTGCTGGGCGGCCACCAGGAAGATTACCGGATTGAGATAGGAAAAATCAAAATAGTCTGCCCGGCTGAAAACCACATTATCATACAAGCCGATATTCAGCCATTTTGTGGCGTTCACACTCAGGTGATGCACCACGGCATATTTTTTCGGAAACTGATAATCGCCCCGCTGATGCTGACTGATCAGTTCCATGAAAATACCCTGATAATTCAGTTTCCAGATACGGGTATTGAATTTGAAGAAAAGATAGGGAGCAGAATAATCGCTCAGGAAAAGGCTCCTGTACCCATCACCGATAAAATTTTTGTCGTAACCAAACTGCACGTTAAAATATTTCCAGAAATCAACATTGATGGAGCCCCTTGCATCGAAATAATCGAAAGCAGTTCCCTTGAAAGGTTTGAAATAACCGGTGCCCGGAACGGCCGGGAAACCGGAAGCGAAAACCCGGTCCTGAAAAAAAGAAGGACCGCGTTCCTGATTATCCGTGATATACGTGGAGAAGCCCAGGTGATTGGCGATGAGCCCGCGCAGGCTGAGTCCCTTTGAATTTAGATAAACATGTTCGTGATTCCCTGTTTCATAAGATTGCTGTTGCTGGATCACCGGGTTCACAGCCAGAAAAAAATCCTTTTCATTCACTTCGAGAAAATTCGCTTTTGTTTTATAAAATGTATTCCAAACCGGATGTTTGCTTTGGAAAGACGCTTTATTGCCGGACACCCATTCACTGTTATTCATCAGCAGGCTCTGCAGGGTGGCCCGGTCGGTTTTTGACAGATGATAATAATCGTCGTAGGGATAAAATTTATCCAGCGAATCCGCCAGTTCTGCAACTTCCACGGCCGTTTTGCGGCTGAAAGGTTTGGCTGTATTTACATTCAGGTCAGGATTATTCTGCAGGAGGATACCGAGGCGGTCCAGGAAATGCTCGTATTGTGATCCTTCAGGCAGGAAAGTGGATTGGGAGAAACCGAAGACGGGCATCGCCAGAATTATCACATGCCTTGCAACGGTTTTAATAAATTGCACCATGTAAACTGTTTACGATTTCGATCCAAGATATGCAAAATTACCTGATAAAGAATATTTCCATCGTTAACGAAGGCCGCCGTTTCAACAGTGATCTGCTGATCAAAAACGGGCGGATAGAAAAGATCGCCGGTCAAATTGCCGGAATTCCCGCTGCGGAAGAAATCAACGGCGAAGGGCTCCACCTGCTGCCCGGATGCATTGACGACCAGGTGCATTTCCGGGAACCCGGGCTTACGCATAAAGCCGATATCCATTCGGAGTCCCGGGCGGCTGTTGCCGGTGGTATTACTTCATTCATGGAAATGCCCAACACCCTGCCACCGGCATTCACCCAGGAATTGCTGGAAGATAAATATGATATCGCTGCGAAAACATCCCTGGCCAATTATTCCTTTTATATGGGAACTTCCAACAGCAATACGGAAGAAGTACTCAAAACCAATGAAAAGAAAAAGGACGTCTGCGGTATTAAAATATTCATGGGTTCTTCCACAGGCAATCTGCTCGTGGATAATTACCTGACCCTGGATAAACTGTTTGCGGGAAGCGAATTGCTGATCGCTACACATTGTGAAAATGAAAACATCATCCGGCGGAACCTGCAGGATTTTCAATCGTTGAACCGGGAGCTCACGGCAGCCGATCATCCGCTGATACGCAGTGAAGAAGCCTGTTATGAATCCTCCCTGACCGCCATTCAGTTTGCAAAAAAATACGGATCCCGGCTGCACATCTTTCATCTTTCTACAGAAAAAGAAATGCAGCTCTTCACTAATCTCATTCCGCTGCCAGAAAAAAGAATTACGGCGGAAGTATGTGTGCATCACCTGCATTTCACCGCTGATGATTATGACCGGCTGGGCAATCTGATCAAGTGTAATCCCGCCATCAAGGCAGCCCACAACAGGGAAGCCTTGTGGAAGGCGCTGCTGGACGACCGTTTGGATCTGATCGCAACGGACCATGCCCCCCATACCCTGACAGAAAAAGGCTGGTTCCGGAATGCCGGCGGCGAGCTGGAAAAATGCAGCGGAGCGGAAGGCAGTTACCTGCAGGCGCATGCCGGTTTACCCCTGGTACAACACCCGCTGCTGCTGATGCTGCACTATGTAAAACAGGGAAGAATTTCCCTGGAGAAAATGGTGGAGAAAATGAGCCATGCGGTAGCGGTTTGTTTCCGGATTCAGGAAAGGGGATTTATCCGGGAAGGATATCATGCGGACCTGGTGATGGTGGACCTGCAGGGAAATTCGTCTATCCATGCCGGTAATATTCTTTATAAATGCGGGTGGAGTCCGCTGGAAGGCATGATTTTTCCGGCCTCCATCGTAAATACTTTTGTAAACGGGTATAAAGTTTATGGAAATAATGGCATCGATGAATCCCAAAGGGGAAAGAGACTGATCTTTCAGCCATAAAGGATATCCGGATGAGGCATTAACTATGCAAATAGATCAAACGACCTTTGCCGATCTGTCTGTTTTTCATACGGCAGATAATTTTTCCCTGTTCAGCAAACTGGATCAGACCAGAACGGTGGGGGGAAGGATGCAGTTATTGCAGCTATTCAATCAGCCTTTCAGCAACCTGGAGAAGATCGGCGAAACGCAGCAGATACTGGCTATCATTCTGCGCAATGAAGATTCCTGGGGGACATCCATTTCCAACGGGACGGTAATGGTGATGGAGCGGTTTTATGAAACAGTACTGGGCAACCTTCCGTATGCTTATGACGTGGTCAACGCAACCGCATATAAATTATTTCATGCTCCGGACTATTCCCTGACCCGTTATTCCATTGGTCACTTTGCAGATTTCATCCGGGGTATGAAATCCATCGCTTCCCTGTTGGACAAGGAAGAATGCCCGCCGATGCTCGCCGGATTACTGGAAAGAGTCAATAGTTTGCTGAATTCCGAAATTCCGCATTCGCTGGGAGAAAGAAAGGCGGGGAAAAAATTCACTCCTTCGGAAGTGGTGAAGTACGGTTTTTTCATCCGCAACCGGTTTAAGACCGCCGCCCTGGACCTGATCAGCATCCACGCAAAGTTGGATGCCTGGTATTCCATGGCTATGGCCACTAAAAGGTTCCGGCTGGTGATGCCCGAGTTCTCAGGCCAGGACGGACCTTATATCGATCTGACCGCGCTATATCATCCCCTGCTGCCGGAACCGGTTTCCTATGATCTGAAAATGGAGGCCGGATGCAATTTCGTATTCCTGACCGGCGCCAATATGGCCGGCAAAAGTACATTTATCAAGGCCGTGGGCTGTGCCCTCTTTCTCGCCCATCTCGGCATGGGCGTTCCTGCGGAAAATATGAAACTCAGTCTCTTCGACGGCATCCTGAGCAATATTAATGTGGCGGACAATTTAATAAAGGGAGAAAGCTATTTCTATAACGAGGTACACCGGGTAAAAAAAACCATCATCCTGATCAATGACCGGAAAAAATGGCTCGTGCTCATTGATGAACTGTTCAAGGGCACCAATGTGGAAGACGCGATGAAATGTTCCTCGGTGGTGATCAAAGGGCTGATAAAAATCAAGACTTCCCTGTTCATTCTGTCTACCCATTTATATGAAATCGGCGAAGAACTAAAAATCTACCCAAACATTTCCTTTAAATATTTTGAGACGAACGTGACGGCTGATCAGCTGGTATTTAACTACCAGCTGAGAAATGGCATCAGCAATGACCGGTTGGGCTATCTTATACTGAAAAGGGAAGGGGTGGTTGACCTGCTGGATAATATTGACTGAATCAGGGGCCATATAAAAGTTGATATAACATTAACAGTATTATTTGGGCAATTCTCTGTACTCTGTTACTTTTGTAGAATTCATGAAAACAGCAAGATCAGCCTTCGGATTCTTCTTCTGTTGCCAACGGCGATGTTGCCATGGGCGCTGAGTTCTTCGTTCCTTCCTTCCCATTAGATTCTGCACCGATTTATTCATTACTAAAATTCTTTTACCATGAGTTCCCCACTTCAGTTCGAAACTTTGCAACTACATGCCGGTCAGACTGTAGACCCGACAACCAAATCAAGGGCCGTTCCTATTTATCAAACCACCTCCTTCGTATTCGACAATGCCAAACATGCGGCGAATCTCTTCGGCCTCCGGGAATTCGGGAATATTTACACCCGCATCATGAATCCCACAACCGATGTATTTGAACAACGCATTGCCGCACTGGAAGGCGGCGTGGCAGCAGTGGCTACCAGCTCGGGACAGGCAGCCCAGTTCCTGGCGCTTACAAATATTATGCAGGCTGGAGACAACTTTGTTACCTCATCTTTCCTTTACGGAGGCACATTCAACCAGTTCAAAGTTTCTTTTAAGAAATTAGGTATTGATGCCCGCTTTGCCGATGCGGATAATCCGGAAAGTTTTATTCCCCATATTGATAAAAATACCAAAGCTTTTTACCTCGAAACAGTCGGAAATCCCAAACTGAATGTGGCTGATTTCGATAAGATTGCAGCCATCGCAAAAGAATATGACCTGCCACTGGTGGTAGATAATACATTCGGTGCCGCCGGATATCTGTTCAGGCCATTCGAACATGGCGCGAATGTAGTCGTTGCTGCGACCACCAAGTGGATCGGAGGACATGGAACCTGTATCGGAGGGATTGTGGTGGATGGTGGAAACTATAACTGGGGCAATGGAAAATTCCCTGCTTTCTCAGAACCTTCCGAAGGCTACCACGGATTAAAATTCTGGGAAGTATTCGGGGAAGGAAATCCGCTGGGATTACCCAATATAGCTTTTGCAATCCGCGCCCGCGTGGAAGGACTCCGGGATTACGGATCCGCGCAAAGTCCGTTCAATTCATTTTTATTGATACAGGGCGTGGAGACCCTGTCCCTGCGCATGCAGCGTCACGTGGAGAATACACTCGCACTGGCGCAATGGCTGGAGAAACATCCGCTGGTGGAATTCGTTGACTATCCGGATTTACCCTCCAGTCCCTATTATCAGCTGGCCAAAAAATATTTCAAAAAAGGATCCGGTGGAATACTCAATTTCGGTCTGAAGGGAGATAAGGAAAATGCCAGCAAACTCATTGATAACCTGAAACTGGCCAGCCATCTTGCCAATATGGGTGATGCCAAAACACTGGTGATCCATCCTGCTTCCACTACGCACGAGCAGCTCAGTGACGCAGAGCAGATCGCTGCGGGGGTAAGGCCAAACCAGATCCGGATCAGTGTGGGAATCGAACATATAGACGATATCAAGGCTGATTTTCAGCAGGCATTCGATAAAGTATTCTCAAAAGAACAGGTTGCCGTATAATCAAACTGAACCGTATTGACAGCAAAAGTTTTTTCTTACCCGCGACCCTTCACCCTGGAATCAGGCATTGAGCTGCCGGAATATCATCTGGCATACCATGTATATGGAAAACTGAATGCAGATTTGTCGAATGTGGTCTGGATATTTCATGCGTTAACAGCAAACAGCGATCCGGTTGACTGGTGGCCGGGCCTCGTAGGCAGGGGCAATCTGCTCGATCCGGAAAAATACTTTTTGGTTTGTGTAAATATGCCGGGAAGTTGTTATGGAAGTATTGGCCCGCTGGAAAATAATCCGGCTACGGGTCAGCCCTTCTACCACGACTTCCCGCTTTTTACGCTCCGGGACATGATCCGGGCCTATCAGCCCCTGCGGGAATTTTTGGGAATTAAAAAAGTTAAGATAGGAATTGGAGGATCCATGGGCGGACAGCAATTGCTGGAATGGGCGATCGAAGAACCGGAATTATTTGAACACATCGTGCCTATTGCCACGAATGCCGTTCATTCGCCCTGGGGCAAGGCATTCAATGCCTCCCAGCGCCATTGCATCGAACTCGATCCCGATTGGCTGGAACGTCATCCTCAGGCGGGCATTCAGGGAATGAAACTGGCACGGGGTCTGGCCCTGCTTTCCTACCGCCATCCGGAAACTTATAATCTGTATCAGGAAGATTCGGATATCCATGCACTGGGTCCCTACCGGAGCGAATCATACCAGCTATATCAGGGAGAAAAACTCGCCAAAAGATTCAACGCTTTCAGTTATTACCGGCTTTCCCAGAGTATGGATTCACATCAGGTGGGCAGAAATCGCGGAACTGTTTTAGAGGCTCTGAAAAAAATAAAGGCAAAAACTCATGTGATCAGTCTGAAGACTGATTTATTATTCCCACAAAAAGAACAGGAATTTCTTGCGGCCAATATTCCCGGCGCCGACTTTCATTCCATTTCGTCCGTTTACGGCCATGATGGATTTTTGCTGGAATATGAAGCCATCTCCTCCATCATCAGTGATTTCATACAAACGCAGGATCCTTCCCTGCAGTCCTTCTATACACAAACCAATCCTATATAGTGGTATATTTAAATAACTCAAAATCTGAACCGGAGTAATCATGGAAGGAAAGCCTGAACAGATCAGTGATCAGCAGAGACAATCGTGGAATAAATTCTCAACCGGCTGGAAAAAATGGGATGAATGGACAATGCGGTTTCTCAAGCCGACTGGCGATGAGATTATTCGCCTGTTGAAAATAACAGAAACAGATCAGGTGCTGGATGTGGCGACCGGTACCGGAGAACCGGGGCAGTCCATCGCCAAACTGGTGCCGAAAGCTAAGGTAACGGGATGCGATATATCTGAGGGAATGCTTGCCGTTGCCCGGGAAAATGCCAGCCTGAAAGGCATCTCCAACTATGAGACCGTATTGGGTGATGGCTGCTCCCTGCCCTTTCCGGAAAATCGTTTTAACGCCATCAGTTGCCGCATGGGATTCATGTTCTTCCCGGATCTGAAAATGGCCATCAGGGAAATGTACAGGACACTGAAGCCCGGGGGCAGGCTGGCCATCAGCGTCTGGGACGCTCCGATAAAAAATCCCTGGATAACGACCCTGACGGGCACAATTGGCCGTCACATTGAATCAGTTCCCCCGCTTCCCGAAACGCCGGGCATGTTTCGTTGCGCAGCACCAGGCATGATTACCGAGCTTCTGCAATGGGCAGGATTCCGGAATATCTCGGAATCGGAAATCACCGGCAAGGCAGAGTTCGGAAGTGCGTTAAGTTACTGGATGAATATGACGGAAGTGGCTGCGCCCATTGTAGCTACCCTGAGTAAAGCGGACAAGGCTACGAAAGTGGCGATACGGAAGGAAGTATTTGAACAGCTTGAAAAAAATACGGAAGACGAAAAAGTAAAACTGGATTATGCTTCCCTCATTATTTACGGGGAAAAATAAAACACCGTCAAATCCGCATCAATGCATAGTCCGGATGTGCAGGATTAACTACCAGTTTTTGTTGCAGTGGCAACACTACAACATCCATTTCCTCCATCGGTACGGCGCCCAGTAACGGCTCGCTGTCGCCGGGCAGTATCATGGCCATGCACATGCTCAGGCGATCTTTAAATTCGACCCTTACGGGGCCCACCACATCAAATTCCACCACGCGGCCATCGGCGTTCTGCGCTCTTCGTTTCTGAACAAATGGCAATTGCAGGACAGCCTGGATATTCTCATTAATACTTAGCATGTACGCACCGGTATCCACAAGCATCCGGACGTTCATCTGCTTCACTTCATCGGGACCCATAATGTTGCGGCGTACCAGTAACAAATCGTTCTCATTCGTTAGTTTAATATCTGCGTATACCAGGCCCATATTTCATCATTTACAACAAATATAATCAATAAGGAATTCCGGGTGACTACCATTAAGTGGTATGTTTTGTTTTTTAAATTACCTTCCCTGAACGAACGACATACCAACCCATTCTGCATGAAATTAAAAGGCCGGTTCCGGCGCTATCTGAAAATACTGGGGCCGGGTCTCATTACCGGCGCAAGCGATGACGACCCGTCGGGCATTGCCACCTATTCCCAGGCCGGTGCAGCATTTGGTCTTCAGCACTTATGGATGGCCCTGTTTACTTTTCCGCTGATGGCATCCATGCAGGGGATGTGCGCGAGGATCGGCATCGTTACCACGCATGGACTCACCAACACGCTGAAAAGATTTTATCATCCGGCAATTCTCTACCTGATGCTCCTCTTCAGTATCCCCGCGATCATTTTAAATATTGGTTCTGATATTGCAGGGATGGGGGCGGTGAGCAATATGCTGCTTCCCAAAATACCCGCCGCCGTTTTCAGTGTTTTATTCACGCTTCTCTTGATGATCTGCATTATACTTTTTTCCTACCAGCGGTTGGCCCGGATACTTAAGTGGCTTTGTCTGGCTATTTTATTATACCTGGTCGTCCCGTTTCTTGTAAAAGTAGATTGGAAAGCAGTGCTCTATTCTACATTCATACCAACCATTCATTTTAATAAACCCTTTTTCGAGATGATCGTCGCCCTCCTCGGCACCACGATCTCCCCCTATCTTTTTTTCTGGCAGGCTACCATGGAAGCGGAAGATGTGAATCATAAAGTAGTGAAAGTGATCGTGGACAAACGCGTGCTGGACGATATGGCGGCAGATGTGAATACCGGCATGCTGGCTTCCAACCTGGTGATGCTGTTTATCATCCTGACCACCGGCGTGGTGCTGCACAATCAGGGCATTCATCAGATTGACACGGTGGATCAGGCCGCCGGTGCGCTGGCTCCGCTGGCTGGGAAGTTATCTTATTTCTGCTTTGCCACAGGTGTCATCGGAACCGGATTCCTGGCCATCCCGGTGCTGGCGGGCTCCCTGTCGTATATGCTGGCCGAAACTTTTGGCTGGCAACAGGGCCTGGATAAAAAATTCCACGAAGCCAGAGGATTCTATATCGCCATCATCCTGTCGCTGGCGGTGGGACTGCTGATTAATTTTTCCGGCATTTCGGCCATGAAGGCCCTGCTCTATACAGCCATTTTATATGGGCTCACTTCACCGGTGATGATTGCCGTGGTTTTGCATATCTGCAACAATAAAAAAATTATGGAGGGCCATACCAACAACCCCTTGTCAAACATCCTGGGTGCCATCACGTTTTTCGTAATGACCGCAGCAGCGATTACCTTATTGTATTTTCAGTTTATATAAGCGCGCTTCCATTTATGCCGTGTTTCCTATCTTGTGGAAACGAATCGATCCGCTCATGCAAAGAAAAAAATTTCTTCAGCTCACCGGCTTCTCTGCCGCTTCTTTACTGTTCACCGGGATGAATCCTCTTTCGGGAGAAACTTATCAGGCGCTCATTCATCCGGATGAGGTTTTGGTATTAAGTCAGGGGAAATGGCTGCCGTTAGCGGGTTCGGGCGATCATTGGAGCTTTCAGGATATTTCCGTGATGCTAAAGCCGGCAACAGACGCAACAGCGGTTCAGTTGAAAGCGCCCGGCCGGGAAATAGAAAAAATTAAGCTCGGCTGGAAACATCATTCCCCTTCGGGCGCAAAATTCCTGGGTGATCACTGGGAAAGATCTTATGGCGACCTGGCCTGGGAAACGGTTTCTCCCGACCGTAAATTACCCTGGTATGTCCTGATACATAATGGCCGGGAAACATTCGCATTTGGTGTGAAAACGGGAGCAAAAAGCATTTGCTACTGGCAGGCAGGACCCGAACGGCTTGAACTTTTTTTAGATGTGCATTCCGGGGGAATGGGCGTGGTATTGGGGGACCGCCTGCTGACGGCGGCCGAAATGATCAGCACCAAAAGTTTGCCCGGGGAAACAGCTTTTGCAACGGATACCCGTTTTTGTAAAATGATGTGCACAAAACCGGTCCTTCCCGCGAAGCCGGTTTATGGTATCAACGACTGGTATTTCGCCTATGGCAATAACTCAAAAGATCTGATTTTGCGGATCACGGGCATCATGACGGAATTGGCGGGCGATACTTCCAATCCTCCGTTTTCGGTTGTGGATGATGGTTGGTCGCTCAAAAACGTAAAAGGAAACGCTGTTTATTCGGGAGACGACTATACCCGCCCGAATGAAAAGTTTGGGGATATGGCTGTGGTTTCCGCAGAGATAAAAAAACTGGGTATGCGGCCGGGCCTGTGGACCCGTCCCCTGCGGGCGAACGGAAATGATCCCCAAACTGCACTTATCCCTGTCCGTGAGGGACAAACGAATCAGACAGAACGATATCTCGACCCCACCATACCGGAAAACCTGGAGCGTATCCGGCACACGATCAGTTTATACGGCGACTGGGGATTTGAACTGGTGAAACACGACTATTCTTCTTATGATCTTTTTGGCCGCTGGGGATTCCAGATGCAGGAAGAAATGACTGCCCCGGGATGGCATCTTAACGACCGGTCCAAAACCAATGCGGAAATCATACTGGAATTATACCAGGCCATCCGCAACGGAGCAGGCAGTATGTATCTGATCGGATGCAACACGATGAGTCATCTTTCGGCCGGGGTATTTCAACTGAACCGGATAGGCGACGATACAAGTGGCAAAGAATGGGCACGCACGGTAAAAATGGGTGTCAATACACTGGGTTTCCGGCTTCCACAGCACAATAACTTTTATGCGGCAGACGGGGATTGCGTGGGACTCACCACGAATATTCCCTGGAAAGAAAATAAACAATGGCTGCAACTGCTTGCAGAGAGCAGCGCGCCCTTGTTCATTTCCGCCCAACCGGAAGCCCTGGGCGCTGAGCAAAAAGCCGCCGTTAAGAAAAGTTTCGCGCAGGCCGCAAAACCACAGCCGCTGGCGGAGCCGCTGGACTGGCTGACCAGTCCAAGACCTGCCGCATGGAAGCTCAATGGAAGAATCGTGAATTTTGACTGGACATGAAAACCTGAATCGCGAAACCCTGTCGCTGGCGTGGCCCTGCAATAATCCTCCATCTATGTTTTTACATGATCCGGATTGGCTGCATCATTTCAGATGGATTTATCGCGGAATCTTATGCATTTATCCAGGTAAATCCTTTTGAAACGCAGGCTTTCTTCTGTGAAGGGATGCCTGTTCATAAGCATACGCCATACCAATCAAAGCAGGTTCGCTGTAAGCCTGGCCATAAAAAGAAATACCGACCGGTAATCCGTGTACATATCCCATTGGAACAGTAATATGCGGGAAACCGGTAATGGCAGCAGGTGTAGATAAGGAAGGGCCGTTGCCATAATCTCCGTTCACCAGGTCAATGCAACAGGCCGGCCCATTGGTAATTCCGGAAAGGGCATCCAGATTAAAGGCAAGCATCAGGTCAGCTATGGTTTTGCGGAACGCAAGTGTTTGTGACAGGGAATCCTGGTATTCCTTAGTTTCCAGGTTTCCCTTCCCTTCGCTTTCTATCAGGATCTCCTGTTTGAAAAAGGGCATTGCCCTGGGTTCATTGGCCTCATTAAAAGCAATCAGATCTTTCAAAGTTTTTATCCGGGATTCCGAAGAGGCCAGGTAGCGGTTTAATCCGTCCCTGAATTCATATAACAGCACCTGGTATTCCGCATGTCCGAGCTTTTCCAGCTGGCTGTGCAAGTCCATTGTAACTACGGTAGCGCCCTGGGCTTCCAAAACTTTTATGGCGGATTTCAGCAGTGATACCAGGTCGGGCGCTTCTTCGAAATGAGATTTTTCCACACCAATTCTTTTCCCTTTTAATCCTTCCCGGGTTAAAAAAGAAGTATAGTCTTTGTGTGCTTTACCCTTACTTTCTCCGGTAACGGGATCCTTTGGATCCTCTCCGGTGCCGGCGCCCAGGAGAATGGCCGCATCGGTAACTGTTCTTGCCATCGGACCCGCAGTATCCTGTGTAGCCGAAATAGGAATGATCCCCGACCGGCTCCACAAACCTACCGTGGGCTTGATGCCAACCAATCCGTTTACGGATGCCGGCGAAACAATGGAACCGTCGGTTTCAGTTCCCACACTCACCACGCAAAGATTAGATGCCGTGGCAGAGCCCGAGCCGGCGCTGGAGCCGGAGGGATTTCTGTCCAGGATATAAGGGCATTTTGTTTGTCCGCCGCGGCTGCTCCAGCCGCTGGCAGACCGTGACGAGCGGAAATTAGCCCATTCGCTCAGGTTTGTTTTTCCCAATAAAACCACGCCGGCATTCCGGAGCTGATGCATAATAAAAGCATCTTCCTTTGCTATATTTCCGGCAAGCGCAACCGATCCCGCCGTGGTCATCATTTTATCGCCGGTATTGATATTATCTTTCACCAGCACCGGTATGCCATGCAGGGTGCTCCTGATCTTTCCCTGTTTCCTTTCCTTATCCAGTTTCTCTGCAATGGCCAGGGCATCGGGATTCAGTTCGATGATACTATTCAGATTTGGTCCCTGCTTATCCATTTTCTGAATGCGTTCGAGATAGGCTTTTGTTATGGAGACCGAGGTAGCGGTGCCCTGCTCCATTTTCTTCTGCAACAGGGAAATGGTAATTTCTTCCAGATCTTCCGAAGGGAAATTATCGGTAGTGGAGAGTTCCTTCAGGGGATGAACCGATGCCTGCAGGCTACCCAGGCCCGCGGCTGTTAATCCTACGCCGGTTAAGGAGCCGGTGCGTAAAAAATTTCTTCTGTTCATATGCAGCTGTTTATTTAAAATTAAGACAAAGCCTTATTCCGGCGAAGAATTTAACAGAAGTTGCTCATCTGCCCAACTACCTGTTGGCGCGTAAACAGAAACTCTTCTCTATATTTATCTTTGAATGATAAGAATGATCACGATTGAATAATAGGAAAATGACCGTTATGCATATCTCCATGAGCAAATTTGCGCTTGTCAGTATTGTGCTGTTGAGCGTGCTGTCGCTTCCGGCTCAACCCCTGCATTACAGTACCCAAAATGCACACTCCCATAACGATTACGAACAGGCTCATCCCTTTCAGACAGCCTGGCACGCATCGTTCGGTTCAATAGAAGCGGATATTTTTCTGGTGAATGGCAAATTGCTGGTAGCCCATTCCAAATCAGAACTTGCCCGGAACCAGTCCCTGGAAGATCTGTATCTGAAACCGCTTTTACAGGCATTAAAGGAAAACAGGAATTTTCCCTATGCCGACACGACCCTCCGGCTTCAAATGCTCATCGACGTCAAAACCGATTCTGCAAAAACGCTCGGAGCCCTGGTTTCCCTCCTGAAAAAATATCCGGCACTCATCCATTCTCCAAAACTAAAATGGGTGATCTCGGGGAACCGGCCGGCCGCGGAAGATTTTGATAAGTATCCGGATTTTATCTGGTTCGATGGAGAACTTCACAAAGCCTATTCGGAGAAAGCGCTGCACCGGATCCTGATGCTGAGCGATAACCTCACCCGGTACACACAATGGAAAGGAAGAAATGCACTCTCTGAAAAAGACAGCCTGTTGCTGAAACAGATAATTTCCGAAGCACATCAATTACAGAAACCGGTCAGATTCTGGGATGCTCCCGATTTCAAAGAGGCCTGGGAAACCTTAATGCACCTGGGCGTGGATTACATTAACACTGACCATATAGAGGCTTTAGCAATGGACAGTGGACAATGGACAATTGACAATTGATAATGGACAATTGACAGTTCTTCAATAAAAGTAATTTTCAACTTTCAACGCATTGTCAATTGTCCATTGTCAATTGTCAATTATTTCCACCCTCCTCCCAGCGCTCTGTACAATTCCACCTTTGCATCCAGTTGCTGACGCTGTATGGAAGCGAGATTCAATTGTGCCTGCAGTGC
>Ga0207707_10002566_pt1 | contig 16278 bp, 20 predicted proteins | sample KBSC83BmetaG_FD_184336 | JGI IMG/M metagenome (GOLD analysis project Ga0207707, IMG submission 184336) | Corn rhizosphere microbial communities from Kellogg Biological Station, Michigan, USA - KBS C8-3B metaG (SPAdes) (version 2) | ecosystem: Host-associated > Plants > Roots > Rhizosphere ...
ATTCGCGACATCGGTGCCTTTCAATCCACCTCGATCTCTCAAGTCTTCAATAATTTTGGAAACCGCACTCGTCATTTTCTTTGACCGCCCGCCGCCGAACTCAAATTCTTGAAATTGCCGCGGAACATTGGCGCCAAAGAACGAGTCGCGCTACTATCCGTCGCGTGTAAATCGCCCAAGGTGTCCCGCAGATTAACCAAGCGTTTTTTCGAGGCTAACATTGCTTTTACTAGCGCTTGATCATCCGGGTGTAATCGAGATGCCAATCGCGCTGCACGCACAGCAGGATCAAGATGCCTCAGCAACAGATGTTCTGCCCGCCGAAGTTCGGGTACCTTTGACAGGTCAGCCAGTTGGCGGCTTCGCTGCGTTATGAAATGGACGTGAGGATTCTCGATCATATCCTCTGGACCGTTAGCGCAACAATTCGAATCGTTGCAGCCAAATCTTGAACGAGCGCCTCTCACGGCAAACAGAGAATCAAGCTGTTCTTGTTTAAAAGAACGATCTAATTCCGGTACGTAAATTCTCTTAGTTGAGCCTTTACGTTCACCAGGTTTAGGAGGTGTGTTCATGCCACTCGCTTTGAATGTTTCCTTTTGGCCGACTCCATGACCCATTCCGCCAACAACTCCAAAAGCCGCTGCAGCGAGCGCTGAAAGGCCGCCCGCGTAATCGGCGACCAATGGTCTTTGTAGCTCATGAAAACAGCGAACCGATTCCATAAATGAACGTGTGCCAGCTCCCGTAGCAGTGGCGCCGAATCCTGACGCCCTGATCCAAATATTTTCTATAGGGAGATGGCGAACACCAGAGATAAGCAGTTCTCTGCTAGCCGCGTCCTTCAGGAGTGTATTAGTTGTAATTATTTGAAAATCCAAAGCAACGTCTTTTCCGCCAGAGCGGTCTAGCTCGTAGCGAAGTTCTTCGCAGAGCTTCAGATCCACGGTTGTCCAACCATTTGGTAGCGCATCTACGAAATGCGCGGGCGCAAGCACAGCATTAACTGAATATTTCATCGCAAATTCGGCAATGGCCTTCGCGGTATCGACATTGCGTCCTTTGCCGAAGTCGCTTGGTTGCCAAGGCCTGTCTGGATTGCCCCACGGAAGCTTGCTGACGGACGAGTTGAAACGACCAAGCGCTGCCATTTCTGCCGAATTAGGATCAAGCACAATTTCACAGTCAATCACGCGAAGCGATTTAACGAGTTCAATCTGCTCGGCGATGTGGGCTGCATCGAAAACGAATCGTTGGAAATAAAGGCGGTTCGCCGCCAACAGAGCCTCAAGCTTGCGATGCCCGGTGTGACCAACGCGAAGGAAGCCGCCAACCTCCGGCGGGCTCGCATGTAGAACATGAACGCTCGCTACCATAGCTAGGGTCTCCAATTATGAGTCACATTACTTTTCCTTTTCAAAATCGTCAATGCATGAAACGCAAAAGAAATATATTCTTAGTTTGTTCCCTAAGTGTACCAAATAATCCTGGCGATTAAGATTATATTCCTATATCGCTTTTGTGGGAGGACATCAGAAGGCCTCCGAGCGCAGGGCGGGATGCGGGGACCCTATGAGCTCCGGATGACGTTTCGCAGCGGAGCGTCGCGCCACGAGTCTCAAGCGTTTCCCAAGATTCCCTCAACTTCTGCGCCTACTATGCCCGGCCATGACAGAAGACCCGGTGTCCTACAATCCGCCATAGGCCTCTTCGTCGGCCTTGGATGTCCATTCTGAGAACGCCGCAATTTGACGGGTAGCGGTTGGCCAGTGCGAGCAGTTGACGTAGTTCGCACAACAGCGAAACTGCTCTACCGGTAAAAGGCGCGAGGGTGTGGAGCATGAAGCGGTATTTGATTTTTGCGGCGCTTGGGCCGCTGCTCGGCGGGTTCTGGCTGCTGCTGGCGACCACCTATATGTCCGGCTACTGGACCGAAACCAACCTGGTGGAGGTCGCAAAGCTGTTCGTGGTGTTCGCCAAGACGCTTCAGTACAGCTATCTGTTCGGCATCCTGCCGGCGCTGATGTTAGGCGCGGTGGATGATATTCTCTTCCACGTCAAAAGAATTAGCCCGCTTGGGCGGATGCTGATCGTCGGCGCGGTCGGGTTCATCGCGGCTGAATTGCTGTACGGCTCGCGCGGACCGGACAGCGGCGTAACCCAGTTCTTCCTTTACGGCCTGGTCGGATTTATTCCCGGCACGGCCTCCTCTCGGCTGACGCACAAGACGATGGATGAGCCGGCGATAGCATGAGGGCCGGGCGTAGCGGCGCGACGGCGTGACGCAACTTGCGCCGGTCTCACGCGTTACCCATGTGATGGCGATGTCGAACGACGAGATTCTTTTCTCGCGCACCGCGCGATCCGGGAAAACCTCCCGCGCCACGCATCGTGACACGGAGGCGCAGGGCCCGATCATCGATCAGGAGGGGCGCGAAATCCCGGCGGAATCGCTGGGCCCGCAGTTTCGCAGCTTCCGGTTCGAGTTCGGCAACGCCGGCGCCGGCGCCAATCCGTTCGGCAATCTCACCCGCGAGCAGCGGCTGGCGCGGCTCGATGCACTGGCCAAGCTGCTGGATGTCGCCTTCATTCTGCCCGGCACCAACATCCGCTACGGCATCGACGGCATCATCGGATTGATCCCGGTGATCGGCGATCTCATTACGACCGCGATCTCGCTATGGCTGGTGCGCGAGGCGCGCGCGCTCGGCGCGCCCTGGCATGTCACGGCGCGGATGCTCGGCAATGTCGCGCTTGATGGCGTGGTCGGGATGGTGCCGCTGGCGGGCGACGCCTTCGACGTGATGTTCCGCGCCAACGTGCGCAATGTGCGGCTGCTGCGGCGCTGGATGGACAAGCAACCGCGCTAGCGCGTTGTCATCAACGTGGAATTACGCGGCGTCCGCCTTGGCGTCCGTTTTATCGGTGGCAGGCGCGGGCTCGGGCGCACGGGGGCGGCGCGGCAGCGGAAAATCCTGGCTTTCGTACAGCGTGCGGATGCCGCTCTGATCGAAGCGGGCTTCATCGACCTGCAGGTAGGCGCCGTTCAGCGAATCCGCCGGCAATTCCTCGATCGCGAATTGCACCGCGGCGGCCGCGGTGTCGAAACGGCGATAGGCGAAGCCCGCCCGCTTCTTCTTGCGGATCGCGGCAGGGAATAGTTCGGCGGCAGTGTTGTAGCTGAAGGAAGCCATGGTCAGGGACCTCTGATCTTTTTAGTGAGAACGCGACCGGGGTCGCGGACGGATCGTACGAGCACGCCTCAAGCCGCGGCGCGCCGGCACACGTCATTTCAGGACAGCCCTCAATATAAGCTCGTTTGACAGAAATGCGACTCCTGACCGGCCTGATGATGAATCCGGGCATGGCGAGGCCATGCCTGGAATAAATCATGTGATTTCAATAGCTTGTATGATCAGAGTTTGCCCAGCAGCAGCAGGATGAGCAGCACGATCAGAATGACGCCGCCAAGGCCCATTCCGGAGTGGCCATAGCCGTAGCCGTAGCCGCCGAACCGGCCGCTGAAGCCGCCCAGCAGGAAAATGATCAGGATGATGACAAGTATGGTGCCAAGCGTCATGGCGCGCTCCCCGAGCAGCGGCCGGCGAATGGAAATCCGCCGCCCCGCCACTGAGGACAAAGCATATTCCGGCTTTTGGTTCCATGAAAGGAACCAAGGTTTCTATTTCGGCTGCAGCTTCAGCGCCGCCGAATTGATGCAGTAGCGCAGGCCGGTCGGGCCGGGTCCGTCCTCGAACACATGCCCGAGATGACCGTTGCACTTCGCGCACAGCACTTCGGTCCGGATCATGCCGTGGCTGACGTCACGCTCCTCGTCGACATGGCTCTCGGCCGCGGGCTGCGTAAAACTCGGCCAGCCGCAGCCGGAATCGAACTTGGCGTCGGATTCGAACAGCGTCTGCCCGCAGCCGGCGCAGATATAGGTGCCGGGCCGCTGCTCATGCTCGTATTCGCCGGAGAACGGCCGTTCGGTCGCCTTCTCGCGCAGCACCGCATACTGCATCGGCGTCAATTCCTTGCGCCACTCCGCTTCGCTCTTCGCGACCTTGCCGGGCATCGTCTTGGTGTCGGGCATGGAGCCTCCCTATAAATTGCCAACCAGCCGTCAGTTGGTGACCTTTGCGCTGCTCACCAGTGTCGGCTTCTCGATGTAATTCTCCGCGAAAATCTTCTTCAGGTTCTCGACCTTCGGAATGTCGTTATAGGCAATATAGGGCTGGTTCGGGTGCAGCGTCAGGTAGTCCTGATGATAGGCCTCGGCCGGATAAAACGCCTCCAGCGGCCCGACCTTGGTCACGATCGGCTTCCGGTAGACCTTTGCGGCGTTGAGTTGCGCGATATAGGCCTCCGCAACCTTCTTCTGCTCGTCGCTGGTGGTGAAGATCGCCGAGCGATATTGCGTGCCGCTGTCGGGCCCTTGCCGGTTCAACTGCGTCGGATCGTGCACGACCGAAAAGAAGATCTGCAGGATCTTGCCGTAGCTGATTTTCTTCGGATCGTATTTGATCTGGACCGACTCGGCGTGGCCCGTCGCGCCGGTAGAGACCATGTTGTAGTCGGCGGTAGCCTTGCTGCCGCCGGCATAACCGGACACGGCGTTGACGACACCCGATGTATGCTGGAACACGCCCTGCACGCCCCAGAAGCAGCCACCCGCGATGACAGCGGTCTGGACGCCGTCGGACATTTGAGCGTCCGCGGCGGGAGCAGGGATAATGACGGCGTCTTCCGCGGCGCGCGAGGGCGCAACCGCGAAGGCAGTGATCGCCAGCGCGCCGAGAGCGGCAGCGCAGAGCGAAAGGCGGCTGATTGGGCGACGGGGCATGGGCTTCCTCTTGGGGCTCGGATTGAAGCGCAGTCTAGAGCGGCAGTCACCGTTCGCAATCGGCCTGCCTGCCCGATGTCCCAAGATACGCGGCGGGGCGGACATTGTTACCGTCAGGTGCACACGAGTTCGTGAATAAAATCCGCCGCTCCAAGGCGTTAGCGCCTGAGGGAACCGGCCGTGGTCGGGCGAAGGTGTTGCACCTGCTGCGAATTGTTCAATGATTGCAAAATCGGAATTGAGCGATGGCGCAGATCGAGGCATTTCAGGCAGAGGCGTTGAATGTGGCGTGCGCGCTCGGCAACGCCGTGAAGCTGCATCGTGCTTGCACATATGAGAATCCGGGCGAGGGGCTGGTCTCCGAATCCGAAGTCACCTTTCTTCGTCGTCCCGGCGAACGCCGGGAACCATACGCCGTGTCGACTCGTATCGCACTGAGCTAGAGACCTTTGTAAACAGAAATGCCAGGGGTTATGGGTCCCCGCGTGCGCGGGGACGACTTGTTGAGGCGCTTCACACCACCACACTCAGCCGTTTGGCCGCGCGCGTAATGCCGGTGTAGAGCCATCTTGCGCGGCTGTCCTGGAACGCAAAACTCTCGTCGAACAGCACCACGTCGTCCCACTGCGAGCCCTGTGATTTGTGCACCGTGAGCACGTAGCCGTAGTCGAACTCGTCATAGGGCTTGCGCTGCTCCCACGGGATGGTTTCGATGGCGCCGCCAAAGCAGTCGCCGCGGACCGAAACTTTTGTCACTTTCGATCCGAAGTCTTCGTCGGGCGACAGCCGCATGGTGATGATTTTCGATTTCGACTGCGCGCGCGATTTCACCCGCCACAGCCCGCCGTTGAACAGGCCTTTCTTGCGGTTGTTGCGCAGACAGACCAGCTTGTCTCCGGCGACCGGTAACGGATCCTCGATGTGCTGCTTTTGCCGCACCCGCATGTTGTAGGAGCGCCGGGTGTTGTTGCGCCCGACCAGAACCTGATCGGCGCGCATCACCCGGTCGGGATCGAGCTCGACGCGCGAGATGACCTCGCTTTCGCCGTAGCGGCCGATATCGAGTTGGCGGCCCTCGCGCACGTCCATCGACATACGCACGATCGGATCGTTTTGCGCCTGGCGATGCACTTCGGTCAGCATCGCGTCGGGCTCGCAGTTGGTAAAGTAACCGCCGCCCTGGATCGGCGGCAGTTGCGCGGGGTCGCCGAGCACCAGCAGCGGGCACTCGAACGACATCAGGTCGCGGCCGAGTTCGGCGTCCACCATCGAGCATTCGTCGATCACGATCAGTTTTGCTTTTGAGGCCGGCGCATCGTCCCATAGTTCGAAGCTCGGCTGCTCGACGCCGGATTCGCGCGCGCGGTAGATCAACGAGTGGATGGTGGAAGCGTTGTCGCAACCCTTGTTGCGCATCACCAGCGCGGCCTTGCCGGTGAAGGCCGCAAATTTCACCTCGCCATCGACGCCGTCGGCGATGTGGCGTGCCAGCGTGGTCTTGCCGGTTCCGGCATAGCCGAACAGCCGGAAGATCGGCGGGGTGGCGTTCTTGCCGGGTTTTGCCTTCAGCCAGTCGGCAACGGCCTTCAGCGCGGAATCCTGGTGCGGCGTAAAGGTGGGCATCGGGTCTCGGTGAGGAAGGTCGCGCCCGGGGCAGCGACTCACAGCCCGCAAAGCTAACCATTCGAGCGCCCAGTGCAAGCCGACTTCCGCGGCGCGGAATTGGCCGAGGCTGGACAGGACCTCGCCTGCGAATACACTGAGGCAAAATAACAAGCCGCGCGCGGGGAGAGACGTCATGAAATTCGGCATCTTTTACGAGCTGCAATTGCCGCGCCCGTGGGAAGCTGGCGACGAACTCAAGCTTTATCAGAACGCGCTGACGCAACTGGAAACCGCCGACCGGCTTGGCTACGACTATGCCTGGGTGGTGGAACATCATTTCCTGGAGGAATATTCGCATTCGCCGTCGCCGGAATCGTTTCTCGCCGCCGCCAGCCAGCGCACCAAAAACATCCGGCTCGGCCATGGCATTTTCCAGCTCACCACCAACCATCCCGCGCGCGTCGCCGAACGCGTCGCGGTGCTCGATCTGCTCAGCCAGGGGCGCGTCGAGTTCGGGATGGGCGAGAGCGCCTCGATCACCGAGCTGACGCCGTTCGGCCGCGACATGGAAACCAAGAAGGAAGTGTTCGAGGAAGCGGTCCGCGCCATCTTCCCGATGTTTGGGGAAGGCGGCAGCGAGCATCACGGCAAGTATTTCGACATTCCGCTGCGCAATGTGGTGCCAAAACCTGTTCAGAAGCCGCACCCGCCATTGTGGATGGCGTGCTCGCAGCTTCCGACCATCGAGCGCGCCGGCCAGAACGGTTTTGGGGCGCTCGGGTTTCAATTTGTCAGCGCCGATGCCGCGCATGCCTGGGTGCATGCTTACTACAATGCGCTGACAAAACGGCTGAAGAAGCTCGCGGACTACGAGATCAACCCGAACATGGCGCTGGTGTCGTTCTTCATGTGCGCGAAAACCGACGAGGAGGCGAGGGCGCGCGCCGACGGCGCGACGTTCTTCCAGTTCGCGCTGCGCTTTTACGGCGCCTCACAGAACCGCCAGCGTCCGGCGCCGGGCACCGTCAACATGTGGGACGAATACAACAAGTGGAAGCGCGAGAATCCGGAGGCGCAGGAGGCGGCGCTGCGCGGCGGCCTGATCGGATCGCCCGAAACCATCGCCAGGAAATTGCGGCGGTTCAGGAGTTCCCACATCGACCAGGTGATCCTGCTCAATCAGGCCGGCAAGAACAGCCACGAGCACATTTGCGACTCGCTTGAATTGTTCGCCAGGGAAGTGATGCCGGAATTCCGCGTCGATCCCGAGCACGACGCCTGGAAGGCCGGCGTGATGAGCGGGGCCATCAAGCTCGAGGAGATCGACACCGAAGCGTTCGGGGATCGCTACGGCAAATTGGCTGTCAACGTCGTGCCGCCCAAGCCGAGCATCGCAGCGGCGGGATAACGGGCTTGGTCAGGTTTGCAACGCTGCGAGCAGTTCGTCGGGCCGCTCGACCATCATCATATGGCCGGCGCCGTGCAATACCACGGTGCGTGAATTCGGCAGCGCGGCGGCGAGCGTCTTGCCGGCGCGCGCAGGTGTCATCATGTCGCGTTCGCCCAGAATGAACGTGGTCGGGATTTTGATTTGCGCGGCGGCGGCGAGTGCCCCCTGATAGGCGTTGCAGGCGGAGAGATCGCTGAACAGCACCCCGGGCCGGCACTGTTCAAGTACCCGCTGCGCGCCAAAGTGCATCCACAAACCGGGCGCCAGGCTACCGCCAAGTTCCGCCTGAAAACCAAGGCCCCAGATCGAGACCATATCGACGGCTGAAGGGTCGTTGGCCTCGGCGGCTTTGAGCAGATCGGGTCCGACCGTCATGGTTGCCGCCGTTCCAATCAGGCTGAGCGCGGAGACTTTTGCCGGATGCCGTGCGGCGGTCTCGAGCGCAATCAGCGATCCCATGGAATGACCGACCAGCCTTGCCCTTGCTGCACCGGCCGCATCGAGCAGGGCAACGGTCCAGTCGGCCATGTCGGCGATCGCACGGAGAGGTGCGCCTGACGAGCGTCCATGGCCCGGCAGATCCGGCGCCAGCACGCTATAGCCGTGATGGGCGAACCATCGGCTGTGCAAGGCCCAGGTGGTGTGGTCGAAGCCGGCGCCGTGCAGAAGCATGATGGTCGGTTGCGACTTGTCGAACTTGCGGCCGCCGGTGGCGACGAAGGTATCAATGCCGTTCACGGACAACTGCATGGCTCAAGCCTTTTGCGAAATACGGAGCGCCTGGGCGAGGTCGTCGATGATGTCGGAGGCGGATTCGATGCCGATCGACAGCCGCACCAGTTCCTCGCCGATGCCGGAGGCTTTGAGCTGGGCGGCATCCATCTGCTGATGGGTCGTGCTGGCGGGATGAATAACCAGCGTCTTGGCATCGCCGACATTGGCCAGATGGCTGATCATCCGCAATGACTCGATGAATTTCTTGCCGGCGGGCCGGCCGCCCTTGATGCCAAAACTGACGATCGACCCCGCGCCGCGCGGCAGCAATCGCTTGGCGAGTTCGTGGTCGGGATGGCTTTCCAGCGAGGGATGCAGCACCCAGTCGACGGCCTTGTTCGCGGCGAGAGCCTCCAGCACCGCATGGGTATTGGCGACGTGGCGCTCCATGCGAATGCCCAGTGTTTCGACGCCTTGCAGCAGCTGAAAGGCATTGGTCGGCGACAGACACGCGCCAAAATCGCGCAGCCCTTCGGTGCGCGCCCGCATGATGAACGCGGCCTGGCCGAACTGCTCGTCGAAGACAATACCGTGATATCCGGCATAGGGCTCGGTCAGCACCGGAAATTTGCCGGAAGCGCGCCAGTCGAACCGGCCGCCGTCGACAATCACGCCGGCGATGGCAATGCCGTGGCCGCCGATCCACTTGGTCGCCGAATTCATGACGATGTCGGCGCCAAGCTCGATCGGACGGCTCAGATATGGCGTCGCGAAGGTGTTGTCGATCAGCAGTGGGATTTTCGCCTCATGCGCGATGGCAGCAACCTTCGGAATATCCAGCACTTCGAGACCGGGATTGCCGATGGTCTCGGCAATCACGAGCCGGGTATTGGGCTTGATTGCCGCGCGAAACTCGTCCAGCGCACGCGGCTTGACGAAAGTGGTCGTGATGCCGAAGCGCGGCAGCGTGTGCGTGAGCAGATTGATGGTGCCGCCATAGAGCGAGGAAGAGGCGACGATGTGGTCGCCGCCGTTCAGCAGGGTGGCGATGGCGAGATGCAACGCCGCCATACCGCTCGCGGTGCAGATGGCGCCGACGCCACCTTCCAGCGCGGCCAGCCGCTCCTCGAGCACCGCCGTGGTCGGGTTTGAAATCCGGGTATAGATGTGCCCCGCGCGTTCGAGATTGAACAACGCCGCGGCGTGCTCGGAATCCTGAAAAACATAGGATGTGGTCTGATAGATCGGGACGGCCCGCGCGCCGGTGACGGGATCGGGATGTTGGCCTGCATGGAGGCTGAGGGTTTCGAAAGCGGGCGGCTTGGGTGCGGGCATGTTGAACTCGAAGACGATGCGGTTTTTGCTGCCATCTCGGACTGCAGCACGGTGTGCCATAAAAGCACTTCGATTGTTAGCCCAAGAGCGAGGACGCGATCAACTCGCCGAGGTCACCCTTCTGTCCCCTTGCTACTCAAAATTTGACGTCGCTGTCCCCAACGCCGCACCTCGAAGAGGTGGCCTTTCTTCCGTTCGCAGCCTAAAAGCTCCAATGACCAGCGATGCAGGGACTGGAGAGGAGGTCACGCGATGGAACGCAAACTCCTTCAAATCGCCTTCGCGCTCGCGCCGCTGTTGTGGTTTTGGCAGCGCCCTGTCGCCTGGGTGGCGCAACGCAGCGCACTGACCTGATGAAACGTATCGCAGTCTGGGCATTCTACGGGGTCGGCGCGCTCGCAATTCTCTACCTCGCGCTCTACGCCTATGCGGCATTTACCGGCCGCGACCTCGCACCCGGCGATCCGATCCACATCTTCCGCAAACCCGACGCACCGAACTATTCGTTTCGTGCCGTGACAATTCTAACGTCATTGCGAGCCAGCGGGTCGCACGAATGCGCGCCAGATCACCGGTTCCGCGAAGCAATCCAGAGGCAACGAAACCTAGACTGGGTTGCTTCGTCGCCTGCGACTCCTCGCAATGACGACGAGGTTCCGATCACGCCGTCGCGCTGACGCGGTGATAGTCGCCGGCGCCCGCGGGGGTGATCGGCAATCCGCCGTCGGCGTATTCGTTCAGCTTGTTGCGCAGCGTGCGGATCGAGATGCCGAGAATGTTCGCGGCGTGGGTGCGGTTGCCGAGGCAATGCTTCAGCGTCTCCAGAATGAGATCGCGCTCGACGTCCGCGACGGTGCGTCCGACCAGGGCGCGGGTCACCTGTTCGGCGGCGAAGGTGGCGTGCGCCACCGCCGGCACGGTCTTGGGCGTATCGAGACGGTCGCCGTCCGGCGTCAGAATGGCGTCGACGCCGATCTCGTCGCCTTGCGCCATCAGCACCGAACGATGGATGGTGTTTTCCAGTTCGCGGACGTTGCCCTGCCAGCGGTTGGACGTCAGCACCCGCCGCGCATCCGCGGAGATCGGCCGCACCGGCACGCCGTTGGCCTCGGAATATTTCTTGGCGAAGTGCTGCGCCAGTTCGAGAATATCCGCCGGACGTTCGCGCAGCGGCGGTATTTTCAGGTTCACGACATTGAGCCGGAACAGCAGGTCCTCGCGGAAGCTGCCTTCGCGCACGGCGTCGGCCAGATTGCGGTTCGATGTCGCGATGATGCGGATGTCGACCGATACCGGGCGGGTACCGCCGACCCGGTCGATCACGCGCTCCTGGATGGCGCGCAGCAATTTGGATTGCAGCCGCACATCCATCTCGGAGATTTCATCCAGCAGCAGCGTGCCGCCGGTGGCTTCCTCGAATTTTCCGATGCGCCGCGCGATGGCGCCGGTGAACGCGCCCTTCTCGTGGCCGAACAGTTCGGATTCCAGCAGGTGCTCGGGAATCGCCGCGCAATTGATCGATATGAACGGCTTCCTGGCGCGGTGGGAGCGGGTGTGGACGTAGCGCGCCAAGACTTCCTTGCCGGTGCCGGATTCGCCCGTGATCATGACGGAGGCGTCGGAGCCGGCGATCTGCTGCGCCAGCTTTATCACCTTGGCCATCGCTTCGTCGCGGTAGACCAGATCGCGGGAGTCGTTGGCGACGGCGGCAAGCACTGCGGCGATCAATTCCGGATCCGGCGGCAGCGGGATGTATTCCTTGGCGCCGGCATGGATCGCGGCGACCGCGGCGCGGGCGTCATTGGAGATGCCGCAGGCGACGATCGGCACGTGAATGTGTTCGGCCTCCAGCCGCATCACCAGATCGCGGATATCGAGGCCGACATCGACCAGCAGCAGGTCGGCGCCCTTGCCGCCGCGCAAGACGCGCATCGCCTGTTCGTGGTCCTCGGCGTGGGTAACGGAAGCACCATTGTCCATGGCGATCTTGGTGGCGGTCGTAAGCTGGCCCTTCAGTGTGCCAACGATGAGAAGCCGCATGGTAATCTCCTGTTCGTCTGTTCGCGCCCGTTATGCGCGTATCGCTATAGTAGAGAGCCTCAGGTGCGTTCCGCCTTGATGATTTCCGTCATGGTCACGCCCAGCTTGTCTTCCACCAGAACCACTTCGCCGCGCGCCACCAGCCGGTTGTTGACGTAGATGTCGATGGCTTCGCCGACGCGGCGATCGAGCTCCAGCACGGTGCCGGGTCCGAGCTTCAGCAATTCGCCGACATCCATCTTGGAGCGGCCGAGCACCGCCGAGACTTGCACCGGCACGTCGAACACGGCTTCCAGGTCGGCCGCGACCCGCGACGCCTGTTCGTCCTCGTGATAGGCCACGTCATCGATCGCCGGCACATCGGCGGCATTGAGATCCGGAAGCGGAACCTGTGCGTCGGTGTCACTCATGGTTCATTCCTCATAGCCCGGGTTCCACCTGATTGCGGGACGCTATGTAGCGTCCGACAAGTTCGTTGATCTTTGCTTCGATCGCCGCGCGCTCGAGCAGGACGCCGCCATCGGCCCACTCGATCTTGCAATCGCCGGTCTCGATGTCCGGCTCGGCCAGGATCACCAGGCGGCCCTGGAAACCGCTTTGCTTCGCCAGCCGCTCGATCCGCTCGCGTGCGGCCTCGTAAAGCGAATCGTTGATCCGAACCACGAGATGCGGCGTCGAGACCAGATGCGAAAAACAGTCGCTCACCAATCCGGTGATCTCGCCGAGCGGCTCCGAGGCAATCAGCTCGCTGCACAGCTTGCGCGCCACCGCGACCGCGACGTCGACCGCTTCGGTCTCCATCCGGGTTTCAATGCCGGAGAAGCGCGTCGCGATGCCCTGGATGGCGATCCCGATCTCCTCAAGCGCCAGCGCGGTGCGGCGGTCGCTTTCAGCCTTGGCCTCGCGCTGCCCGGCATCGAACCCGTCGCGATAGGCGCGGGCCTCGGCGGAAGCGATCTTCTGCGCGATTTCCGACGGCGTGGCGGGCCGCTCGCGCGTCTTGTCCGGCGCGGAGAAGTCCATGTCGAACAGGAATTTTGCGGGTGCGGCCATCAGTACACCAGCTCGTCGTCGGCGCGGTTCTTGGTCAGCATGATTTCGCCCTTGGCCGCGAGGTCCTTGGCAAGATTGACCAGCAGCGCCTGGGCCTCGTCGACGTCGCGCAACCGTACCGGTCCGAGCGCCGCCATGTCGTCGAGCAGCATCTTGCCGGCGCGCGACGACATGTTGCCGAGGAAGAAGCCGCGGACATCCTCGTTGGCGCTCTTTAGCGCGACGCCGAGCTTGTCCTTGTCGATGTGGCGCATCAGCGTCTGCGCCGACCCCGAGTCCAGCTTGACCAGATCGTCGAAGGTGAACATCAGCGCCTTGATGCGTTCGGCCGACTCGCGGTTCTCTTCTTCCAGCGAAGTGATGAAGCGGGTTTCGGTCTGGCGGTCGAAATTGTTGAAGATCTCGGCCATCACCTCATGGGCGTCGCGGCGGCGGGTCTGCGACAGGTTCGACATGAATTCGACGCGAAGCGTCTGCTCGACGCGCTCGATCACTTCCTTCTGCACCGCCTCCATTCGCAGCATCCGGCCGATCACGTCGAGCGCCATGTCCTCGGGCAGGATCGCGAGCACGCGCGCGGCGTGCTCGGGCTTCAGCTTCGACAACACCACGGCGATGGTCTGCGGATATTCATTCTTGAGATAGTTGGCGAGCACCTCTTCCTGGACGTTGGAGAGTTTCTCCCACATGTTGCGGCCTGCCGGCCCGCGGATTTCGTCCATGATGCCGGTGACGCGCTCGGAAGGAAGATACTGCTGCAGCAGCCGTTCGGTGGCATCGAAAGTGCCCATCAACGCGCCGGACGCCGACATCCGCGACACGAATTCGAGCAACAGGTCTTCCACCACTTCGGCCTCGACGGTGCCGAGCGTCGACATCACCATCGACAGTTCGCGCACCTCGTCGTCGTCGAGCAGCGACCAGACCTTGCCGCCATATTGCTCTCCCAACGCCAGCATCAGGATAGCGGCGCGTTTCGGGCCGCTCATCGCCGGGCCCTTCGGGCGATTGCCCTGCCGGCTCGCCAAATTGGCGATGACGGTGGCGATATCGCTGGAGTTTGTGGTTTGCGGTACGGCCATGTCAGATCACGCTGCCGGCTCGGTTAGCCATTGACGAACAATGTTGGCGGTTTCATTGGGATTGCGCTCGGCGAGTTCGCCGACGCGATGCACCGACTGCGCATGAACCTGGCCCTGAACCTGGGCGACGTCGATCATCTGCGCGGTGGCGTTGACGCTGGGAATAAGGTTCTGGCCTGCGGGCTGGGCGCTGCCGTCGGTCAGGGCCGACATCGAGCCTGCGCCGGACGAGGATACCTCCTCGGAAGCGAGGATGCGCCTGACCAGCGGCCGGATCACCATGAACAACACCACAAGACCGAGCAGCATCATGACGCCGAGTTCGATGACGTACATCACGTCGTCCTTGGTGAATTGCAGCATGCCGAGCAGGCCGGCCGGCTCGGCGACCGGGACCACCAGCGGCGCTTCGGCGAATTTGAGGTTCACGACCTCGACCTGGTCGCCGCGCTTCTGATCGAAGCCGATCGCCGAGCGCACCAGCGCTGCGATGCGATCGAGCTGTTCCTTGCCGCGCTCTTGATAGACCATCTCGCCTTTGTCGTTCTTGGAATAACTGCCGTCGACCAGCACGGCGACCGAGATGCGGTTGACCCGTCCGGCCTCGGTCACTTCGGTCTTGGTGGTGCGGGAAATTTCGTAATTGTTGGTTTCCTCGGTTTTCTTGCTCTGGTCGCGCGCGGGCGTCGCGTTGTCCTGGCGCTGATTGCCCGGCAATTCATTATTGACGGTGACCTGACCGCTATTGTCGGCGGTCGCGCTGGATTCTTCCCGGGTCTGGCTCGAGCGCAGCACCCGGCCTTCGGGATCGAAGCGGTCGGAGGTCTGGGTAACCTTGTTGTAGTCGAAATCGGCGGAGAGCTGGACGCGGGCGCGGCCGGCGCCGACCACCGACGACACGATCGCCTCGATCTGATTGCGCATCCGCTTCTCGAATCCGGCCCGGCGCTCGTCCCCGATGGCATTATCGTCGCCGCTGGCGCCGTCAGCGAGCAATTGACCGGCTTCGTCGACGATCGATACCCGCTGCGGCTTCAGGCCGTTGACGGCGGAGGCGACCACGTGGCGGATGGCGCGAATCTGCTGCGGCTCGAGCGACCCGCGCACGCGCACCACGATCGAGGCCGATGGTTCGGGGGTCTCGCGCGAAAACAGCGGCCGCTCCGGCAGCACCAGATGGACCCGGGCCGCCTGGATGCGGTCGATGGCGCGGATGGTGCGGGCAAGTTCGCCCTCGAGCGCGCGCAAATGATTAATGTTCTGGACGAAGCTGGTGGTACCGAGCGCGTCGGATTTGTCGAAGATTTCGTAGCCGACCCCGCCGCCCTTGGGCAAGCCGCCCTCGGCAAGCTTCATGCGCAGCCGCGTGACCTTGTCCTTCGGCACCATGATCACCGCGCCATCGTTGCGCAGCTCGAAGGGAATCGCCTGGCGCTCCAGGTCCTTGATGATACCGGAGGAATCCTCGAAGCTGAGGTCGGTAAAGAGGGTGGTCATCTGGGGCGTCGTGACGCGCATGATGACAAACGCGAAGAAACCGATCAGCGCGGTTGTCACCGCGACCATCGCCATCAACCGCGAAGCGCCCAGACCTTTCAGGAAGCCACCAATACCCTGCAAACCAACCGCCCCTTAGATTCGGCCCCGAGAGCCGACTGGGCAATTATTGCCTATGGGATGGTTTCGATATGGTTAACGAAGGTTAAGTGCCGTGGCGAAAGTTCAGCATGAAAAAAATCGGCTTCGCAAAGCGAGGCCGATTTTCGTCAAATGCCGTCGGTTCTGGCGGGGCGCTTACTGGCGATATTGCTGGATGCGGGTGGTGCGCAGTCCTGCAAGGCCATGCTGATCGATGGAAAACTGCCAGGAAAGGAACTCGTCGACGGTCAGCGTGTAGCGGCTGCAAGCCTCCTCAAGGGAGAGCAGGCCGCCGCGGACCGCGGCAACGACTTCGGCCTTACGGCGAATTACCCACCGTTTGGTCCCGGGCGCGGGCAGATCCGCAATTGTTAACGGACTACCGTCAGGCCCGATGACGTATTTTACCCTCGGGCGATGGGGTTCTGTCATGGCGTACTCACAAACTCTCAACCACTGAACTCACCGGAACAACCTACGCCCCGCGGCTTAAAATTTGCCTAAGCCCAAGGCTT
>Ga0207707_10002567_pt1 | contig 16274 bp, 19 predicted proteins | sample KBSC83BmetaG_FD_184336 | JGI IMG/M metagenome (GOLD analysis project Ga0207707, IMG submission 184336) | Corn rhizosphere microbial communities from Kellogg Biological Station, Michigan, USA - KBS C8-3B metaG (SPAdes) (version 2) | ecosystem: Host-associated > Plants > Roots > Rhizosphere ...
ACAGTTTCTGTAATTGATGGCTCCACAAATAGTGTTGTAAGTACTATACCTGTTGGAACTTATCCTTTTTATGTTGGGGTAAATCCATTTACAAACAAGATCTATGTAGCAAACGATAACAGCACTACAGTTTCTGTAATTGATGGCACCACAAATAGTGTTGTAAGTACTATACCTGTTGGAATTTATCCTCAAGGTATAGGAGTAAACCCAAATACAAACAAGATCTATTTAGCAAATCTATTCAATAATACAGTCTCCTTGATAGATGGTAGGACTGATAGTGTTGTAAGTACTATACCTGTTGGAACTCATCCGATGGCTATAGGGGTAAATCCCAATACATCGAAGATCTACGTAGCTAACAATGGGGATCAAACCATTTCAGTAATTGATGGCAGCTCTCCTCCCTCAAATACTACCTCTCAACTTGCAGTAAACTCACAAGATAACAACAATAATGCAATTAGTGGATTCCAAACCGAATTGTATACACAGAATGGTACTCAAATAGATAGAGGTTATACACCGTATAATTTCATCCTAAATGACAACCAAACCTATGCGGTACATGTAGAAAACAAAGACAAGTATGTATTTGATCACTGGCAAGATACAGGTTCTACCAATTCCACTCGTGTCATATCGATATCATCTGATGATTTCATTGTATCAGTATACAAGACTGTGCCACAAACACCGACAAATCTTTCAGCTACTGCAGTTTCATCTTCACAGATCAATCTTTCTTGGAATACTCCATCAAATGATGGTGGTTCCACAATAACTGGATACAAGATCGAGAGGTCAACTGATGGTTCTAATTGGTCAACTATTGTAACAGATACTGGTACTAGCAGAACCACAAATTCTAATACAGGACTGTCTGCAAACACTACCTACTTTTACCATGTTTCCGCAATAAACTCAGTGGGAACAGGTAATTCTTCCAATACCGCATCAGCCACAACTCCGATTCTTAGCGTAGCAGGAGTTAACATAGGACCAGTAAACAAAACACTTCCCTAGACTAAAAATTTGATTAGTCTGCTCTGTTTTTAATTATTAATAAAAAATTATACTCCTGCATTTTCAATGATAGTGCATTTTTAATTCTGTCTTTTATGAATGAATCATTTGAATTTTTCAGAGGATTGTAAAATAACCATATGTATTGCAAGTCACCGATATCAATAATTTTTTCGAATAAATTTAAACTCGAAAACATCATTAAAAATACAAATTCTAATCTGAGAAATTACGATATTTCATTGATAAAAAGGGGAGAGGCCAATTTCTTGGTCTTGGTATTATTGGTCTAGATCAGTTGCCAGTGTATCCAGATAAGTTGCTATCTCATTCCAAGGATCGCATGCATCACCAGGTGGATTATAGTCACTAGTGCCACCATCCTGTGTAAAGTACATCCAGCCCACATAGCTTGAATCACTGCTTGGGTCATCAGGCGTTCCCGGAAGACTTGGTTGAGCAAGCGAGACAAAGGAAAAGTTGTGTTTGTCTACTCCGCTAACTCCCGTTGACGTAGCTGCTTGTAGATCACTAGCAGTTGGTGGTGCACCAGATGTACATCCGACAATTGGAGGATCTGGTTCATCTGGGTGTTCCCACGTGTTCAGAATGTCTACACTTCCCAAGTAGCTCGAATCCGTAGTAGTACCTGGGTTTCCAATCGTGTATGTCATTCCAAGACTCTTTGCATATCTTGTCAGATCTTGGTAGTAAGTTGCTCCTGTGGTTCCGCATGCTGCGCCACATGTTGGGTAATTCATCTCATCAAAGAATATGCCATTGATGGTGGGAACACAGCTTTTCCATTGGGCAATATCTGTTTCTACTGTATCTTCCGACGTAGTACCATAACCAGTAGCTACGTATCCAAGCACTATTACACCCGATGATTGTTGAGATATTATTGCTGCTGCATGATTGCCTGTTGAATCGCACGGATAGTCTGGACCGCCTTTGCCATTAGAGCCAGCAAAGTTAGCTATTTGGTACATCGGCAAGTTGGGATGATTACCTTTTACAGTTCTCACAACATCCCATCCACCTGATACATATGGAATGCCTCCAGGATCAGTATACAGTGGTATTAAAATTCCCGTTTTTGCAGTCCAGTATGATGAAGGAAGCATAGTTGCAGATGCTGTGTTTGATGGAGAACTTGGGCCAACCAAATTGATTGCAGATACACGATAGGTGTAAGATGCACCAGCTGCAAGATCGGTACAATTGTTCTGGACTTGACAGTCAGAGTATCTTGTACTAGTACTTCCAGTGTTGGCTACAATGGTGGACCATGTTAATCCAGTAGGATCAGTTGACCTCTCAATCTTGTATCCAGTTATTGTGGAACCACCATCATTTGATGGAGCGCTCCAAGATAGGTTGATTTGAGATGAAACCTGAGTAGATGTTAGTCCAGTTGGAGACTGCGGTGCAGTAGGAGTAAATGCCTTTACCTCAATTGCAACGTCATCCCAAAGATCACTGCTGCTTGCAGTCCAGCTGCATGTAACAGAGCCTGGTGTTGCTACGGTTGTATAACTTGATGCACCGGTGATCGAACCAGTGACTAGGTCCTGCTCATTGAGATTCCATCCTAGTGTACAGGTTGGGCTGGTCAGTGTAGCACCACCAAAGATTGATGCCGAGTCTGAAACCCAACTGTTAGCGAATTGTGCTGTTATTGATATTGAAGGGCTACTGCCAACGGTATTATGAGCACTACTTGAAGTAGGTACTGGATTATTCTGGTCAACTCCAGACAAGGCATATGCACCAACTACAACTGATGTTGGAAGACCTGTAGCTGTCATTGTCACAACGATATTTCCAGTACCAGTAGGGTTTACAAGGTACCAAAACTCAGCATCATTGTTAAAAAAGGAGGTTACTTTTTTTGTTAGTGACATTCCTCCATATGTAACCGAAGCCACATTGTTGTTATTTGACTCCACACCAACTATGAGCAGGCGGTTAGAGCCTGTTCCAGCATTAAAACTAGAAAGCGTAGTTGCATATGGCGGAGTCTTTAAACTGGTCATTGTTGATGCCACATTGTTTACGACAATGTTACTTGTTGCGCTTGCAGTCTGGGGCTGTAAGAGATTTGATGGAAGTGTTTGCAACACTGGTAAAAGTACCAGTGTTAGAATGATTAGACCGCTCATGATGAATTTAGAAGTTGATTTCATTATTATCGTCTAGATTAATTTTATAGAATAAAAGTCTGGCTAAGGATTTCTATATAAAATTCCACTATAAAAATTCTATAATATTATTATGAATTTATTTGATAAATATTTTTTATATTTATTTATTCAGTATTTTTAATTCATTTTTTGCTTGAAAAATTTTATGCGTGATATGGTATAAAGTATATCATGACTTGTGATATATGATCAAATCTATCATAAGTAACAAATTACTAGAAGAATTTTATATATGATTTCTAAGTATTGTATTAATAGAAGATAACTGATCCACCTTTAATGAAATATCGTTGCAGGGACGAGATAATCAACATCATATTGCAGACTGTAATGACTGGAGCTACAAGACATAAAATAATGTTTGAAGCATCGATATCGTCTGAACAAGCAGAGGAGTATCTGTTATTCTTGCAAGCACGGGAATTGATATGTGTAACAGGTAAGCGTGCTTATAAAATAACTGAGAAGGGAAATGTGTATCTGAGCAAATCTAATGAATTAAACGAATTGTTGATTCAATGAATGTAGATATGGATTAGATAGTCCGAGGTAGTATAGTATACTATCAGTAGAAACCTGTTGAAGTATTGAATCCCATGGGACACGTGTTATGATTTGTTGTAAATATTTTTAATTCTGAAGAATTTTTGTCTGTATCAATCTTATGAAATATTCTGTGCATATTCAGATATGTATTGAAGTTATAGTACGTATATTGTATTTACTAAAAAATAGCAAGGGCATAGGTGGTTTTCTAATACTTGGTTTTGCTTCAATATTCTTATTGTTTGGAGTCCTTTCACACAATGCATATGCGGATACGATAACAGCTACAATACCAGTGAAGGGAGCTTTTGGTATTGCGACAAATCCTAACACTGACATGACTTATGTTGCTACTGGTAATGGTTATCAGATTCAGGTCATTGATGATAAAACTAACATGGTAACTGCAACCATACAAACTCGTGATGCTGTTAATGTTACAAGTACGAACAGTGGTGGGTGTAAGACCCTTTACGTTGCTGTAAACCAAGATACAAACATGATCTATGCCTATAACGGAGGATGTCAATACGTAGTTGGGTTATATGGGAAAATCCATGTACATCCTACCATTTCTGTAATAAATGGCAATACTAACAGCATAGTTGCCAACATGTCACTTCCAGATGGTGGAGATTTTGGATCCTTCCCCATTGCAGTGAATCATGTGACCAATAAGATTTATGCAATTAACCCAGCTTTTGGGGTCTATGTGATCGATGGTAAAACTAATGCAGTCACATTAATCGGACTAGTAAGCTCATCATGTCTTTGTAATTTTAATGATGTTGCAGTTAATCCTCAAACAAACATGATCTATGTGCTTGATGCAGCCACAAACAACCACGGATATATTTCCGTGATCGATGGTAAAACTAACTCCATTGTAAACACTTTCAGTTGGGGAGGTTTTTCTCAAAATGGTATTGGTGTTAATCCTACAACAAATCAAATTTATGTTTCAAATACAATCACCACAACGCCGCCCCCAAATTCGGTTAGCGTAATAGATGGTTCCACTTATCAGGTGGTAAGCACTATACCTGATGCCAGTTATGGATATCTTGCTGTAAACCCTATTACAAACAGGATCTACGTTGCAGATGGAGGTTATTACAGCTCTGGAAATGGTAACACAGTTTCTGTCATAGATGGACAAACAAATACGGTATCTTCCAAAGTCCAAGTTGGACAATTTCCGTTTGGAATTGGAATAAACACTGTAACAAATAAAATCTATGTGGGCAACGCTGTTAGTGCTACTGTATCAGTAATAGATGGTGGCTCACCTATTGTTCCATCGCCACCAACTGGACTTGCAGCTACCACTGTATCATCATCTCAAATCAGCTTATCGTGGAATGTACCAAGTGATAGTGGCGTTTCTGCAATTATGGGATACAAGATTGAACGTTCCGTTGATGATGGTTTGACATGGTCTACTGTACAATCTAATACCATGTCCACAGCTACTACATACAACGACACTGGACTTGAATCAAATACAAGTTACACATACCGTGTATCTGCAATCAGTAATGCCGGAGTAAGTGCACCGTCAAATACTGCATCTGCAACAACGCTTGCCATTCTTACTATAACGACACAAGATGTGGTAGGTAATCCCATCTCCGGAATATGGATGGAATTGCATTCTGCAAATGGAGAGACCATTGCTACAGGTTACACACCGATAACATTTGATGTGAAACAAGGAACACCGTATACCGTCTACGCTACAAACTATCTAAACTACATATTTCTACACTGGGATGATGGGAGCATTAATTCTCATAGGAATGTAACACCAATTGCAGATACTACAATGACTGCAACATATACTCCATAACTCATTTTTTAAAAAATCAGACATGACAGTGTTGGTGCAGTAACTTTCGATTCATGTTGTATTCTATTGCTTGTTTTCTACAACCAGTAACGTGTTCTGGTCCTTCCATGTTATCTTGTCCAGATCATCGTAATGGTTCAAAATGTTTTGTACAAACTTGTGCAATGATGCCTTGAATTCTTGCTTTTTGTAAAACTTGAATGTCGAATAGTGGTGGTTTTTTACCTGTTCTACTAGTTTCTCTAATGGATACACTCGATGATGCTCAAAGAACTTGACAGAGTTTATGTTCAAGTTTGGGTCCTTTTCGAACGCTGACTTTAGCTCATCAAGTTCATACAGTCTATCTTCTTTTTTGTTAAATGACGGAAAATGCATTCCCCATATGGTTTTGGCATTTTGCTCTCGTAGCCTTGTATATACAAAGAGTCTGCCATTGTTTTTGAGTACTCTAGAGACCTCTCTCATAAAGTCTGGCAGTGAAAAATGGTGTATTGCATTAAACGACATGACACAGTCAAGTGAGTCTGTTTGTAACGGAATCTTGTGTGAATCACTTCGTATTGGAGTAAAATTTGTGACATTGTTTTTTACAAAATGCTCCTTGAGATGTCTTAGCATCTCCCTGTTGTTATCAAGGCAGAAAAGATGGCATTTTTCGCCCAAGTGCTGGACAAATTTGAGGCTGTACCTTCCTGCTCCGCATCCAATGTCTGCAGCATGTACTTTTGGAAGGTCTTGCAGCTTGTTTGTGATAAATAATATCGGTCCAAGATCTGTTGTTCTCAATTGTTGATACCGTGGAGCGATATGAAGAAAATGATCATGCATTTTATTTAGAACAGAATTGTTCTTGGCTGATTTTGATCCCATCGGTTAATTGGGATTTTATAATTTTAAAGTGTTGCCCAAAAGAAATAAAAATCATGAAATTTTGCAAAAATAAAAATTAAATATTTTTCTTAAAAATTGGTATCTTATTATTGAATTGATACAAGATATCTTCCGTGGAATGTCCAAAATGTGGCTCGCCAATGGATAAATCAGTCAAGGAATCCCAGACTGTATACACATGCTTTTGTTGTAATAATAAAATCATCCAGTAAAACCAGTTAAATCAAAGATTGTTCAATACCATACCATGAAGTTTGACGAGTTTTGGAGTATCATGATGGCAAACCTTTCAGAACCACAGCAGTTTGCAACCCAGACCAAGCCGTTTTCTGCCAAGTATTCTGGGGGGAGAATATTGGTGACAACAAGTGATTCCATATGGCCAATTGAGAGGTCTACGATGAGGCAGATATGGACAAAGGCACTATCAATGCATGAAAAGATGAGGTTTATTCATACCAATTACTCTCATGAAAACATCAGGACATCATCTTATATCATATCACTAATGAAGCATTTTGTTTCAGACGAGTCCAAGATGGAATGATTTCTTGATAAATATAATAGACAAAGGTTTGGTGTGATAACATGGAAGAAAAAAAGAGAATGAAGTCAAACACTGAAGACGAATACAACAAAGTTTTGGCCTCAGAAGATCCTACCGTAATCTCTGAAGAAGAAAAAGAGAGACTGACAAGAGAAGCAATCAAGAAATTCAAGTCACTATGAATCTAGAGTGGATTGTCACAGGGGCTATATTGTTTGGTGCCATGATTGCAGGTGGAATCAGTCTGTATCTCAAAAGGAAAAAAGAGCAGAATGCATCACTTGGCAAGTCTGACGATCTTAGAATCTGATTTTTTCTATCTAAGTTCTTCTTTATTCTTGAATGCATTCATTTTACTATTGAATACCTCGATGTTGTCATATATGCCAAATGCAAAAAATATGTACGACCACAAAAATAGAATATCCACAGGATGCCCAGTATACATGGAATCATCAAGTGAAAAATACTGGAAACCTGTATCTGCTATTACCTCTGTTAGTATGCCGATAAGCATTAAAGACCAAAGAAAGTTTACTTGGCCTCCAAAAAATAATCTAATTCCAATAACTGCAGGTATCAAAACTATCGAGTCACACACTGGATAAATTGCTCCCAAGATGATTGAAAACGAGTCCTCATCAGAGCTGCTCTCAAGTGTCCAATACATGCTAGGTATGAGGACTGCAATAGAAACAAGAGATGCGAATATTATCATCTTTTTTGTTATCAAACTTTTGAAAGGTTTCATGTATAATATCGCAAAAATAAAGTAAGCCGGATAGCCTATGATATAAAAAAAGTCTGCCTCTGATGGAAACGGTTTTTGGTGATAAAACAACTCTTCGATCAGCCATACCTGTTCTGCAATAAACCATGATGCCGCAAATACTAAAAATGAAATCCATGCTTTGCCATGGTCTCCGGTTATGCCGTGTTTTTTTGCTGATATTGTTGCTAACACAAGCATTGCACCTGGTATTGGCACAAAGATCCAGTTTGTAAAAACAATTGCAGTCTCCTTTCCGATATATTCTGCAATCAGGATTGCAACTCCTGTAGATGCTAGTAACAAGAGCATGAATCTCTGTGATGATACCCTCTCAAGCCCTGTATGCATGTTTACTCACTTATTTTGATGATAAAATTTGCAATATCTTCTTGTGTGCTCATCTCAGCCAAGTATTTTTCAATGGATGAAATTATTGCAAGACGGCTCTGACCGTATAATTCTTTTAGTACATTTGACAGGTATTCTGGGTTTTCATAGCAATCAGACAGGTAGCAGTTGTGGTTCTCTTTGAGCTTTGCCAATACTTCATAGTATGTTGGCCTGCCGACTTCAAGCAGTGTCTTTTCTATTGCCATGACAACTAGCGCCTTTCTTGCTTCTATCATATTTTTTCCTATCAGACACGTTATTTGAGACCTGCTTGATAAATCATATCACGATTTGATGAATTTAGAATTTGAGTAGAGGAATTATTCTTTGTACCCTATGTGATTTCTATGTCTGGAATTATGTGGATTTTTAATTAATTCTGTTGACTGGGGTGGGTGATGAGCCTACCAATACACATATAGAATTGTGGAAGTTCTAAATAAAATTAACAGTGGATCCCGGATTTTATCAGGCCGATCTGCTGTACAAGGTCGTACCTTTGTGCCGTGGTGATCCCCTTGTCCGCAATTATTTGGTGGTAAAACGCGTCTAGCTTGCCGCATGCTGCAGCGTCGTTTTGTCCATTGCCATCATTGATCATCTTTGCAATCACCTTGAGTGATGCCACGTTTTCGCCAACATCTTCTGCAGACGATATCAATCTTTCAATTGCCTGGTTAGGTTCTAGTACCGTAACCAGCTGGTTTGCCGTACCAACATTGCCTGAGTGGTCGGTTGCAGTCCATACTATTGTGGTAACTCCAATCGGAAAGATCCCGGTAGAGTTATTCGTGACAATTGGTGATTGGTCGGTGTTGTCGCTTACAGTAGGGGTCCCAAGCGACACTGTAACTTCAACACTTGACACTATTGTAATATCCTGAGGTGCAGTAATTTTTGGCGGAATAGAATCGCACTGGATGTTTACTATTTGATGAACCGTTATTGTTCCCAAATTGTCCACGATGCCGCCGCAGTAATTTGTTATGACTTCTGCGTTTTGTATGAGGGCGTTCGGAGTATTTGTGATTCTTCCATAATTTGCAAATTCTTTGCCATAATTGTTTATGACTCCATGTTGATCCGTGACTGGACTTCCAAGATAGTTGTTGATCAAGGTTCCAGTTATTTCATTGATAATCATCCCATCGAAGTTGTTAATGACTCCTTCATTGTCAATTGTGCCGAGGTTGGATATGATAGAATTTCTGACAGGCGGGATACTTATATTGTTGATGATCTTCCGGTTTTCAATGGTTCCGTTGTTGGTGAAGACTGCTCCCTCATTGTCAATGGTGGCAAGGTTCTCCATCCTGCCCTTGTAGAGATTGTCGATTCTTCCGATATTTAACAAGTCACCAATCAATACAAACGTCCCAGAGTTTCTCAGGAGGCCGCTGTTTGAGGCAGCAATGGTTGTGCTGATAACAAGATTTCCGTTGTTTACCAGCACTCCGCCGATGTAGTTTGACGAGTGTGCAAAATCGATATATCCATCATTGATTATTGTTCCAAAGTTTGACAGCCCAGAGTTCACATCACTTCTGATTATCTTTCCACTATTGTAGACTTTTCCATCGTTGTACAACAAACTTTTTTCTCTGTCATAAATTGTTCCAGTGTTATTGATTTTTCCAGAGTTGCTCAGCTGTCCAAAATAGTTTTCAAAACTTCCAAGGTTGTTAAGCGAGCCATTCTGGTCTATCTTGACAACTCCGTTATTATTCCATCTGCCATACAAGTTTATTGTCCCCGAGTCTTCTACTGCTATGAGCTTGCCTATTTGATTTGTGCACAATACGGATATTCCGGCAGGAATTGTTACCGTATCACCTTGTTGAATTAAAAGTGGTGGGCTTTGCCCCCACGTGGAGTTGTCAGCCCAGTTTCCTGACTTTATTGCCGTAAAGGTGGTGGCACTTGCCATGTGAAAAGAGACACACAAAAAAACAGCCAACAATGATAAAACTATTAGTGTATTTTTTCCCACAAATTGTATGACATGTACGGGATAATCAATCAAGTTGACAACTCATACTCAAAATTTAAATTCACAAGCACGTGAAAGCACCTTCAGAGTCACGTGACCTGGACTAGTATGTCATAAAAAAATTGTGGTAGCTTTCTAGTTTAAGGGATGTATGGAGCCGGATGCTTACCTTACAGTTCATTTTTGCGTTCCATTGTGCCTAATTTTCAATTAAAAAGCGTAAAACTTTGCGATTTTATCAAGCTAAAAAAACAGATAAAAAATTATGGTGTCACATATAGGTTAACTTCAGGTGGATTCTGCACCCTGGTGCCAGTTCCAATCTCGTCCAAACTTACATAAGCTCGTGCAGTGTAATTGCCGGGTTTTGTAGGAATCCATTCCAATGCACAGTTAGATGAATCATATTTTGGAATCATTATCATGTCTCCCCATCCAGCCTCTACTAGATATCCTGTTGAATTTAATACTTGAATATGACATACAGAATACGTCAAGGAGGGTTTTATGCCTGACATTCTTGTAAACTGTGCTTCAATTAGATATTCATGATTTGTTTCTAGTGTATACGAGCTATTTGCCTTGGTATCTGTAGTCAATCCAAGCCCTTCGACAACGTATATTTTCCCAACAAGAGATAATGGCGGAGGAGTGTATCCCATAGTGACATTTCCAAAAGAATTTTCATATTCGTTTAAGATAGTCTGAGTTTTGTTGTCATTTGACAGATTTTCTTTAGACTGAAAAGTAGAACCCCAATATGTCAAAACACTTGCCACAACAGAAATTATTACAATTATGATTAGAATAGGTAAAGTTTTCATTGTCTATTTCTAATTTTTTGTTTGATGTTGATGGTTAGTATAATGACACCAATGCAGCAAGAAATTATGCCGACATACGTGAATGGCGATATAACCTCAAAGTAAGGGCCCTGTGGTGGTAAAGGACATGGGACAGAGTTTGTACATTGCATCTGGTAAATTGATTTTTCTGCTATTGATTTATCAAACTCATCAAAGTATGTCCTTACAGCAAGAAAACTAATTCCCATAATCAAGAATACAATTATGGCAAGACGTTGGGTTTTCATTTCTGATACGTACTGGACACACATTTCTTAAAAAAATGATGTATGATTCTTCTAGTTTAAAAAACATGGATCGGGCCGGATCTGTACTCTACGCGTTCTATTTTTGGCTCCATTTGTTTCGTAAAATAGTCTTTTCATGGTCATGATTCATTTAAGACGTTCTTGAATCATTTTTGCCACAGCCACCTTATCAGGAACCTCAAAGATGACCTTCTTGTATTTTTCATTTTCCAACTCTACTGTAATACACTTGTTAGGGTCATGCATATCATAGAAAAGCAAACCTTCTTTGCTCAAGAACATGCCATCTACTATAATTCCTGGAATGTTTGCACCCATCACTTTTAACATCTTAAAATAGTTCCAATCTGCTTGGTCTGTAGACACTGACTTGACATGATTCAAAGGGATACTGAGTTTACTCTTTAGAGCAAGTACCTTGTCTACTCCAGTCAGTGTGAAGACCAGATTATCGTTTTCTATGTCTATTTTTCCTGTCATCTCATATTAATTTGAAAAAGGATGTTAGTATTGTTATCGTATATCTGAAATCATTTTTGTTCGCTCGGTGATATTACTATGAACTTTTTCGTATATGTAGATCCTTACAACCCGAATGTCAAAAGAGATGACTCGACGGAACTTCGAATGACGTTGTATGGCAGCTCGCCAACCTTTGACGGATCTATTGATCCCTTGAATGGATCACAGTATCCAGTATAGGTTTGATAATATCCAAAATTTGATATCTGATAATTACTGTGGTATCTGGAAGCATGAGCAGTTGTTTCACAGCTCCAGTTAGTCATTGGCTTTAGTGCTTCACCTGATGTCGGATTGTATACGCTGGCAGTCTTGTATGTGAATATTGTAATGGTATTGTTAACCACCTGATACTTGATGGTCTTGTCTGTGTATCGATAGTTTTCATTAATTGCCCTATCTATTTTTATTACAATGTTACAGTCTGAATCTTTTCCTAGTATCTGATCTATTATGCGTACAGTCTTGACGTTAACACCATGAGTCTGCACTTGGGATGATATCAAATCTGGCAATGTTTTATCCATGAACAAGTCCATCGGTTGGAATACACAAACCGTCTTTTGGTTCTCTGCATGCGCCAAATGTCCAAAGGATATCATTGTAATGACGATACTTAATACAAGAGCTAGTTTTATCATCTTTCGCGCACTCCGTTAGTAACAACACCGGGTTCTTGTCGTGACGGGATCTCTATCTTGTGTCGCTTGATGTCTGCCTTGATTAGTTCGCGTAGCTGTTGTACCTTGGTTCTACCGTGAAACTTGGCATCATAGTACAATAATTTTGATGTGACATGATCATACTGTAACGTAGTACGGTTGCGTTTTGGCCTATCGCTTGCCTTGGAACCTGTCGATGACATGTCAATAGCATGTCATCAAGACGTAATAAAGATTACGAGCAGATAACTTGGCGCTCAGATGCTATTGACCGGTTGGTGTATATCGAGGAGTATCACAGAAAGACATGTCAAAGACATGTCATCACACACAGGGTCCAAGCGCAAGCCAACTGTTGCCATAAAAGATGACGTATACGAAAAGGCAAAAAGTAAGGCTGCAGAAAAGGGTCTCACGCTAGTCGATTTCATAAACGAGACCATACTGCAAAGCGTAGAAAAGGATGTGTTCCTGAAATCATATGCCCCATATATTGAAAAAATAAGCACTGGGGATACCATCATACTTCGCGACAATAAAATAAAAAAAATTGTTGAAGTTTATTTCAAGGAAGGAAAACTACACTGTTCCAATGATGAAAACCATGATTGCATCCATGTACATTTTGCGTTAGGGTTGCCCGAAGTTGGAAGATTAAAGAAAAAATAAGACAATTGAGAGTTTCTTTGATCTTGATTAGGTATGTTTTTCTCATGTTCACTAAAAATGTTCTAGAACCTACTTTGTGTATGCGACTAGAATTTTTTTCAACTTACTTTACATTCAGTTGATAACGATATCATTACTTCCTAACTTATATGAAGCACCAAAACAAATTTCAGATACATGACTGAAAAGGAGAACAATCCAAGTACCGTAGCTTCTTCTGCCTGGCTTGCACTTGCCATAGTTAGCAGTCTAGCGTTAGTTACGATGTATGGTGAAACCATGGTACTGCCAGCAATTCCAAATTTCATAAAGGACTTTGGTGTATCGTACAATACCGCATCTTGGATCTTGTCGTCATATCTTATCGCAGGTGCTGTCATGACACCAATTGCAGGCAAGCTTTCAGACGTGTATGGAAAAAAGAAGATACTGTTGATTGTTATGATGATATACTCTGCAGGAATTCTAGGGGGAGGATTTGCAAACTCGTTTGATTCCATGATATTAGCACGAATTGCCCAAGGTGTTGGAATATCCATGTTCCCAATCGCGTTTGGTATAGTACGTGATATCTTTCCAATGCAAAAACTTGCAATCGCCCAAGGTATATTCACCTCGACATTTTTTGGCGGCTCAGTAGTTGGGCTCATAGTTGGTGCAAGAATCATCTCAAGCTATGGCTGGCATGCAACATTTTTCTCGGTATTTCCTATTGCCATAATACTTGCAGTGGTGATGGCAAAGCTAATCAAAATACCATTATCTGAAGATCCCAGTCAGCATCACGGGCTTGATATCAAGGGTGCAATCGCACTTTCTATAACCGTAATTTTATTTTTGATGGGTGTATCCTATATCGAAGAAATTGCTCAGGGTAACATGAACTCGCTTGTCTTCTTTGCAGGTTCTGCAGCATCTGTATTTGTGTTTACTATAATAGAAAAAAGGACACCTCATCCATTAATTGATTTTAAGGTTCTTGCAAACAAGATACTCTTGCCAACCAATGTGATACTGATGATAGTTGGAGTGTCAACATTCATGGTATACCAGACCATTCCTATATTGGTACAGAGTCCAATACCCCTAGGCTTTGGAGGTGATGCGATAACAACTGCAAACGTCCAGCTTCCATTTATGATAATCTCACTAATAGTTTCAGCAGCTTCTGGTTTTATTGTATCAAAGGTAGGAAATTTCAGACTGACTGCACTTGGTACCATAATATGTACAATAGGATTTTTCGGACTGGTGGCGTTTCACTCTACTGAATTTATGATATCTGTAGCACTTGGAATAATTTCAGTAGGGTTATCGTTTACATTTGTTGGCGGATTTAACATCATACTGGTGTCATCCCCGCACAAAGCAGAAGGGATATCACTTGGCATGTCGGTACTGCTGATTCTCGTAGGACAATCACTTGGGCCCTCTGTTGCAGGAATGTTCCAACAAATGTATACTCAGACGATTCCAAATATTCCAGGAGCATTTCCATCTGCCTTGTCGTACCTGCAAATATTTTCTAGCGCTGGCATACTCTCACTTGTATCCATCATACTTGTTGTATTTTTGAGAAATAAAGTAAAAGCACAGCCAAGTTATAATTTGGAATAATAAAATAAAAAAAACTGTGGATTCTAAAATTTAGGGATTATAGTTACCGTTCAGGTATTCACCCGAGTCCATTGCAGATTCTGGGATGCTGCTGTTTGTATTTTTACATCCTGTCTGAAATGAAAAGCAATTCGTTGTGCTAGCAGGAACATGTGATGCGTCACTTGTTCCTGTGTATATTCCAGGTGTTGACCATCCTGATGCTGACAGCATTCCTACTGCTATTACTATTGTACCGCCAACACTTGCACCCAAGATGATTAAGAGTGTATTTTTTACCATTCCATACAATGTGCGTTTTTTTGATTTAACTCTTGATTAACAATGTTCTGTAGGTAATTGAGTGATTTTTAAAATGATGTCAAAAATTATTTCCAAGTCTTAACTTAGCCCTATGCTATTGATTGTATTTCCAGAGTTTGCATCAATTATCAAAATTATCTTCTTACCTTTGTGATCATATTGGGCAAACCATATTGGAACATGCAGCAGCTCTCCCTCTGACACTTCCTCCTGTGTCTCCATCTGCCTTATCAGATGATATTTAGAGTGGACTGTCTGTGACTGGATCTGGTCGACAATATTTTTTGCCAGGTTCTTTGCCCCATCCTCGTTTATGTCGCCGTTTAAGATCTTGATTGATTTTGGGACCTTTTTAGAGTCAAAGTCAACTCTGTTGTCAAGTGGAAACTCGTATCCGTGTGGCTGGTATGAAGTCAAGGACTTTATCGCAACTACTGGACAGTTGTAGCTTTCATTTACGGTATATGCCTTTGTTGCATTTCCTCCGCCACCCATCATTCCGCCTCCCCCCATCATGGTTCCAAATAACATACCATCCATCATTCCTCCGCCAAAACCTCCTCCTCTTCTAGAGCCTCCACCCATTGCTCCTCCCATTAGACCTGCCATGGCTGCAGTTGCCGCAATGCTTCCAACCTGGGCAGCGATATCTGTTGCAATAAGATTTGTTTTTGCAGTAACAGGAATAATCCAATATGGTATCATGGAAAGATCCAGTTCATCTAACTTGGAACTCTCTTGCAAGTGTCTGTGTAGCAAACCCTTGTCCATCATATGATGTAACCTTGCAGTTATCTGGTCTTGGTCAGATATTGTAATTGGCAACATTGTATGTTTTGCAATATTTTTCCAACCCTTGTTTTCAAGGCTTACACTACTTCCACAGTATTCACATGTTACAACCATCTCACCAAACTTAGGTACTATTGGAGCGCTACAGTTTGGACATTTTACTTCTTTTACATCTGTATTTGACTCTGATTGATTTGACGGTACCGAGACAGGTGTCTGCTTTGTACCGCACTTGACACAAAAGACTGCATCATCTGGAAGTTGTATGCCACATTTTACACAAAACATTTTCTCTTACCTTAACCTGATTTCATCTCATTTCCACAATGAGAACAGAACTTGGAATCAACTGCAACTATTGTATTACATTT
>Ga0207707_10002568_pt1 | contig 16274 bp, 12 predicted proteins | sample KBSC83BmetaG_FD_184336 | JGI IMG/M metagenome (GOLD analysis project Ga0207707, IMG submission 184336) | Corn rhizosphere microbial communities from Kellogg Biological Station, Michigan, USA - KBS C8-3B metaG (SPAdes) (version 2) | ecosystem: Host-associated > Plants > Roots > Rhizosphere ...
ACATTGTCGACGACTCAGGTCTACAAGAAATGGCCCGGGGACATCGAGAGCTACAGTTCGATAGGCGTCACCAATTCCGTCGCGCATAACTTCAACGTTCAGCTGAATTACGACAACGGCGGCCCGTTTACTGGAAGCCTCCGCGGAGTGCGCGCAACGGCGCACCAGCTTTTCATGTCCAACTACGTCCAATTCACCGACTCCACCGGTGTCGAGTGGCCGAACGATCCCGATGATGCGGCGCCTCCGGGTACCTTCATCTACCCCGAAGAACTGGGTGGCAATCGCGTCTTCAATCCCAATGGTGTCCTGCAAAACACCATTCCGGTCGTCATTGACATGCGCGGGACTCGCTTGGGCATCGCTATGCCGAGCAACCTCCAGAACGTTCTGACGACGCGTGAAAACTGGGTGCTCAAGACGATCGCAAGCGAAGGCGACTATGACCGTCGCACCGGCATGAGTGTCATGCGAGCGGATGGGCACTATGACTTTTCCAACGGGTTCAAGCTCGACTTTGGCCTGCGCAATAGCATCCGAAGCGCGTCCAACATCGGTTTCCAGCTCAACGCGCCTGTCTACGGCGGAATGGGTGCGAGCGATCCAAGCGGTTGCCTCGTGCACTACTATGCCGCCGATGTCGTCCTCGATGGCGCCGGAATCGACGGCGCATGCACTGCGGGAAATGCGGATGGCTACTTCCGAGCTGGCGTGCTCTCGGGTTTGAACGCCAGCCAAGTGCCGGACGTGCTTGGCGACAATTTCAAGCAGTACACCGATCTTGCAGGCGTAAAGGGTGTGACCATATGGGGCGTCGACCCCAAGGCCATGGACGACGTGGTGGGCTTCAACAATGCCTTGTACCCGGGCCAGCAGCGACAAACCAATCCAGGTACGACTTGGGATGTCTCGCTCAAGGAGACGTCTGCCTATGCTCAGGCAAATTTCGATGGCAACTTTGGCAGCGTTCCTTACGAAGGCAATGTCGGCGCCCGTGTCGTCAAGACAGATCTCCGCGTCACACAGCACCTCACAGGTAATCCAGAACCCTATGGCTTGTTGTCGGATGACGTAGGGACCGTGCAGACGATCCGAAGCTATCAAGACGTTTTGCCTTCGGCCAATCTTGCGCTCGATCTGACGTCCAACCTGAAGTTCAGACTGGCCTATTCCAAGAACATGATGCCGCTCGATCTCAATCAGTGGGGCGGCGGTTTGACCCTCAACTACGGTATCGACACGTCGATTCCCGGATCGACGATTTTCCGTGTGCTGGGAGGAAGTTCGGACGGTAACCCCAGTCTCGACCCATGGCGGTCGACCAACTACGGGGCGTCGCTGGAGTACTACATCAACAAGTCCAGCATGCTCAGCGCGGCAGTGTTCTATATCGATGTCGCAAGCTTCATCAACAGTGGCAGCGTAAAAAATTGCGATCTACCGGATCAGGATGGTGTCGTGCGCGGCCACTGCGTAGCGATTTTCGAACCGATCCAAGGTACCGGCAATACGCTACACGGCCTGGAGATCGACTATCGTCAAGCGCTGACATTCCTGCCGGGCTTGCTGTCGCACACGGGTCTCGAGGTCAACTACACCTACTCACCGAGCGATAGCGGGCAAACCGATTTGGCTGGCAACAGTATTCCCTTCCAGGACAACTCGAAGCAGCAAGCCAACCTGATACTGTGGTTCCAGAACGACCAATTCCAGGCACGCATTGCCGGCAACTACCGATCCAAGCGCGCGGTCTCGCAGAACTTCGGAGGGGTCAACGGTCTGGAGATGTATCAGGCGCCGACCTTCTATGTCGATGCGTCGGCAAGCTGGAACGTGGCGCCGCATATACAAATCTTCGCGCAGATTTCCAACCTCACGAACGAGCACGAGCGCTACTACCTGGTATGGCCAGACCAAGTGGGGCATACCACGCAGTTCGAGCGTCGATACGTGCTAGGGGTCCGTGCGCACTTTTAATCCAAGGTCAACGGTGCCAAGACATGCTTCGCAGTCTTGAACTGCGGAGCATGTTTGCCTACCGGTTTCGCACCCTTTGACTTGAGCGAGCATGATTCGTTCGCCGGCGCATCGCCACGAATTGCAGGTGGCTCCGCGCCTCGAAATCGCCCAGGAGCATTATCGAACAGATCTCAGGGTCGCCGTGTAACGATCCGCGCGCAGTCGCGACATGCTGAATTCGATGGGCATCTGGCGCGTGTCGTATGTCGTTTCCCTTATCGCAAGGAGTGGAGCACCGCGTGAAGTCTTCATGGTCGCCGCATCTTCCTTGGTCGCAACGACTGCGCTGATTTCCTCTTCAGCCCACTTCAAGCGCTTCTTGTAGATTTTTTCGAACACCTCATACAACGATCTGCCGTCGAGGTGTTGTTGCTCCAGGTTCGGGAACAGCGCAGCTGGCAAGTGACTTGTCACAACCGCGACGGGCTCGCCGGAAACGTAATAGAGTCGCTGCAGGCGGTAGACCGGCTCCGCCTCCTTCAAGCGCAGGGCCTCGGCTACCTCACTCTCGGCGCCGACTTTCTCAAGCTTCAAGACTTTGCTGGAAGGCTTCAGTCCGCGGCGCCTCATTTCTTCACTGAAGCCACGTAGCTGTCGGAAGTCCCACGAAACCTTTTCCGTCCCGATGATCGGCTTCTTGCCTCGTTTGATGACCAACAAGCCTTCGGAGCGAAGTGTCGAGAACGCCTGCCGAACAGGCATCTTGCTGATGCCAAGGTGGCTCGCCACCTCTCCCTCCGACAGGAACACGTCTCCTTCGCGGAGCTTGCCTGACTTGACCAGCGCGCGGACCTGATCGGTGATCTGCTGGTAGTAAGGCGTGAAGCTGCTGCTGTCGATTGTGAGCCGAAGCGATTGCGACGGGCGTGCATCAACAACCATGGTCCATCCTTTCATCCGACGTCGGCACGCATACCTATTATCGTATGACTAAACCATGATATCAGGAGCGTGAGCCGGCAGCCGGTACTGTGCTACTCAATGAGTGTCTCCGGCCGCGCCACTGCCGTTGGTTGCGCCCAGCAAAGTGCCGGGCGCAACCGTTTGGGCTACTTCAGGGTAGGTGGCAGAGTAAGCGGCACGCGGCGCGCACGGCGTCGCACGCGGCAGGGCAACTGGTCGGGTCCGCGAACAATCAATATGCGTAGCACGGACGATAGCGGACGAGTCCGGTGAATCACACCCCGCAGTCGCGCCTAGCACCTCGCCTCGTTCACCCCGCCGACATCGAGAGGAATTGGTGACCGACATGCTCCGGAATCAGTGATGGGCATGGACTGTAATGCGCACGATCCTGAGAGGGCGTCCGCCAGTCGAGCCTTGTAACCATAGTTGTACCCGTTCGGACTCTGAGTGCGCGCCCTGGCTTACTCCCAATCAACGTACCACGGATAAGTGGAAAGTTCGCGGGCGGAGCGTTGAAAAGGCGGGGTCACCCTACTCGACCTCTGCCTACGCGATCCGGCATCCCACTGTTTTCCTCTATCCCCGCCGGCATGGCTAAGCCTTACTGGGCTCGCTGGAGTCCATCCCGCTGCTCGGGCTCAGGCGGAGCAGTCCTCCAGCGGTCGATCGATCAAGCCTGTCAGCCTTTTCCTTTTCCGGGGCTTCTCTGCCTGCCGTCGGCAGCGTCGAACGCGTCTACCACGGCCCCCTGCCACCCTCGAGTAGGGTTCGGCCGTCGTCAAATGACCATGGTCGAAGAGGCTCGCCTTTCACAGAAATTTGCAATCAGGCATTGGCGGGCTCGTCAGATGTACTCGTCAGACGTAAATGATTGCGATTAGAGGCGAAATTCTTTACGGCATCGCGCAACGACAATTAACTCTTATGGCCTGAATATTTTCGATGCAAAATCAGGTACTTGAATACTATTATTGGCTGGTCTAATTTGCCAATCAATCAATGCTTGCAGACCCATCGCGAGTGTTGAACGTGATTTGCAATCGAGGATCCAACAATGTTGAAGACCGGTTTCACTCGACCCGATCTGCGGCGCCTGCCGATCGTCATCAGGCAGACGGGACTTAGTGCCGCCACGATCTACCGGCTTGCGAAGTCAGGGAAGTTTCCCTCCCCAATCAAAATTGGCCCCCGCGCCAGTGCATGGCTTGGATCGGAGGTAGATGGCTATATTTCGTCCAAAATCGCCCTGCGCAACGGCGCATGAACCGGCGCGACAGCGCTGCCGGTACCAAGGCTGTTCCGGATGCCGTGTCGGTCGCTCCCAAGAGTTCCATGCAACCCCCCTGCATTGGCCTCGGTAGTCATGAGGCGTTACAAGCAACGCATCGATCGAGCTGCGCGGCAAATACGCGGTGGCGGCAACGTCCGAACAGCATCGTCGGCCAGCGGCAGCGAGATGAGCGTCCTTGGTACCCAAGACAACTCCGAATTGCGGGATCCAAAGCACTTTCCACCCTTTGCGTCGCGGGCCCGGAACGGCCGAGATGAACCGCTTCCATCGGAACGCGTGATGCTCCGAATCCTGGAGCCGCGTTTCACGTTCGAGCGGTCCCGTACGTCGCTGCCAACAAGGCGAACGAGACGATCGCCGCCCAGCAGTCGCATCATCAATAGGACGCTTCACAAAGCTGCCGAGTCGGCGGCACCACCGCTGAAATAGCGCCGCCAAGCACAGCCACCGAACGATCGAGCATCTTCTCAACAGGTCAATCGACAACTGAATCCGTGTTGCTGGAAGGCAATCGAATGTAGTGAGCTTCCAGTCAGCCAATAGTGCGGCAGACCATTCAATGGTCTACGCTTCAAGCATCTAATACCGCACGATCTGACGTTCTTATCGACGCCATAGCGTACAAGCGGCAAGCAGTGATTCTCGTGACGATGACAAGCCCCGCTTCTGCTCAACTATGAATTCGCAACCCATTCGTCCGAATGCCACCTAGCAGGCTGTTGAGCATCGCCCCTTGTTGCCGCCTGGCATAGGTTGCATCAATCGTTTTTGGTCACCGCAGGTCTGATCACTCCCTCGTTCCCCGATCAGCAGACGCAACTTCCCTATGTCGGCGGGTTCCACCACTCACCGATACCGCCGATCCGGATCAGGTTGTAGGCGGCGAAGTTCCAGTGCGCCCAGGCGCTGACCTTCGCAAGCCCGCGCAGCGGCAGCTTGCGCAGATCACCGACCGTCTTGACCCACCCGAAGCCTTGCTCGATGCGTTTGCGCACCTGCAGGCTCATCTTGTAGCCCTCGCCGTTCGCGCTGCGACCGTCGATCGCACCGGTTCTGCCATTCGTGGTGTTGCGCGGATGTGCGAGCGGATGCCGAGCGACTTCAGTGCCTCGACGAAGTCATGGACGTCATAGCCCTTGTCCGCGCCGAGGGTGTCGCCTTCCTTGAGGTGCGCGTCCACCAGTTCCAATGCACCTTCGCGTTCGCCGGTGCCGGTGGCATGCGCACGTCCATCCCGATCAGCAAACCGTTGCGGTTCTCCATCAAGGTGTTGGCCAGATAGCACAGCCTTGGCCTCGCGGCCGTTGCCCTTCGCAGCAAGCGTGCGTCCGGATCGGTGGTCGACGCGTGCGTGGCGTTGCTGCGCTTCTCGCCATGGAAGTCGCTGCCATCGCCATCACCGCCGCCCCTGGGCTGAAAGCTCTTGTGCGAGGCCTACGCCTCCAGCAGTGTGCCATCCACCGCGAAGTGCTCGTCGCTGGTCAGTTCGCCTACCTTCGCCAGCAATACCGTGTGCTCGAAGAACCGCTGCGCGATCTCCGCGTCGAACAACCGCTCGCGGTTGAACGAGAACGTCGAGTGATCCCATACCGCATCGTCGATGTTCAAACCTACGAACCAGCGAAACAGCAAGTTGTACTGCAATTGTTCCATTAGCAAACGCTCACTGCGCACGCTGTACACCACCTGCAACAACGAAGCTCGCAGCAGCCGTTCCGGCGGGATCGACGGACGACCATCGCGCGCGTAGCACTCGGCAAACACTCCATCCAGTTCACCCAGGATCACATCCACCAGCCGGCGCAGCATCCGGATCGGATGCTCCGCAGGCACCCGTTCTTCCAGCGATACGTACGAGAACATCCCCCGGTTGTTGCACGTCCGCTCCGCGCATGCCGACAATCCTTCAACGATAGGTCCGATCTATGACAAGATCCGCGTCGGGGAGTTTCTCAACAGCCTGCTAGTGAGGAAGCGGCGTGGAAGATATAGGTCCGTCGGAGCTGAAATCGATCCTGCACTCCAAGCGGGCCAACCTCTATTACCTCGAGCATTGCCGGGTGCTGGTCAACGGCGGGCGGGTGGAATATGTCACCGACGCTGGCAAGCAATCCCTGTACTGGAACATTCCCATCGCCAACACCACCAGCGTGTTGCTGGGCACCGGCACCTCCATCACGCAGGCCGCCATGCGCGAACTGGCCAAGGCCGGCGTGCTGGTCGGCTTCTGCGGCGGTGGCGGCACGCCCCTGTTTTCTGCCAACGAGGTGAATATCGAAGTCGCATGGTTTTCGCCGCAGAGCGAATACCGCCCTACCGAATACCTGCAGGCGTGGGTGCGGTTCTGGTTCGACGATGACCTGCGCCTCGCCGCCGCCAAGGCCTTCCAGCACGAGCGTGCCCAGCGCATCCGCGCCACTTGGAACGCTTCGCCGCTGCGTGAGGCAGGTTTCAAGGTGGCCCTCGGGCGGCTCGATGCGCTGCTGGAACAGACGCACGACCGGATCGACGCAGCAACCGAAAACGTCGCACTGCTGACCGAAGAAGCCCGCCTCACCAAGGCCTTGTTCAAGCTCGCGGTGGACGCGGTGGGCTACGGCGAGTTCACCCGTGCCAAGCGCGGCAGCGGCGGTGATCCGGCCAACCGCTTCCTTGATCATGGCAACTATCTCGCCTACGGTCTCGGGGCGACCGCCGCCTGGGTGCTGGGCCTGCCGCACGGACTGGCCGTCCTGCACGGCAAGACCCGCCGTGGCGGGCTGGTCTTCGACGTGGCCGATCTCGTGAAGGATGCCACCATCCTGCCGCAAGCCTTCCTGTCCGCGATGCGCGGCGATGAGGAACAGGCCTTCCGCCAGGCCTGCATCGAAGCACTGACCCGCGGCGAGGCACTCGATTTCATGCTGGACACGGTGCAGCGAATCGCGCTCGACACGACTGCGCTGGCCATGGCGAAGACGCAATCCGCGTGAACGTCCTGCTGATCAGCCAGTGTGACAAGCGCGCGCTCACGGAAACCCGGCGCATCCTGGACCAGTTCGCCGAACGCCGCGGCGAGCGCACCTGGCAAACGCCGATTACGCAGGCCGGGCTGGATACCCTGCGCAAGCTCCTGCGCAAGACCGCGCGCAAGAACACCGCCGTGGCCTGCCATTGGATCCGCGGCCACGACCACAGCGAGCTCATGTGGATCGTGGGTGACGCCAGCCGGTTCAACTCCGAAGGCGCGGTGCCCACCAACAGCACGCAACGCGATGTCCTGCGCAAGGGCGACGAGAACGACTGGCATTACTCGCAAGACATTCGCCTGCTCGCGCAGCTGGCTGCGCTGCTACACGATCTCGGCAAGGCCAGCGTCGCTTTCCAGCAGCGCCTGCGCGGCAAAAGGGACGAGCGCAACCGCTACCGCCACGAATGGGTGTCGCTACGATTGTTTCTGGCCTTCGTGGGGAATAACGACGACGGCGGATGGCTGGCCCGGATGGCCGATGCATCAACGGACCACGACACCGAGTGGACCGCGTCGGGCAGGTATCTGCGGGATGGCGTTGATCGCGGTATCGACCGCCATCCGTTCCGTGCGCTCACCGCGCAGGCACCGCTGGCCGCCGCTATCGGCTGGTTGATCGTCACGCATCATCGTCTGCCGGTGATCCCCGTGCCGAGGCAAGATGGCAGCGGCCAGGACTGGCTGGGCAAGCGCGCCGGACGCTTCGAGCAGGCGTGGCTGGAAACGCCGCTGGCGCAGGTCGCCCACGACTGGAACGAAATCGACCGACACTCCACGGCAATGGACGCCGAGCCATACTGGCAATTGGCCGGCAGCCTGCCGGTGATTGCACCGGCATGGCGGACACAGGCTGCGCGCGTGGCCAAGGCCCTGCTGGAACTGAAGAGCAAGCGCACCGCGGATTGGCTGGACAATCCCTGCGTAATGCACCTTGCGCGCCTCACGCTGATGCTGGCCGACCATCATTATTCCAGCTTGGGTGCGGACGGCGATGAGAAGCCGGTCGCCGGGCGCCAGCGCTTCGTGCAGTCCGGTCAGGCGGTGTTTGCCAATACCCGCAAAGACAAGCAAGGCAAGACGACGCTCAACCAATCGCTGCTGGAACACCTGCTTGGAGTTGGCCACACCGCCAGCCTCGTTGCCCACGCGCTGCCCAACTTCGAACGCCACCTGCCACGTCTTGGCCATCATCGCGGCTTGCGCAAGCGCAGCGCGGACCCGCACTTTGCCTGGCAGGACAAGGCCTTCGATGCGGCGGTCGGCATTCGCGAGGCCGCGCGCGAGTACGGCGCCTTCATCATCGACATGGCATCCACCGGCTGCGGCAAAACCTTGGCCAATGCCCGCATCTTGTATGCCTTGGCACCACCCCAACTCGGCTTGCGCATGAGCTATGGCCTGGGCTTGCGCACGCTCACGCAGCAAACCGGCCAGAGTTACCGTCGTGACCTGAATCTCGGGGATGACGAGCTGGCCGTGCTGGTCGGCGGCTCGGCCAATCGCACATTGTTCGAGTACCGCGAAGCTCAGGCGGAAGCCGGCGGTTCGGCCTCAACCCAGAAACTGATCGAGGAAGACAGCCACGTCTATTACGAGGGCAATGTTGCGGATCACCCGCTGCTCTCGCGCGCACTGGCCGATGGCGACATTCGCAAGCTGCTTTCCGCACCCATCCTGGTGTGCACGGTGGACCACCTTGCGCCCGCCACCGAATCGCTGCGGGCCGGCCGGCAGATCGCGCCCATGTTGCGCCTCATGAGCAGCGATCTGGTACTGGATGAACTAGACGATTACGACCTGGACGATCTGCCCGCGCTGACGCGCCTGGTGCACTGGGCCGGCATGCTGGGCGCCCGCGTGCTGCTGTCTTCGGCCACCCTGCCGCCGGCGTTGGTGGAAGGCATGTTCATGGCGTACCAGGCCGGGCGCCGCCAGTACCGCCGCAATCGCGGTCAACGTCAGGTCGAGGAAGATGCCGCCCTCGAAGTGCCCTGCCTGTGGACCGACGAATTCGGGGTGCACACGCAAACCTGCCACAACGCTGATGAGTTTGCGGCCGCCCACGCGGGCTTCGTGAAACGTCGCGTCGGAAAACTGCAGTCCGCCGCGCCCCTGCGGATCGCCGAACTGCTACTGGTCCCCATCGACCGCAGTCTTGGCCACCAGGATATCCGTACCGCCTTCGCCGATCAGGTTCGCGCGGCGTGCTTGCGCCTGCACGCGGCGCATTCCCAGGCCGATCCGGCCACCGGCAAGCGCGTGAGCTTTGGACTGGTGCGCATGGCCAACATAGACCCGATCCTCGATGTGGCGAAAGCGCTCATCCGGAATCCGATGCCGGAGGGCCTGCACCTGCATCTGTGCGTGTACCACGCGCGGTTTCCATTGGCGCAACGTTCGGCCATCGAAGCGATGCTGGATGCCACCTTCAATCGCCGCACACCCGGCACGGAGTGGCAGTTGCCGGAAGTGAGACACGCGCTTGACGATCAGAACTCGCCCGCCGATCACCTGTTCGTGGTACTGGCCTCGTCCGTATGCGAAGTAGGCCGCGACTGGGACGCCGATTGGGCCATCGCCGAACCTTCGTCCATGCGCTCGCTGATCCAGCTGGCGGGTCGCGTGCACCGCCACCGGCGCACACCACCGAAGGCGCCGAACGTGCTGGTGTGCGATACCAACCTCAAAGGGCTGGAACCAGGCAACGGGCAAAAAGCATGCTTTGTGTGGCCGGGTTTCGAGGATGCCGATCGGTTCCTGCTTGCCAGCCACAGCCTCACGAAGCTGCTGGACGTATCCGAGTACCAACACCTCACCGCCGTCCCGCGAATCCAGCCGCGCGAACAACTTGAGCCACGCGAGCGCTGGGTGGACCTGGAGCACCAGCGACTCCGCATCGCCATGCTGCCCGCAGCGCCCGCCCCGACGCCGGCTTCACCCCGCCGCCGCGGCCCAAGGTCGCAGTTGGAAGCGCCCGCCTGCTGGGAATATCCGCAAGCCGCGCTCACCGGCGTACTGCCGCAGCAACAGCCGTTCCGCGAGGATGTGCGGCTCACCGTCACGCTGGCCTGGTTGCCCGAAGAAGATGACGATGAGACGCTGAAGCCATGCCGCGTGGAAGACGTGCTCGGCGGCAAGCGCGGCGAAAAGCGCAACATTGCGGCGAACGAGCTGGTCTCCGAGGTCATTTCGAGTCCCGCAGCCGGGGTCCGCCGGTGGGGTACGTTCGACCTGCTCGCGCTGGTGCGCGAGCAGGCCGAGGCACAAGACATGCCGCTGGCGCGCGCGGCCGAAAAATTCACCATCGTGGAGGTGCCGTCGAGCGGCCAGGGCTGGATCCACGACCCGTGGCTGGGCGTCAGCAAACAACGTTGAGGTGCATTAATAATTTCAAATCAGGCGCGGGCTTTAGCAGTTCCGAGATGACATTGGTGTCCCGCACGATCATCAACTGAAATCCGGCGGGTCGCGCTGCAACTCGCTCGGAGGCAGTTCCAGATCGATCCCGCCATACGGCCCCACAGTCGCGCGGATGCTGTCCAGCAACGCCCTCCCGCTTAACGGCTCAGCCCGTAGCGCAGCACGCAGAATCCTGCGCGCTTCCTCTTCCATCGACTTGCGATGTTGCGCAGCCCGCGCGCACAGCAGCGTCTTCAGGTCGCCATCCAGATTGCGAATAATCATGGTGGTCATGGGCAGCTCTCCAGCAGTGCATGCAATGACTGTCTTGCAGCCACTTCGCTACCGGCACGTCGTCTGCCTATGCGGCAGGAAGCTTCAGCGCACAGTTTTCTAAGCTGCTTTTCCAGCAGAAAGCCAATGCTAGCGGATCGGTTCGGATAGACCCATGCTCTTGCGCCAAGTAGCGCTCCGACCCGGTTTGCCGCCTTTAGCTGATGGAGCACGTTGGCATGCTTCAGCGTACAGTGGTTGCATTACAGAAACACTCGATACACAATGGTGCCGCCGCCGACTGGGGCGAACAGCGGGCCCCGACCTACGCACGACAGGCCAGACGTGCAAGAGGGTGCACGAAGTCCTCCATCGACGCTCCCACAGATTAGGGAACTGCCAATCTGCTCGACATTCCGACGCCACCGCGGTGGCACCCGGAACCGGTTAGTTCAAAGCAGACGAACCGCGATGCATCCATACCCCATGGCGTTTGACCATTCGCGTTGGGTTCCGCAAACCAAGCCATGTATCTGCCAGCCGCTGCGTGGTCCACATGAGGGGTGTCTCATCTGGCGAGATTGCCTGCTGGCATAACGCTCCACATCACAAAGGGGGTACTTGATGAATCCGCCGCTCCTAACCACTCGCTCCGCGCTGTTTCACTACACCATTGCCGCATTCATCGAAGCCCGGCGCGACGCCAAGCTGAAAGGCAAGGAGGACGATGCCGAGGCCGCGTCGAAATACGACTACGCCACCTGGCTGGCTGATGCGGCGCGGCGGGTGCACCAGATTCGCGCCGTTACCCACGTATTGAAGGCCACCCATCCCGACGCGAGCGGTAACGACCTGGATGTGACGCCGGCTGCCCTGCCACAGCGCGCCGAAATCGGTAGTCACCTGTTGGGTGGCCAATACACACGAGACGTTGTGGGCAACGCGGCGGCGCTGGACGTCTGGAAACTGCTGAAGCTGGAAGTCGAAGGCAAGCGCCTGCTTGACTGGATGCAGGCTGGAGACGCGGAGCTGAAGGCCGCCCTGTCCGATGACGCCGAACGCGCGCAGGAATGGATGCGCGCGTTCGCCTCGCTGGTGCGCGAAGATGCCCAGCTCACCACGCACCCCATGGCCAAGCAGATTTATTGGCTGACTGGCGATACGCCAACGGACGACCACCACTATCACCTTCTGCAACCGATGTTCGCGAGCTCTCTGGCGCATGTCGTGCACACCGACATTGAGGATGCCCGCTTTGGTGACACCAACAAGACTGCACGCCAGGCAAAACGCGACAACAAGCCCGCCGTCCTTCACTACCGAGACTACCGCAATCTGGCCATCCGCAAGCTGGGCGGCACTAAACCGCAAAACGTTTCGCAATTGAACAGCGAGCGGCGCGGCGTGAACTACCTGCTCTCGTCGCTGCCGCCACCTGCGTGGAAGTCGCCCGAAAGTGTGAACCTGCGCAAGGCGGATTCGATGTTTGCCGACCAGCACAGCGCATTCTTGTTCTACGGTGAAGTACGGTCTTTGCTTCGGGAGCTGGCCGATTTTCTCAAGAACGATCCGGATCCCAATGTGGATACCCGCAATCGGGTGGGCGCTCTCCTGCAGAAAATCGCGGACGAGTTGGCCTCATTCGGGGCCGAGATCCGCGGACGCCAGCAACCCGGCTGGACGCGCGACCACGCTTGTCAGCTGCCCCGGTGCGAGCAGCTCTGGCTGGATCCGGAACGCTCCGAGATGCCGCTGCGCGACGACCCCGAACATCCGCATTGGCGCGAGGACGACATCGCTTTCAACGCGGCCTACGAACACGGCGACTGGGCTGATCAAGTCGCCACTCGCTTCGGCCGCTGGCTCAACCACCAGTTGCGCAAGCGCAGCGACAAACTGGCAGCGCTGGGCGAGGCCGAGATGCGCCATTTCGCCAGCAAGGCGGTGCTCGACGTGGCCTGGCCCATCCCGCGTCAGCGCCGTGCGCGCGGAGGTGCCGCATGAACCCGGAAGACTTCACCCACTTCGTGGTATTGCCCCATTTGAAGGTGCGCAACGCCAACGCCATTTCCAGCCCGCTGACACACGGTTTCCCCTCCATCACAGCCTTCCTTGGCCTGATGTGGGCGCTGGAGCGCAAGGCGCGAACGGCCGGTCTCGATCTCGCATTCAACGGCGTCGGCGTGATCTGCCACGACTTCGAGGAACAAACCACGGAAGGTGGGTTCGTCAAAAGCTTCCGGCTCACCCGCAACCCGCTTCATATTCCGGCGGACAAAAAGTGGATTGATAAGGATGGAAAAACATCTTCGCCAGCCATCGTCGAAGAAGGCCGAATCCACCTCGAACTGAGCCTGGTGCTGGCGGTGTGGGCGGAAAACTGGGCTCAGGACGCCCAGCCCCGCGACCTGCAAACCATCTCCGAACTGCTGCAGACCATGCGCGTGGCTGGCGGAACCTTGTTGCCCTCGGCAGCGCGCCGTCGTCCGTGGATCGAGGACTTCACCAGCAACCGCCCCGACGACCGCGCCGCTGCCTTCCACCGACTACGCACTCGTCTGCTGCCGGGCAGCGCGCTGGTGGCGCGCGATGACTTGGTCGATCGGCGCCTGCGCGAGCTCCAGACCGACAACCCGGGTGCGACACGGCTCGATGCCTGGCTCTCGTTGTCGCGCAGCAACTGGCACTACGACGCCGCTGCAAATGCAGGCAGAGGCGGTTGGCAAAGCGATCGCAGCAAAGGCTCGGGCTGGATCGTGCCCATTCCGGTCGGCTACGGCGCGCTGGGCGAACTGCATGCCGCGGGCAGCGTGCCCAATGCACGCGACGCCACCACGCCGTTTCTCTTCGTCGAAAGCCTGTACTCCATGGGCGAGTGGATCGGGCCGCACCGCCTGCGATGCCCGCAGGACCTGCTTTGGTACGCCGACAGCCGCCCCGAGGAAGGTCTGTACCGCTGTCGCAATGATTACCGTACTCCTGAAACCACCCTCTGATTCGACAAGGAAACCCTCATGCCCAACGAACTCAAGACCGCTTCCGTCCTCGCTTTCGAGCGCAAGCTCGATCCCTCCGATGCGCTGCTGTTTGGCGGCGACTGGAGTGCGCGCAATGCGGCCCAAGGCTGGACGCCCATCACGCTGCGCGAAAAATCGATACGCGGAACCATTTCCAATCGACTGAAAACCAAGGATCAGGACCCGGCCAAGCTCGATGCCGCCATCGAAAACGCAAACCTCCAGACCGTGGATGTCGCCACCCTGCCGGCCGAGGCCGATACGCTGAAAGTGCAGTTTACCCTGCGTGTGCTGCCTGGCACGGGCCAGCCCTCGGCCTGCAACGATGCGGCGTACCGGCAGAAGCTCACCACCACCGTCACTGGCTACGTGCAGCAACACGGTTTCACGGAACTCGCCCGCCGCTACGCCGCCAACCTGGCCAATGGCCGCTTCCTGTGGCGCAACCGCATCGGTGCCGAACAAGTGGAGGTGAGCGTGGCCCGGATCAGCAATGGCGAATCCGGCAAGACCTGGACATTCCAGGCGCTCAAGCATTCCTTGCTGGACCTCGATGCGCCGGATGCCGACGCACAGGCCCTCTCGGAACTGGCGGCGCTGATCGCCGAAGGACTGACCAAAAACGATGCACATGTGTTGCTTCAAGTCACTGCGTTCGTGCGCATCGGCGCGGGGCAGGAAGTGTTCCCCTCGCAGGAGCTGATCCTTGATCAAAGCCAAACACGAACGGTAAATGGCAAGTCCGTGAAGAAAAGCAAAACGTTGTACGACGTGAAGGTCGGAGACAAAAAGGTTGCCGCCATTCATTCCCAGAAGATCGGCAACGCCCTCCGCACCATCGACACCTGGTATTCCGAAGCCGCCAGCAATGGACCGATCGCCGTGGAACCATATGGTTCCGTCACCACCCAGGGCCGCGCCTGGCGACAGCCGAAAGAGAAATCCGATTTCTACAGCCTGCTCGACGGCTGGATCATCAAGGACAAGGTGCCCGCCATCGATCAACAGCACTTTGTCATTGCCACCCTGATCCGCGGTGGCGTGTTCGGCGACGCGGAGAAGTGAGCATGACCACTCATTTTGTCGACCTCGTCCTGCGGGATGACCCGCACATCGCGGCGCCGCATTTGTTGGGCGCGCTATGTGATCGCCTGCATCTTGCCTTGGTACAACAGCAGAGGAACGACATCGGCATCAGCTTTCCGGGCTACGGCTTGCGCCCACGCACCCTCGGTACCACGCTGCGCCTGCACGGTACCGAAGCCGGCCTGCAGACGTTGCAGGCAACGGAATGGCTGCGCGGCATACGTGATCATGTGCGCGCAAGTCCCATCGGAAAAGCGCCCGCCAAAGCCGCCCACCGCACCGTCCAGCGCCGCCAATTCAAGACCAGCGCCGAGCGCCTGCGCCGCCGTCGCATGCGACGCAAGGGCGAAACCATCGAGCAGGCCACGACCGCCATTCCCTCCAGCATGGAACGCAAACCCAACCTGCCTTACCTGCAACTGCACAGCCACAGCAGCCGCCAGCCCTTCTGCCTGTTCATCGTCCTCGGCGAAACGCAGGTGCGCGCCAGCGCCGGTACCTTCAATACCTACGGCCTCAGCACCACCGCGACCGTGCCCTGGTTCTGACCCTTTTTTCAGCGCCTCGCGCCAGCCCTCGCGAATCAGCAACTTGCCGGCCGGCCATCCCATTGGGTTGGCCGGCCGTTTTTTGCCGTTATGCTTGCTGCGGCGCCATTTTCGCGTCGATGCGCTCTTGTTCGCTGCCGCGCAGGCAGCTCAGAAAACGACGAGCCGGTGAGCAATGCCGGCGAAGCAGTTCGCTGCCGCGCAGGCAGCTCAGAAACCATCGAAGGCGCAACGTATGAATCTCAAAACGTTCGCTGCCGCGCAGGCAGCTCAGAAAGGTCAGCAAAACGCGCTTGCGCGTCAGTTGATGTTCGCTGCCGCGCAGGCAGCTCAGAAAGTGGAAAAGGCGGCTGTCGTCGCTCGCATCTTGTTCGCTGCCGCGCAGGCAGCTCAGAAAATCGTGCGGCCGGAGAGCGACGACAGCGGCTTGTTCGCTGCCGCGCAGGCAGCTCAGAAAATCTGAAGATCCGCGCCGCAGCGCCCGGAGCCGTTCGCTGCCGCGCAGGCAGCTCAGAAAACGCAGGCGCAGGTTGCTGCTGATCACGATGTTCGCTGCCGCGCAGGCAGCTCAGAAACACCGGCTGCGCTGGCCGGCACTCCCCAACGTGTTCGCTGCCGCGCAGGCAGCTCAGAAATGGAGGCGGGAACGTTGTGGCGGGGCCGGTCTGTTCGCTGCCGCGCAGGCAGCTCAGAAACAGCGTCGTCTATGCGGTCGCGCGCCAGAT
>Ga0207707_10002569_pt1 | contig 16262 bp, 17 predicted proteins | sample KBSC83BmetaG_FD_184336 | JGI IMG/M metagenome (GOLD analysis project Ga0207707, IMG submission 184336) | Corn rhizosphere microbial communities from Kellogg Biological Station, Michigan, USA - KBS C8-3B metaG (SPAdes) (version 2) | ecosystem: Host-associated > Plants > Roots > Rhizosphere ...
TGGGCAGTGCCCGGATTGGATCCTGGGAAACAAGCTTCGGATTAGCCGGGCACGCTAACCGAGGCGGGTGCCCGCGGCCGTTACGGCGGCTGCCTGGTCACTGGGGCAGGCCGAGCTTGCGGGCGAGCTTGTCCACCGCCTCGCCGTGGTGCACCATCGCGGGGTCCATGATCATGATGTCCTTGCCGAAAGGCCGGAAGCCGACGGACTTCCAGGTCCGGCGGACCTTCGCCATCTCCTGGCTGATGGCGGCCTTGTCCTCCTGCTGTTTCTCATCGGGGATGATCAACCCCGCCGAGTCGGCCGCCGGCGGCCGGCTGCGTGCGCCGGACCGCCGTCCGATGGTCACTTAACCGATGCCGCTGCACCGCTCCCTGTCCGTAGCGTCGGAGCTGTGCCGGGCCCATCGCCACGACTGGCAGCACCACAGAGGCTAAGGAAAGGACCAGGCTCACCATCTGGACACCCCGCTGGCGGCGCAGAGCGGCCAGCTATTCATCGACGATCTGTACGTCTTCCCGGGCGACGGCAGCACGGTGTTCGTCATGGACGTGAACTCCGACGTCACCGGCCATCACGCGGAGCCGGGGTTCCACCCGGAGGCGCGGTACGAGTTCAAGGTGCACTTCGACGGCGCCGACTATGAGGAGCTGACCTACCGGGTGTCGTTCGGCCCGGCGGACGCTGCCGGGCGGCAGCCACTTGAGCTGCACGCCGTCGGCGGGGAGCAGGCCTGGGAGGACAGCGAGCCCGGCGACCTCGTCCTTGCGGGCCGGACCGGCGAGACGGCCGCTGCGAACGGCATCCGGCTATGGGCCGGGAAGATCAGCGACTCCTTCTACATCGACCTGTCGCTACTCGCCATCGTCAACGGCGCAGTCGCGAAGGGCACCGCGCCCGACCTTGACGCCTGGCACCCGGACAACGCGCAGAACAGCTTCGCCGGCACCACGGTGCGGTCGATCGTGCTTGAGGTCCCGCACACCCACCCACTGCTGCGCCCCGGCGCCAGAACAGGCGTGTGGTGCGCCACCAAGCTCGCCACCGACGCGGCGGCTGGCGGCAGGTCAACAGGTCGGGCCACCCGATGATGTGGCCGATCTTCTGGTCCGACGACACCCAATTCACGAACCGGCCAACACCCGGCATCCGTCGCGTGACGCCGCCGGACGGCGGCCACCTCGCCGGGCAGGTTGCCGCCGTCACGGTCGCCGCGGGGGCGGTCGGCGACCCGCAGGGCTACGGCGAGACCGTCGCAAGTCAGCTGTACCCCGACGTGCTGCCGTACGGGGTCGGCACCCAGGCGACGTACGGCTTCGCTGTCCGCAACGGGCGGACGCTGGCCGACAACGCGCCCGAGTTCATGCTGTCCCTGGTCACCGGGACCGCCGTGCCGTCCGGGCTCACCCCGGCCGTGGCCAGCCACGTGCGCGCAAGCAACTTCCCCTATGTGATGCCGGCCTGAGTCCCTGGCCTACGAGTCCTGCATACGAGCCCTGCGTACGAGTCCGACATACATGTAGGAATGTGATGCCGACATTTACCACCAAGGACGGCGCGGAGATCTCCTAGAAGGACTGGGCGCCGGGCAGCCGGTCGTGTTCAGCCAGGGCTGGCCGCTGAACGCCGACGCGTGGGACGACCAGGCGTTCTTCGTCGCCGCCAACGGCTACCGGGCCATCGCCCATGACCGGCGGGGCCACGGCCGGTGTTCCCAGCCCGGGGACGGCAACGACACGGACCACTACGCCGACGACCTCGCGCCACCCTCAAAATCTACCCCGGGCGCCCCGCACGGCCTGGCCAACACCACCGCCTTCAAGGACACCCTCAACAGCGACCTGCTCGCCTTCTTGCGCGGCTAGCCGTTCGGTAGCGGGCGGGCGGCTGGAGGACGTCCAGGCTGGTTGTCGCGAGCACCCCGGTCTCCCGGCTAGCCACAGCCGCAGCCGGCCGGCTTGCGCTGCGCGGCGTGCGTGGCGGCCACGGCGGCGTCGAGGTCGGCCAGGACCGGCACCGGCACGGTGGCGACGTGCTCGCCCGTCGTGGGGCTGATCACGTCGAACGCCTCGGTGCCTGCGCCCGCACGGTAGGCGCCGCCGATGAACAACTGTTTTGCCGCGGTGGACATGGGGGTCTCCTCGGCTCGGTCCGGTATTGGCACAAAGCATCGACAAGATCTCGCCTCAAATCCTACGAATCCGCAAAGTTAACAGTGTGTTTCTGCTGATACGTGAATCTAGGTCGGGTCTTTCGCGGGGTCCCGTCCCGGGCCCGGCCGCAGCCCGCTGGGGGTCGGGGGAACCACCCTTACGTTCGGGGTGATGAATTTGGTTCTTCCGAACGGAGGCGGCTGACCGTCACGGCTTTCCGTTTCACTGAAGGGCGTTGTGCAGCTGGACGCGGGATGTGGCGCCCAGCTTGGCGTAGATCTTCGCCAGGTGGGCGCCCACCGTGCGGTGCGAGATGTAGAGCCGCTTGCCGATCTCCCTGTTTGTCAGGCCCTCGGCGGCCTGCTGCGCGATCTGCAGCTCCTGCGCGGTGAGGATGTCGCTGGTTGCGGCCTGCCGCTCACCGCTCCGCTCGCCGGCGGCGCGCAGCTCGCGGCGGGCCCGGTCGCCCCACGGCGCCGTGCCGAGCGCGTCGAAAGTGTCGCGGGCCGCGCGGAGGTGCTCCCGCGCCTGTGTCACACGGCGCTGCCTGCGCAGCCATTCGCCGTAGCCGAGTTCGGCCCGGGCCCGGATGAACGGCCGTCCCGTGAGGTCCACCGCGAGGGCCGCGAGGAAAAGCGCCTCGGCCCCTTCCTGGTCCGCGAGCAGGGCCCTGGCCAGCCGCAGGCCGTGGTGCAGCGACGGCGACGTCGTGGTTCTTGCGGCCGCCGCCAGCTGAGCGAGCACGCCGGCCGCGTCGCCGGGACGCTCGCTGCGGCTGGCCGCCTCGGCGAGGTCGGCGACCGTGTGGCAGCTCAGGGCGAGCTGATGCGACGGATCGGCCATGTCGTGCATGCGCAGCAGCCGGGCGAGAGCCTGCGGGTAGTCGCCCGCACCGAGTGCGGCCAGGGCGCGCGCGTGCTGCGCGGTGGCGAGCACCGGCCGCGCGCCGACCGGCGTGCCGAGCCGTTCCGCCTCCCCCGCCAGCTCGGCGGCCAGGTCGAAGCGGCCCCGCAGGGCGGCGATCTTCGCCTGGGTGGCGAGCGCGATGCCGAGCAGGAACGGCTGGCCGGTCTCCCTGGCCAGGGTGGCCGCTTCCTCGGCGGCGGGCATGGCCACCGTGAGGTCGGCGAGCTGCGCCGCCGCCCACGACTGCGCCGCGAGCGCGCGGGCCAGGAGCTGCAGGCGGCCCTGCTCCCGCAGGCCGGCCAGCGACGCGGCCGACTGTGCGATCGCCACGTCGAAGCTGCCGACGAGCACCGCGACGCTGCCCACGAGCCGCACGGCCTGCGGGTCGAGAACCGACTGGGCAAGCAGCCGCGCCGAGCGCTCGATCACGACCGTGCCCCGGGCGATCGGCGCCGCGTAACCGAGGATGGCCAGCAGCCGGGCGTCTACCGGGTCGAGCGGTAGGCGCTCGGCCACGTCGACGATCCGGTCCCTGGCCACCATGCCCGGCTCGGTCCAGAAGCACCGCAGCGCCGCGCTCCACAGAATCCGCACGGCGAGATCGGTGTCGCCGTCGGCGGCCACGGCTTCGGCGAGGTCCGCGAGCGCGGCGGCGTCCGTGGCCCGGTCGCGCAGCCCGTCGTCGAACGCGGCCCTGATCCAGGCCAGCCGGGCGCGTCGCTGGCTCGACAGGTCGAGCCGCGCCGCCTCGCGCAGCAGCCGGTCGACGATTTCCGGTCGGCCGAGCTCGACCGCGCCGTCTGCGGCCCGCAGCAGCCGGTCGGCCCGCTGGTCCGGGTCCGGGCTCAGCCGCGCGGCCTGCTCGAGCGCCGCGACGACCGCCGCGCCGCTGCCCCGGCGCTGCGCCCGGGCCGCGACCGCCTCAAGCGCGGCCGCGATGTCCTCGTCTGGCCGGCCGGCCGCGGCCGCCAGGTGCCACGTTCTGCGGTCGGGCTCGTTGCGCAGGACGTCAGCCAGCGCGCGGTGCACGGGGCGGCGGCGGTCAGCGCCGGCGGCCTGGTGACCCGTGCTCTGGTGGCCAATGCTCTGGTGAACAGCCGAGCGGACCAGCGGGTGATGGAACGTCAGCCGACGCTCGCCTGGCTCGACGAGGCGGGCGTCGACGGCGGGCCGCAGGTCCGCGGCGGTGACGGTGTTGCCGGTGAGCAGGCGCGCGGCCGCGAGCGTCTCCGCGAGGTCGGCGCTGTCGTTGAGCGCGGCGACCTCGAGGATCGTCCGGGTGGTCGCGGGCAGCGCGGCGAACCGTTGCGTGAACGCGCCCTCCAGCCGGGCGGTGAGCGGCAGCCACCGGCTCGCCAGGATGGCGGCGGCGTCCGTGCCGTCCGTGCCGCCAGCGGCGCGGACGGCGGCGGGCAGCTCGATCAGGGCGAGGGGGTTTCCCGCGGCCTCGGCGAGCAGCCGCTCGCGCACCGCGGCGGTGAGATCCGCCGCGCTCGCGTCGAGCAGCGCGGCGGACGCCGCCGCCGACAAGGGCGGGATGACCATGTCCGGCAGGCCCGCTTCGTCGAGCCGGGCCGGGATGCCGTTGCGGAGCGAGGCGAGCAGCAAGATGGGCTCGGCCTCCAGCCGGCGGCCGAGGAACGCGAGCACGTCGGCGGTGGACGGGTCGAGCCAGGGCGCGTCCTCCGCGAGGATCAGCACCGGGTCGGCTTCGGCCAGCTCGGCGAGCAAGTTCAGCACTGCGAGCGCGACGAGGTAGCCCTCGGGCACGGTGCTTTCTGGTCCGGGGCTCTCGGCTACGGCGGGCTCGGTGATGCCGAGTGCCGCGCGCAGTGCCTCCCGCTGGCTGGGCGGCAGCACGCCGAAGCTGCCCCGCACCGGCCGCAGGAGCTGGTGCAGCCCGGCATAAGGCAGGTGCGTCTCCGACTCCACGCCGGTCGCGTGCAGCACGCGCAGGCCGGACGCGCGGGCGAACGCGGCGACCTCCGCGAACAGCGCTGTCTTGCCGATGCCCGGCTCGCCGCGAAGGATCAGCGCCGCGCCGCCCTCGCGGATCCTGGTCACCAGGCTGTGCAGGCGGCTGATCTCAGCATCCCGTCCGATGAGCGTCACATAACGAAGGCTATCCCCAGTCCCGCTGCCCGGCACGGGGCCGGAGGCCGTCCGATGGTCACTTGACCGATGCCGCTGCACCGCTCTCTGTCCGTAGCGTCGGAGCTGTGCCGGGCCCGTCGCCACGACTGGCAGCACCACAGAGGCTAGGGAAGGACCAGCCATGACAAGCAGATCTTCAGGAGTGCTCACTCCCGCTGACGGCGGACAGCCGGTGATCTCGGACCGGCTGCCGCGAGGTGTCCGGCGCTGGGCGCGGGTAGGCATCGCAGCCCAGGTGATCTTTGTGGCGAGCTGGCTCGCCGCCGCTTCCTGGCAGGGACCGCGGTACAGCGTCCTTGCTCATTCCATTAGCGAGATGTACGCGCGTACCGCCCCGCACGCGATGTTCCTGCTGATCGTGCTCACGATCTGCGGCGCCGCGACGATCTGGTTCACACTCCGCTCGCTCGGGCCCGCGCTGCGCCCCGGCGGCCGGGCCGCCACCGTGGGCTCGGCCCTGCTCGCCCTGTCCGTCGCCGGCCTTGGCGACCTGCTGACCCCGTTCGAACGGGTGGCCTGCCGGATGGCCGATCCGGGTTGCACCACTGCCCGGATGATCTCGAACTCCGGCGGGAAGCTGGATGACGCCTTCAGCTCGATCGGCGTGCTACTCCTCGTGGCGGCGGCCTTCTTCCTCGCCCACGCCATGCGGCGCATACCCAGCTGGCAGGCATGGGCCCGGCCGGCCCGCTGGACCGCGGTCCTGGTCCTAGCACTCGCCGCCGCCGACGTCGCGGTTTCCGGGCTGAGCGGCCTGTTCGAGCGCCTGCTCGCCGCCACCATGGCCGCTGCGATCGCGGCACTCGCCGCCGGCATCCTGCGGCGAACCCGGAACATGAGCGGCCCCGAGCCGGACCACACGACGACCGTGCCGCCCCAGCCGCCATCGTCGGCGGTGACACAATGAGAGCCACCGCGCCTGGGCGAGCCACGTCAGCAGGCCGGGCCCGCAGGCGGCGAGACATGGCCGGGCCGCGGCCAGCGGGCTGGACCCCGGCCAGGATCGTCTCGGTAGTCATCGGCGCGGTCCTAGTGTTCTGCTCGCTCGGGCTGCTGGGCGCGGGCGGCACCGCGTTGTGGGCGCAAACGGCCAAGGGGCCAGGCGGCTATGTGGACCTCGGCACCAGGACGTACACCACGGGCGGCTACGCCCTCGCGAGTGGCACAGCCGAATTGCAGCAGGCCACCGGCGGCTGGGACTGGGCATCGGCGCTGTTCGGCACGGTGCGGCTGCGCGCCACGCCGGCTCGTGGCACCGCTGGCGTGTTCATCGGGATCGCGCCCGCCGCGGCAGCGGCGCACTACCTGGCGGGAGTCAGCTACTCGACCGTCACAGGCACCACCGTCACCAGGCCCGCCTATGCGGCGCACAGCGGCGGCCCGCCCGCGGTCCCGCCCGGCCGTGCCGGGATCTGGGCCGCGCGTGCTGCCGGGCCGGGCCCTCAGGTGCTGACCTGGCCGGTCAAAAGCGGTACCTGGACGGTGGTAGCGATGAACGTCACCGGGTCACGCCCGGTCAGCCTGCGGGTAACCGTCGCCGCCACCTTGCCGGCGCTGCCGTGGCTGGCCTTCGGCCTTCTGGCCGGCGGCTTCCTGGTCGCCGCGGTCGGCGCCACGCTGATCGTGGTCCCGTTCCGCCGGATGCCGAGGCCAAGCGACCGGTGACCTGAGGGTGCTCGCCGGCCGAGAACAGCCGGTACCACGGCCGCGGTACGTCGGCACCTCTCGATGACCTGGGCCTGCGGTATCGAGAGGTGCCAGTCGTCCGGTTGCACTGGTCGTCTGGGAACTCCTAGCTTCGCTTCAAGGCCCCGCCAGCCGCAGGGCTGCCTGCGTGGGTGGCCGCGGACCGGCGGAGCGTGCTGAGGGCACCGGCCAGGTGCGTGAGGGCGGTACCGGGCAGCGGAGCCCGCAGCAGACGGTCGAGTTCGCTGTCGAAGACGGGGGCGGCGGTACCCAGGAGTTCCGTGCCCTCGGGGGTCAGCTCCACGATTGACGAGCGCCGGTCGGAGGGGTTGGCCCGGCGGGCGCACAGGCCGGCGGCTTCGAGGCGGTCGACGGCCTGGCTGGCGCCGCCGACGGTGATCGCAACCGCCCGGGCGATGTCCTGTACTCGGCACAGCGGTGTCGCGTCGATGACGAGCATGGTGTTCAGGCTCGCGAGGCTGACGCCGCACTCCTCCTGCAGCCGCCCGTCGACCGCCCCCCACAGGATCGTCTCGAACCTCACCAGGTCATCGAATACCTGCCGCAGGTCTGTCACGTCGTCTCCCGTCCCCGGTCACCCGCACAATCTAGCATAGAGCTAACTAGCTTGACACTAATTAAATTAGGACTAATCTAAATCTTGTAACCCGGCCCGGCTGCCGGGGCACCCGCCCCGGCCCGCGCCGATGAAAGGAACGGCAATGACCGCCCAGCAGCGCGACATGGTCAACCAGATCCTCCGAGACGCCCCGTTCGATCTCGGCGGTGACATCGCCGCCCAGCGCCCCCTCCTCGAGCAGATGCTCACCTCGCAGCCCCTGCCGGCAGACGTCCGCATGACGCCCGGAGAGCTGGGCGGCATCCCCGTGATCTTCATTGACATCGCCGGCATCGAGCCGCGCGGCACTATCTTCCATATTCATGGCGGAGGCTTCGCGCTTGGCTCCGCAGGGGGATCCGCGGGGCTGGCGTCCAGCCTGGCCCGCAAGACGGGCATGCGCGCCGTGTCGGTCGGCTACCGGCTCGCGCCCGAGCACCCCTACCCTGCCGCGCTCCAGGACGTCACCGCCGCCTACCGCGCCCTGGCCGGGCAGGCCGGCAGCGCCGATCCCGTTGTCGTGTCGGGCGAGTCGGCCGGCGGCAACCTCGCCATCGAGCTCCTCATCGCCGGCAAGGCGGAGGGCCTGACGATGCCCGCGGCGACCCTGCTGCTCTCCCCGATGACCGACCTCACCGTGACCGGCAGCAGCTACGCCAGCAAGGCGCACGCCGACCCGGCCATCAGCGCCCAGGCCATCCGCACCCGGGCCGCGGACTACCTGGCCGGCACAGACCCGGCCGACCCCCTGGTCAGCCCCATCTTCGCCGACCTCTCCGGACTCCCGCCGCTGCTGATCCAGGCCGGATCGCACGAGGTGCTCCTCGACGACGCCACCCGCCTCGCAGCGAAGGCCGCAGCCGACGACGTGGCCGTCATCCTGGACATCACCCCCGGCGTCCCGCACGTCTTCCAGGCATTCGCCGCCCTCCTCGACGAAGGCGACGCCGCCCTCAACCGGGCCGCCCGGTTCATCCAGGACAACACCGCTCAGAAGGCTGCCGCCTGACCAGCACCGTCAGTCCCCAGGGGGCCTCAGGACAGGGGCACCCGGATGGGGCGGCGTCATCGCCCCATCCGGGTGCCATGTCCCCGCACCAGGGCAGCTCGCCGGCACCAGCCGCGCCTAGCTGCCGCACTGCAGACGACCAGCGACCTCAACCCTCGAACGGAGCACCATATGCCTGCCTTCCCGCAGAATCGCCCTCATCTGGCTTCTTCGAGCAGTGTCCCCACCGCATGGCCTGCGCCAAGTGCGACTTCTACACGCCGAAAGACTCCGGCAAGGCACAGCTCCTCGAGGCCAAAGAGAACCTGCAGAAGATGCGGGCGGTGATCCCGCTGACGGAGGACGAGCAGGCCGCCGTCGATGACGGCAGCGCCGCCCTCGACCGGCTGCTTGACCGGCTCGCCGACACCCCCACTCCCGTTCCCGGGGATATCTGGCGGCTGAGCCCGAACATGCAGGTCGGGTTATCGATTCTGTACGGAGCCGCGGGGCCGGTTCACCGCCTTCGTGGAGGGGATGTGCGAGGAGCAGACCGCGGACCCCGTCTTCAACGACGTCTTCTCCCGCCGCTACCCGGACGCGCCCGGCCTGCGGGCGGTCTGCGACCAGTCACTGGCCTTCGGTGCCGGGCTCATCCGCGACGCCCAGTCCTGCGGCACGCTCCGGCCCGGCTTCTCCGCCGGCGACCTCGCGCGCATCTTCTCGGTCAACGCCTACCTCGTACGCGACCGCCCGGCAGGAGACGACGGCTGGCGCCGCACCCTCCCCGTTCACTCTCGACAGCCTTCGCGCCCAGCCTGACAGCACCTCAGAGTGACGCGGGACGCCAGGTACGTCCAGATGCGGCCGGTGCCGACGCGGGAAGCGCGGGGACAGAAACCTCGACGACATCGAGGAGAACCTGGTCCCGGCCTAGCAGATGGGCATGGCCGTGTTCCACGCCCTTGATGAGCAGGTGACGGTCGCGGTGCTGCGGGAACTGCTGGAGCTGCCCGGGCCGGAAAGGCAAGGTCCGCCGCGCGGTTGCTGTCGCGTGGCACCAGGAACTCGCGCACGGCGGGCGATGCGGCGTGGGTGCCAGCTTGGCGCGCCGCAGGCGTTCCGTATGAGTCCTATCTGGAATCTAGCCGGGTTCCATTTCGGGCGTGGGTCTCAGATCGGGCTGACCTTAATCGGCGTCTGGGTCATGGGCAGGACGTACTCTTCGGTCAGCTTGGCCAGATGCATCTGCAGGGGAAGGCCGAGCGTGTCGCGGTAGTCGGGTGCGCGGCGGAGCTGGTGCACGAGGGCGGCCCACAGTTCAGGGTCGGATGCCGTCGTGGCCTTGGTCCCGGGTACCGGGTTGCAGGCGGCGACGGTCAGCTCGACGATGCCGGGGTTCGAGGCGTTCCTGCCGGTGTCGATGACGGTCTCGCCCTTCTGATTCTCCCGGGTGGCGAACTTGGACGCGTCGACGGCCGCGTTCTTCGCCGTGCTGGCCTTGGCCGCCGTGCTCAGGAACGTGCGCAGGTCGCTGCCGCTGTCAGGGCTGACCCACAGGCCGGAGGCGATGCCGTAGCGGTCGTCTGGGTCGTCGTCGTCCTGTACGGGCTTCTCGGCGGCGGGGGTGTACCCGTACCACTGGGGCGTCTATCCCCGGACTGAAGTTGTGTTGCGGCAGGTCGTGTCGCGTCCATCCGTGCGCTGTGTGGTCCGGATTGTCATCGGGGTTGCCGGCCCGGCATAGCCGCTGGTTACCGTTCCCGGGATCATGTGAAGGCTTGAGCGTGATCGGCGATGAGGGTGCGCAGGGGGCGTGGCGCGGTGCCGGTGATCGTTTTGACGTCGTCGGACAGCCACGCCGCGTCGCCTTCGGCGATCAGTCCGAACGCCTGGGCGTTGGAGGTCGCGACGGCTTCGGGGATTCCTGCGGCGGTCATCGCGGCGCGGTGCTCGGCGGGGCTGATCTGGCGGTACTCGACCGGGTGGCCCAGAGCGGCGGACAGCTTTTCGGCTATGTCGGCGTAGGTGATCAGGCTGGGCCCGGTCAGCCGGTAAGTCCGGCCGGCGTGTTCCTTCGGTGCGGTTGCGATCACGGCGGCGGTGGCGGCGACGTCACGGGCGTCGATCATGCCGGCCTGGCCGTCGCCGGCCGACATCAGGAAGCCTGCTGTCTGCCTGATCATCGGGGCCAGGGCGAGGAGGTTCTGCATGTAGGCGTTCGCCCGGAGCAGCGTGTACGCGAGGTCGGCGGCTTCCAGGTGCGCCTCGATCTGTACCTGGCCGCGCCGCCGGCCGACCGGGGAATCGGCCGATGCCTTGCTGGTGACCTTGATGACATGGCGCACGCCCTGGCGGGCGGCGCTTTCGATGACCGCGATCTCCTGGGCCGGCACGGCCGGGCTGACGAGCAGGACCGTGTCGACGCCTTGCATGGCCGCATCCAGCGTGTCCGGCCGGTCGAAATCGCCTGTGGCGATCTCGATGCCGCCGTGCGGCGCGCGGGCGGGATCGCGGACCAGCGCCCGGGTGGGCTGGTGCCGCGCGGCGAGCAGCCGGGCAGCTTCTGAGCCGACGTTGCCGGTCGCGCCGGTAACCAAGATCATCGTGTCTCCTTCGGTTAGCTGACCGGGGATGGTCACAGAGCGGCGGCGCGGCGACCTATTTGGCATCGGTGACTACGGCGACCTGACGGATGAAGGTGTTTTCCGCGGCGGAGCGGAGGAGGAAGCCGGCGACGTTTGCGCGAGAAGTTGAGGGGAAGACCGGCAGTTTCGTGACGTCCTCCAGCGCAACGGCGTTGTAGCGGGTGCCGTCACCGTTGTTCAGTGCTCCGGGGTATTCGAGGGTCCATTTGAGGTCGCTGGCCCTCAAGAGCACTTCCGATGCGGCCTTGTCTGCATAGGTTTTCCCGGAGCACGGTCCGGAATATGGGGCCTACGAGGAATGAGGCTTTGGCGAGGGAGTCGCCGACTCCGAACGCGGACACGATGACGAAACGGTCAACGCCTGATGTTCTCGCGGATGCGATGACTGCGCTTTTCACCCCGAGCGTGCTGCCACGGCCTGTGCCAGCCGGGCTGCTGCCACGGCGGGGCGCTGCGGCTGGCTTGCGGTGGACCTCGGGCAGTTCTCTGCCTCGCGTGTGCATGGTGGTGCCGCTGGGCCGGGATCGCCTACCTCCAGGGAGGGGTCATGAATCACGGGGCGACATACCGGCGGTGCGGGTGCCGGGACACGAATACGGGGAGGCTGCTCGGAGCACGCTGCCCAGGGCTGCGCTCACCCGGGCACGGGTCGTGGTATTTCAGCGCCGACCTGCCGTCGGCGGCTGGCGAACGGCGCCGGGTGCGGCGCGGCGGGTTCGAAACCAGGGCGGCGGCGGTCGCGGCGCTGGAGGAACTCACAGCCCCGCCGAACCCGGAGCCGGGGCTGACGACGGGGGACTGGCTGGTCCGGTGGCTGGCGTCGCGGGTGTCGCTGCGCGCGTCGACCGCCCGGAGCTACGCGGCGCACGTGCGCGGCTACCTGGTCCCGTACCTAGGGGCCATCCCGCTCGCCGTTCTGACGCCAGGGGAGGTGCAGGCGATGTTCACCGCGGTCATCCGCGACGAGACCGTGCTCGGGCGGCCGGTGAGCGCTGCGACGCTGCACCGGATCCACGCCACGCTGCGCGCGGCGCTCAACGGCGCGGTCCGCGCGGGGCTGATCGGCACCAACCCGGGCCGCTGGCCCGAGCTGCCCAGGGCGGCGAGGCCCCGGCCGCAGGTGTGGACCCCCGCGCTGACCGAGCGCTGGCAGACCGAGGGCTGGCGGCCGGTGGTCGGGGTGTGGACCGCCGCCCAGACGGCGGAGTTCCTTCGCCAGGTGCGCGGTCACCGGCTGTACGCGCTGTTCCACCTGGTCGCGCTGCGCGGGCTGCGCCGCGGTGAGGCCGCGGGGCTGCGGTGGGGCGACCTGGACCTGGATGCCGGGACGCTGACCGTATCGGGGCAGTTGCAGCAGCTCGGCGGCCGGATGGTCGCCGGGCCGCCGAAGAGCGATGCTGGGCGGCGGGTGGTCGCGCTGGACAAGACGACGATCGCGGCGCTGCGCGAGCACCGGCTGCGGCAGCAGGCCGAGCGGGCCGCCGCCCGGACCTGGTGGGCCGAGACCGGGTACGTGTTCACCACCCGGGCCGGGAAGCCGGTCGGGCCGGACCGGATGACCCGCCTGTTCCGGAAGCTGGTCGCCGATGCCGGGTTGCCGCCGGTCACACTGCACGGGCTGCGGCACGGTGCCGCGACGCTCGCGCTGGCCGCGGGGACCGACCTGAAGGTCGTCCAGGACCAGCTCGGCCACTCCACCATCACCCTGACCGCCGACACCTACACCTCCGTTCTCCCGGAGACCGCCCGTACTGCCGCTGACAGCACCGCCGCGCTCCTGTTCCCAGCCAGCGCCCGGCGGGCGGGCCCGGTTCGGCAGCAGGCGCGAGGACGCGAGAAGAAACCCTGGCCGGCCTGGGCGCGGCACCGCTGCGGACCGCATGGCGGAGGCCGCGCCGCCTGACCGGCGGATCGGTGGACTGCCCGGCGCTTGTGGTTACAGTGCGCAGGTATGACACCTGTTCTGCGCGACTGCGCATTCGCGCCTGCCGGGTCCACTGCCCGCAGCCTTACCCTCGCCGAACTGCTGGCCCTTCCGGCGGTGACCGACCTGGTCACCGCCGGGAAGGCCCTCGGGATCGGGCGGAGCGCGAGCTATGAGCTGGCCCCGGGTGGGCAGGTTCCCGTGCCGGGTCATCCGGGCCGGGAAGAGCTACCGGGTCCCCACCGCCGGCCTGCTCACGCTGCTGGGCATGCCCGCCCCGTCCCTGCACTCGCCGCAAACCCCAGCGAGTGCCAACGGCCGATCCGGCCGCGAACCAGACGACCCGTCGGGAGCGACTCCGGATACCGGCCAGGCCTCTCATGGTCACCGCGGAGATGCCGGGCAGCATGAGGCGGCGCCGGATCAGGACGGAGAGCCGCTGATGGCCGTTGACTGGCTGGAGCAGTGGCTGTCCCAGGCCGCGCTGCGGGAAAGCAGCCGCCGGAGTTACCGGGGACACCTGCGCAATCACCTGCGCCCGCGGCTGTCCGGCGTGCGCCTGGCCGACGTGGATCTCGCGGTGCTGCAGCGGCTGTTCACGGGCATGCTGGACGACGGCGTGCCCGAGGCGACCACCAGGCGGGTATACAGCACCATTCGGTCGGCGCTGAACGCCGCGGCTCGCGAGCAGCGGATCCCCGGCAACCCGACCCAGTACTTGCAAGTCCCGGCCGGGCGGCGGCCGCACGCCGTGGTCTGGACGGCCCGAAGGGTCAAGCAATGGCGCCGCACCGGCAAGCGCCCGCCGGTGGCAGTATGGACGCCCGCGCAGACCCGCCGGTTCCTCGCCTCGGTTGCCGGGCACCCGCTGTACACCGCGTTCCTGGTGATGGCGCTGTGCGGGCTGCGCCGCGGCGAGGCGGCCGGGCTGCGGTGGAGCGACCTGGACCTGGACGCCGGACTCGCCTACGTCACCCGGCAGGTCCAGCGGGTCAACAGCGTGCTCACCCCCTGCCCGCTGAAGACCCCGGCTAGCCTCCGCGCGGTCGCCCTCGCCCCCGAGGTCGTGGCCGCGCTGCGCGCCCTGCGCCAGGCTCAGGCAGAGTACGCCCAAGCGCACGGGATCCCGCCGAGCCGGTACGTGTTTCCCGGCCCCGGCGGCGGGCCGCTGCGCCCGGACTACCTGACTCTCACCTTCGGCAGGCTGGTGAAGCGCTCAGGGCTGCCGCCGGTCCGGCTCCATGACCTGCGGCACGGCGCGGCGACGCTGATGCTGCTGGACGGCACCGAGTTGAAGGTCATCGCTGACCAGCTCGGCCATTCCAGCGTCGTGCTGACGGCCGACACCTACCTCAGCGTCGCGGTCGAGCTCGGCCTGAAAACCGCCGCAGCCGCGGCAAGGCTGATCCTCAGCCACGCCGGCCGCCCGCCCGGCGGCGGGACCACCAGGCGCCCCAGCGTACCGCCGCAGGCTGTCATCACCGGTCGCACAGCAGAGCCGACCGCCCTCGCCGCTTAGCTTCCGCGTAGGCGACTTCCCCCTCACTCGGACGAGCTGAAGGACCTGGACAACGCCCACCTGGCGCGATAGCCGGGCCTCTTGCGTGCCATCAAGTCGGATCTGGGCAGATCACTGGCAGTCACCGATTCGGCTGGTCCCACGTGGGACCCACCCTGGTCCCACAAGCTCAGACAAAAGAAAACCTGGGATATAAAACCCCAGGTCAGACCGGGTGCGCCGCCAGGGACTCGAACCCCGAACCCGCGGATTAAGAGTCCGCTGCTCTGCCAATTGAGCTAGCGGCGCTCGCTGGCAACGTCCAGATGTTAGCAAGGATCGGCCCCTCCCGCGAATCGAACGCGCATCCTGGACTGCGGCGGGCGAAGCCGCGGGACCCAGGGCCGCTGCCAGCGGAGACGTTGCGCGGGACCTGCTGACCCATGCCCAGTTTGCGGTACTGCGGGCGGAAAACCCCCGCTCACCGACAGAGCAGCGGAAGGCCCTTCCGATGAGGCCCGGGAGGGGCGGTCATGACGGCTGGTGCCGACGGATGCCGGATCGTGCCGCGCCGTACCGGAACATCCGAGCGAGCACGGAGCCAGCACGGGCGGCAACTGGTTTAGACCAATCGGCGTCGTATGTGCCGGGACGGCGGCCCGGCGCCGGCCGCGGTCGGTAACCACGCCCGTGACCGCAGGCGGAACTGCCTGGTTGCGGGGCTGCGGGTGGCTTGACGTCCGGGGCTGAGTCGAGCGTGCATCCGTCCTGTGCCTGTTGCTGTTCCCGGTGCCCGTCCGGGCCGGGAGGTCGGTGGCCTGATGTCCGAGGCGGCGGTTGCGGAAAGCGTGACGATCGCGGCGGTGCCGGAGCGCATGGGGCTGGCGCGCGCGTTCGTGGCCGGAGTGCTCGGCGGGTCGCACCCCTGCAATGACGTGGCGGTGCTGCTGGCCAGCGAGTTGGTGACCAACAGCGTGCGGCACAGCGGCTCTGCGGTCCCGGGTGGGCTGGTGACAGTAGCCGTAGCTGTCGGCGCGGGAGGCGTCCGGGTGGAGGTGACCGACCGCAGCGGCGACGGTGCCCCGGCCCTGCCGCCCGCTGTTTTCGCGGACAACGACGCGGAGGGCCGCCGGGGATGGGGCTCGTGGATGCCTGCACCGCACGATGGGCTACCGGCGGGGGACGGGTTCACGACGACGTGGGTTCGAGCTTGCGCCGGACTGAGCCATACAGACTTGGGCCTGGCGTATACCTCACATGTACCTCGCATGTACCTGGCGCTCACGGCAGGGCCGGCCGGGCTAGTTGTGAGCGCCAGTCACCTGGTAGCGGCAGTTAATCCTTCCATGCCAAGCTCATCGTGGTTGCCGCGCGGCTGGCGGTCGACCAGTCGCTCTAGCAGGGCGGACAAGGTTGCTGAGCGCCAGCGAACCGCCGTGCGACTCCGAGGACCCCTGCTGGCGCACGCCAGGCGGGCGGCAGGGCAGTCGTTCCGGAATGGCACGGTTTGGACCGCCCCGGGACCTGAGTGGTGCCGCCGTTCCTCGCACCATCTGGCGCTGGGAGCCGGACACGTCCTCGTATAAGCCAGTTCGGGTTGCATAGGCCGGTACTACCGGCATAGCTGTCTCCGTTCGCCATGGGCGGCTCCGACGAGCTCGTCGGGGCCTCGGACGGCACCGGGTC
>Ga0207707_10002571_pt1 | contig 16251 bp, 14 predicted proteins | sample KBSC83BmetaG_FD_184336 | JGI IMG/M metagenome (GOLD analysis project Ga0207707, IMG submission 184336) | Corn rhizosphere microbial communities from Kellogg Biological Station, Michigan, USA - KBS C8-3B metaG (SPAdes) (version 2) | ecosystem: Host-associated > Plants > Roots > Rhizosphere ...
CTGCGGTTTTTGAACGATCTGCTGCTCGAATTTCTGCCGGAAATGCCAGAAAAGTCCTACGTTTCCGCGTTGTCAACGCCTACATCTGCGGCGGCCGCCGGGCACGCCCGGGGCCTTTATTCACAAGCACTGAATGGCTCTTCAAAGAATGAGCGAATTACACGTGAAACCGGCTAAGCCGCTGGACATGATGCGCGTAAGCATCTGAAGAGACACGTTAAAATCCCTTGGTCATTTTTTGACCAAGGTAACAAATATGCAATCTGCCCGCGAAATCGAGACCTGCGCCGCAGGATCGTCCACAGAGTTGTCCACAGCTTCTGTGGATAAGGAACCGGTTACCCCGGCCTTGGGCGGGGGCGTTTCAGAGGACCGAGCTTGAGGCCGAGCCGCGCTGCCGCTAAACTCCCGCGCCCTTTAACTCGTGCGCTCACGCCCCATAAAAGGTGAGCCGTCTCCCGCAAACGAGCCTGTCATGAAAGCCGCGATTCATCCCGAGTACAAAGAGATCACCGTCACCTGCACGTGCGGCAACACGTTCAAGACCGGCTCGACCCTCGGGCACGATCTGCAGGTCGAGGTGTGCTCGAACTGCCACCCTTTCTATACGGGCAAGCAGAAGATCGTCGACACCGCGGGCCGCGTCGACAAGTTCCGCAAGAAGTACGCCGCGGTCAGCGGCGCGAAGTAGAGCGGCCGCTGCGGCACGGCGGAACGCCCCCGGCTTCCGCCCTGCACCCGCCCTGCACCCCTACCGGCGAGTAACCTTGCCGCGCCTTGATTTGCGCGCGCGGTCCATGTAAGTCTCGTGCGTTCCGTCCGCGCGCCTTCGTGCGCGCGGTCACGCCAGCCCATATGGATCAGTGGCTTCTCACATGACCGACGAGACCGGCAAGACCTTCGAGCTGACCGACCCCGCCAGCGGCCGCAGCGCGAGCCTGCCGGTGCGCTCGGGCAGCATCGGGCCGGGCGCGCTCGATATCGCCAGTCTGCAGAAGGACCTGGGCGTCTTCACCTACGATCCGGGCTACGGCATGACCGCGGCCACCGAGAGCCGCATCACCTACATCGACGGCGACGCCGGGGTGCTGCTGTATCGCGGCTATCCGATCGAGCAGCTGGCCGAGAAGAGCTCCTTCATGGAGGTCGCCTACCTGATACTGATCGGCGAGCTGCCGAGCGCCAAGGAACTGGCCGAGTTCAGCGGCAACATCCGTTATCACACGATGATCAACGAGACGCTGCTGCGCTTCTTCAACGGTTTCCACCATAACGCCCATCCCATGGCGATGGTGTCGGCGGTGGTGGCGTCGATGTCGGCGTTCTATCACGACACGATGGACATCCATAACCCGCGCCACCGCGAGATCTTTTCGCACCGCATCATCGCCAAGATCCCGACCATCGCCGCCGCGGCGCACAAGCACTCGCTCGGCCAGCCGTTCGTCTATCCGCGCAACGATCTGGATTACGCCGCCAACGTCCTCAACATGCTGTTCGCGGTGCCGTGCGAGCCCTACAAGCTCGATCCGGTCGCGGCCAAGGCGCTCGATCTGCTGTTCGTGCTGCACGCCGACCACGAGCAGAACGCCAGCACCTCGACCGTGCGCCTGGCTGGCTCGACCGGCGCCAACCCGTACGCGGCCATCTCCGCGGGCGTCTCGGCGCTGTGGGGACCGGCGCACGGCGGTGCTAACGAGGCGGTGCTGTCGATGCTCGAGCAGATCGGCAGCGTCGACAACATCCCCAAGTTCCTGACGATGGCCAAGGACAAGTCGAGCCATTTGCGCCTCATGGGCTTCGGGCACCGCGTCTACAAGAACTTCGATCCGCGCGCCCAGATCATCCGCGAGATGTGCCACCGGGTGCTGGCAGCGCTCGGCCGCGACGACAACCCGCTGCTGGAGCTGGCGTTGCGCCTCGAGGAGATCGCCCTCAAGGACGAGTATTTCATCGCGCGCAAGCTGTACCCGAACGTCGACTTCTACTCGGGCGTCATCTACAGCGCCATCGGCATCCCGCGCCCGATGTTCACGGTGATGTTCGCGATCGCGCGCACCGTGGGCTGGGTGGCGCACTGGCAGGAGATGATCTCCGATCCCGGCATGCGCATCGGCCGGCCGCGCCAGCTGTACACCGGCCCGACGCGGCGCGACTACATCGACATCAAGAAGCGCTGAGCCGCCTCAGGCGTCCGCGAGCAGCGCCTCGACCTCGAAGGCAGTGGCGCGCCGCATCGGCCGCCCGTCCACCGGGCTCACCGGTGCCTGGCGGATGCCGTCGGTGGGGAACACCGTCGCCTCGATCGACTGCTCGTCCACCGCGAAGCGCACGCCGGGGAAGGCGCGCACCCGCTCCGGGTCGAGCTTGACGCGCTTCTCGGTGACCTCGTGCGGGATACCCTCGTCGAGAAGCTTGAGGGTCACCGACTCGGCGCGGTCGGTGAACAGGTGCAGCTGCACCTCCGAGTGCTGCGTGGCGGTGCCCGACAGCACCGCGCCCACCAGGCGCGGCTCGAACTCCGACAGGTAGCGCATCGCCGACAGCGCCGCGCGGCGCTGCGCGGTGAGCGCCGTCAGGTGCGTCGCACCACCGAACAGGCGCTGATACTCACCGAGCGCCGCCTCGATTTCTCTGTTCTTCGGCAGTATCGCGGCGCCGTCCTCGACGCCGAGCCGCTCGGCCGCCTTGCGCTTGGCGGCGAGGAAGTCGCCGATGCCGTGCTCGGCCATGATGCGCGCCGCCTCCTGCGCCAGCGCGCGCCTGAGGTTGTCGACGCGCGTCGGGTGTCGCTTCACGTCACATCGCCTTTCAGAAGATCGGCTCGCTGTTCTGCTGCCCTTCCGGTCCCTGGGTGAGCGCGGCGTCCTGCGCCGAGGGCAGGTGGTTGACCATGAAGATCTCGGGTATGCCGTCCGCGTTCTCGGCCGAGACCAGCGTGCCGGTCTCGGGCGAGATGCGCAAGGTGACGAGCCCGTCTGGCATCGAGCGCGGCTGCTCCGGCACACCCTTGAGCGCTTCCTTCATGAACTCGATCCAGATCGGCAGCGCGGTGCGTGCGCCTTCCTCGGCCTCGCCCAGCGGGCGTTCCTGGTCGAAGCCCACCCACACGGTGGCCACCAGGTTGCGGGTGAAGCCGTTGAACCAGGTGTCCTTGGCCTCGTTGGTGGTGCCGGTCTTGCCGGCGATGTCACCGCGCCCGAGCGCCAGGGCGCGCCGCCCGGTGCCGCGCTTGATGACGTCCGCCATCATGTCGGACATGAGATAGGCGTTCTGCGCGCTGATGACCCGCGGCGCCACCTGCGTGGCGGGCAGCGGCGCGGGCTCGCCGTGCTCGCCGGCCGGCGCCGCGTGCGCCGGGTCGGACACCCGCACCGGCGCGGCGTTCGGCGGTGCCGGCTCGCCCGGCTGGCCGTCGTCGCACTGCGGGCACACCATGCGCGGCGCGGCGCGCCACACCACCTGCCCGGCGGCGTCATCGATGCGGTCGATGAAGTATGGCGCCACGCGGTAGCCGCCGTTGGCGAACACCGCGTAGCCGGTGGCGACGTCGAGCGGCGTGGCGTCGAGCGTGCCGAGGGCGAGCGTCAGGTCGTGCGGCATGCTCTTGGGATCGAAGCCGAAGCGGCTGATGTAGTCGATGGCAGTCGGAATGCCGATCGCCTTGAGCACGCGGATCGAGACCAGGTTGCGCGAGCGCACCAGCGCCTCGCGCAGCCGCGTCGGGCCGCCGAACTCCTTGGTGGAGTTCTCGGGGCGCCAGGAATCCTCGCTGCCGTTGCCCTCGAGCACGATGGGGGCATCGAGCAGTACGGTCGCCGGCGTCAGGCCGTTGTCGAGCGCCGCGGAGTACAGGAACGGTTTGAATCCCGAGCCGGGCAGGCGCCGCGCCTGGGTGACGCGGTTGTACTTGTTGGTGAAGTAATCGAAGCCGCCGACCAGCGCTACGATGCTGCCGTCGTTCGGGTCGAGCGCCACCAGCGCGCTCTGCGCCTCGGGGATCTGGCCGAGCTGTGCGTGGCCCTTGTCGTCGGCCACCACGTACACGACGTCGCCGCGCGCGAGCACCTGGGCGGCCTCCTTGGGGGTCGGTCCCAGCGTCTCGTTGCGCAGCTCCCGGCGCGCCCACGACAGGCCGTCCCACTCGATCTCCACCGGCCCCAGCGATTTCACGTACGCCTTTACCGTCTTGTCGCCGACCGCGGTCACGACCGCAGGCGCGAGATTGCCGATGCCGGCGTACTCGTCGACCAGGTCGTCGTAGTCCGGCTCGCCGTGCGCGGGCAGGTCGACGTGCCCGGCGGGCCCGCGCCAGCCGTGCCGGCGGTCGTACTCGATGAGCCCGACGCGCACCGCGCGGTTGGCGGCCGCCTGCAGCCGCCCGTCGATGGTGGTGTACACCTTGTAGCCGGCGGTCTCGGCCGACGGGCCGAAGCGCTGGCGCAGCTCGAGGCGCGCCATCTCCGCGACGTACGGCGCTTCGACGTCGTAGAGCGGCGCGTGTGCGCGCGCCTGCATCGGCTCCTTGTTGGCGGCTTCGGCGGTCGCGGCGTCGATGTAGCCGAGCTCGCGCATGCGCCGCAGCACGTAGGCGCGGCGCTGCGTGGCGGCCTGGGCATCGACGATGGGATTGAAGCGCGACGGCGCCTTGGGCACGCCGGCGATGGTCGCCGCCTCGGCGACGTCGAGCTTGTCGAGCGTCTTGCCGAAGAAGGCCTCGGCCGCCGCCGCGACGCCGTAGGAGCGCTGGCCGAAGAAGATGACGTTCAGGTACAGGCCGAAGATTTCCTGCTTGGTGAACTCGTGCTCCATGCGGTAGGTGACGAAGGTCTCCTGCAGCTTGCGGCGCGCGGTCTTGTCGAGCGTGAGGAACATGTTGCGCGCCGCCTGCATGGTGATGGTGCTCGCGCCCTGGGTCTTCTCACCGGAGATGACATCGATGAGCGCGGCGCGCACCACGCCGAAGTAGTCGATGCCGTGGTGCTCGAAGAAGCGCTCGTCCTCGGCGGCGAGGAAGGCGTGTTTGACCAGATCGGGAATCTGATCGTAGGTCACCGGGATACGGCGCTGCTCACCGATCTGCGCGATCAGCTTGCCGGTGCGTGTGTACACGCGCAGCGGCACCTGCAGTTCGACGTTGCGCATGGCGTCGAGCGACGGCAGCGACGGCACGAGATACAGGTAGCCGCACGCCAGTGCATACGCGCCGAGAACTGTGACGAGGATCACACCGCCGGCGGCGAGCGCCCCGAATCGAAACCAATTCCATTTCACAAAAAACCAACTCCGTTGCTTGCGCTCCCTGCGGGGGCTATGCATAGTAGCCGTCGATTCTTGGGCAAACTCACCGAAAGGTGGGGACGCAAAGCCTCCGGTCTACGGGTCACGTGCCTATGACAGCGGGGTTGCCGGTTCGAACGTTAACGCACTCCGATCCGACGGGCCATGACGCCCTCGAGAGACGAGACACCGCTCGACCGACCGACTCGTATGCACTGCGCCCGCTTCCGCGAGGCTTTTGACGTCCCCTAGAGGACGCTTGGACAAGTGGCAGCCCCATAGATTGGACCCTCGCCCCCCAGGGGGGTCGCGTGACGCCCTCGGCGCGGCCCACGCACCGTTGCGGAGCAGCGTGCGGTTCCGTGAGCCTCCTCACGTTCAATTTGACAGTGCGCTGATATATAGTGTCTCCGGATTTATACAGGGCGGTCATTTTCAGGCGTAAAGTCCTGAAAAGGAAATAAAAAATGTTCCTTCTCCAGCGCAAGTACCGCCCCATCCTGGGACTCGATATAACGACCTCGTCGGTCAAACTTATCGAGCTCGCCATGGCGGGGGGCCAGTACCGCGTGGAGGCCTATGCGGCCGAGCCCACGCCCCAGAACGCCATCAATGAAAAGGCGATCGTGGACGCGGACGCGGTCGGCGAGGCGATCCGCCGCGCGGTCAAGCGCGCCGGCGCCAAGAGCGGCGATGTGGCGGTGGCCATCTCCGGCGATGCGGCGATCACCAAGGTGATCCAGATGCCGCGCGCGCTGCGCTCCGGCGATCTCGAAGCGCAAGTCGAGATGCAGGCCGACCAGTACATCCCCTTCCCCATGGATGAGGTGTCGTACGACTTCGAGGTGCTGGGCCCGAACGACAAGGACCCGGACACCAATGACGTGCTGCTGGTCGCGACGCGCACCGAGAACGTCGAGCAGCGTCAGGCGGCCGTGAAGGCCGCGGGCCTCGCCGCCAAGATCGTCGACGTCGAGGCGTTCGCGCTCGAGAACGCCTGCAAGCTGATGACGCACCAGATGCCCGACGGCGGCATCGACCGCGCCATCGCGGTCGTGGACTTCGGCGCCAGCAGCACCACCTTCAGCGTGCTGCGCAACCTCAAAGTGGTGTACACGCGCGATTTCGCCTTCGGCGGGCAGCAGCTCACCGAAGAGATCATGCGCACCTATGGCCTGGCGATGGAAGAGGCGGGGCGCGCCAAGAAGGAAGGCGGCCTGCCCGGCAACTACCAGTCCGAGGTACTCGATCCGTTCATCGACGACATGACGCAGCAGGTAAGCCGCTCGCTGCAGTTCTATCTCGCCTCCGGCTCGGGCCGTGAGCAGCCGGAGAAGATCCTGGTGTGCGGCGGCTGCGCCAACATCCCCGGGGTCGCCGAAGTGATTTCCAGCCGCGTCGGGATCTCGGCCGAGAAGGGCGACCCGCTCGGCCAGATGAAGCTGTCCTCGCGCGCCAAGGCGCAGGCAGTGCAACGCGATGCCACGGCGCTCCTGACCGCCTGTGGCCTCGCACTGCGGAGTTTTGACTGACATGCCGCGTATAAACCTGCTTCCCTGGCGCGAGGGCCAGCGCAAGGAGCGCAAGCTGGCGTTCCTGGTGTCGCTCGGCATCGCGGCGCTCGCCGCGGGCGTGACCGCATTCGCCGCCTACCTCATGTACGGCTCGATGATCGAGGGCCAGGAGCACCGCAACGCCGAGCTGCGCGTCCAGATCAAGACCCTCGACAAGCAGATCGAGGAGATCAACAGCCTCGAGAGCGAGAAACAGAAGTTCATCGCGCGCATGGAGATCATCGAGAAGCTGCAGCGCTCGCGCCCGGAGATCGTGCACGTGTTCGACGAGATCGTGCGCACCCTGCCCGAGGGGGTGTACCTGACCGCAGTGAAGCAGTCGGGCACCAAGCTGAAGTTCGACGGCATCGCGCAGTCCTCGACGCGCGTGTCCTCTTTCATGCGCAACATCGACGGCTCGCAGTGGCTGCGTAACCCGGAGCTGCTGGTGGTGCAGACCGTGAAGGGCTCCGGTCCCGGCTCGAGCTTCACGCTCACCGCCGACCAGGTCTCCAACGTCTCCCCGGACAACGGCGCTGCCAAGGCCGCCAAGGGCAAGATCCGCAAGGCGAGCGCGGGCGCGGGGGTGCGGCAATGAACCTCCTCGAAGAAATCCGCTCGCTCGACCCGCGCGACCCCGGCCGCTGGCCGCTGCCGTTCCGCGCCGGCGCGGTGGGGCTGGCCTTCCTGGTGATCGCGCTCGGACTCATCTATGTATTCGTGTGGAACGATCAGCGCCCGGAACTGCAGCGCCGGCAGGCCGAGGAACAGTCCCTGCGCCAGGAGTTCCACGAGAAGCATTCCAAGGCGGTCAACCTCGAGGTCTACAAGCAGCAGCTGAAGGACATCGAGCGCTCCTTCGGTGCCCTGTTGCGGCAGCTGCCGGGTAAGACCGAAGTGCCGAGCCTGCTGGTGGACATCTCGCAGACCGGTCTCGCCGCCGGCCTGCAGGAGAAGCTGTTCCAGCCCGACACCGAACAGAAGAAGGACTTCTACGCCGAGCTGCCCATCAAGATCCGCCTGACCGGCAGCTACCACCAGTTCGGTGAGTTCGTGAGCGGCATCGCGGCGCTGCCGCGCATCGTCACGTTGCACGACATCGACATCAAGACCGACAGCAAGGACGCCTACGATCAGTTGTCGCTTGAGCTCACGGCCAAGACCTACCGCTATATGGACGAGGACGAGATCGCCGCGGGCGAGGCGGACAAGAAGAAGGATGTCACCCACCGTGCGCGGCCGGCGGGGGGCTGACCACAATGATGCGCGCACGGTATTCATCCATGCATAAGCTTTCCTCATCGCCGACCGGACTGCGCCTGCTGTGCGTGGCGCTCGCCTGCGCGTACGCCGGGCTGACCGCCTGCTCCAGCGCCGACGACGAGCTGCAGCGTTTCATCGAGGACACGAAGAAGGAGCCGGGCGGGCGCGTCGAGCCGATCCCGGAGATCAAGCCCTACGAGAGCTACGTGTACTCGGCCTCCGACATGCGCTCGCCGTTCCTGCCCAGCAGCCCGGGTTCGGGCGCGGGCCTGGCCGGGATCCGCCCGGACCAGAAGCGCAACCGCGAGTTCCTCGAGCAGTACTCGCTCGACACCCTGAGGATGGTCGGCACGCTGAAACTCGGCGGTCAGATGTTCGGCCTGGTGGAGACCAAGGACGGCCTCGTGCACCGCGTGAGCGCGGGCAACCACATGGGTCAGGCCGAGGGCAAGATTACCGATATCACACCTTCCAAGATCAGTCTCATCGAAATCGTTCCGGATAGTCTCGGCGGCTATATGGAGCGCCCCGCCGCGCTCGGCCTGAACGAGTAAAGGTCCAGCAGGGAGTTTCACAGATGCATGCGTCTAGCCTGATTGATCGTCTCCTCGGCGCGGCCGCCACGGCCGTGCTCGCAGGGGTACTCGGCTTGGCAGCGGGAGCCCCGGCGCGTGCCGCGGACCAGCCCGCGCTGCAGGCCATCGACGTGCAGCCCCTGCCCGGACAGCAGCTGCAGATCACCATGCGCTTGTCGGGCCCGGCGCCGCAGCCGCTGTCGTTTACCATCGACAACCCGGCGCGCATTTCCTTCGACCTGCCGAACACGACGCTGGCGCTGCCCTCGCGGCGCATCGACGTGCACGCCAGTGGGCTCGACACCATCGTCGCGGCCGAGACCAAGGACCGCACGCGCCTGGTGCTGAACCTCGACAAGCTGGTGCCGTACGACACGCGCGTGCAGGGCAACGACGTCATCGTCATGCTCGGCGTCGGCAACGCTACCGCCAATGCTCAGGCGGCCACCGCCGCGGCCAGCACGGCCGCCAGCGGCAGCAGCGTGCGCGAGCTGCGCGCCATCGACTTCCGCCGCAGCGCCGACGGCGCCGGGCGCGTGGTCGTGAAGCTGTCCGACCCGCACATCCACATCAACCTGCACCAGCTCGGTAGCCAGATCGTGGTCGACTTCTCCGATGCCAGCGTGCCGGCCAACCTGGTACGCCGCTACGACGCCACCGACTACGGCACGCCGGTCAACGGCTTCGACGTGACGCGCGTCGGCAACGGCTCGCGCATCGCCATCAACGCCAACGGCGACTTCGAGCAGCTGGCTTACCAGTCGGACGACCAGTACGTGGTGGAAGTGGCGCCGCGCCACAAGGCGCTGAACGTGGCTGATGAGAAGCCGGTGTACACCGGCGAGCGGCTGACGCTCAACTTCCAGGACATCGAGACACGCGCCGTGCTGCAGCTGCTGGCCGATGCCAGCGGCCAGAACATCGTGGTGAGCGACTCGGTGAGCGGCAACGTCACGCTGCGCCTGCAGAACGTGCCCTGGGACCAGGCGCTCGACATCGTGCTGCGCACCAAGGGCCTCGACAAGCGCAAGCAGGACAACGTCATCATCGTCGCTCCTCAGGCCGAGCTCGCAGCACGCGAAAAGGCGGAACTGGCGGCCAGGAAGGACGTGCAGGAGCTCGCGCCGCTGCGCTCCGAGTACCTGCAGGTGAACTACGCCAAGGCCGCGGACATGGTGGCGCTCATCAAGACGCAGACCAACTCCTTGCTGTCGCCGCGCGGCAGCGTGGCGGTCGATGAGCGCACCAATACCCTGCTGGTGCAGGACACCAGCGACCGCCTCACCGACATCCGCCGCCTGGTGGCGACCCTCGACATCCCGGTACGCCAGGTGCTGATCGAGGCGCGCATCGTGATCGTCAACAACGATTTCGAGCGCCAGCTGGGCGCGCGCTTCGGCTTCACCAACTTCCAGAAGAACGGCAACACCGGCCTGGTCACCACCACCGGCACCGCGGCCGGCACCGACCTGGCGATCGGTTCGGCGCTGAGCAACGTGCAGAGCAGCGGCTCGATCTTCCCGATCTCGGTACCGACCGGTTCGGCGGCCGCCAACCGCTACAACGTCAACCTGCCGGTCTCAAGCCCGGCCGGCTCGATCGCCTTCGGCATCCTCGGCAACAACTTCATCGTCGACCTCGAGCTGTCGGCGGCGCAGGCCGAGACCCAGGCGAACATCATCGCCTCGCCGCGCGTCATCACGGCGAACCAGAAGGAGGCGACCATCGAGCAGGGCGTCGAAATCCCCTACCAGCAGTCGGCCTCGAGCGGTGCCACGACCATTCAGTTCAAGAAGGCGGAGCTGCTGCTGAAGGTCACGCCGCAGATCACCCCCGACAACCGCATCATCCTCGACCTCGACGTCAAGGACGACGCGGTCGGCACGGTGGTGGTGGCGTCCGGTGGCGTGAACGTGCCCTCGATCGACACCCGCGAGGTCGCCACCCAGGTGCTCGTGAACGACGGCCAGACCGTGGTGCTCGGCGGCATCCTCACCACCACACAGCGCGAGGACGACACGAAGGTGCCGTATCTCGGCGACATCCCGATCCTCGGTCACCTGTTCAAGAGCACCGACCACAAGGACAACAAGGACGAGCTCATGGTCTTCATCACCCCGAAGATCGTGCGCGAGGGCGTGAACGTCTACAACTGACGTTCCTCCCGGACCGACGACGAAGCTGCGGCCGCCTGCGAGGCGGCCGCAGCATTTCCGCTGCAGCAGAAGCGGGCTTCGCTAGCCGGGCGCGGCGGAGGCCACCGGCACCACGATTACGATGGGCCCGGTGGGCGCGCCGGTGGGCGAGCCGCCCGGGGGCTCGACGCTCACGGCGAGCTTGTCAGCGGCCAGCAGCGCGGCGCTTTGCGTGCCGCTCAGCTCCCGTTGCAGCGTGCCGCGGACCGGCAGCACACCGAGTGACACCGGCTTGCCGCCGCGCGGCAGCGCCCACAGCTCGTAGGCCTTGTCGGGCGCCAGGGCCACGCGGCCCACCGTGCGCAGGGTGAGCGAGGTCAGCTCGCGCGGCCGCTCGACGCGCCACAGTGCGTGGGCCGGATCGGGACCGAGCACCGCCAGGGTCTCGAGCCGGGTGCGCTGCTGCTCGCGCACCAGCAGCCCTACCAGCAGTGCCACGCCCACCAGCGCCGCGACGAGCGCCGGCCGCCAGCGGCGCCGGGCGGGCGCCGCCGCCACCCCGAACAGGCGCTGCTGGATGCCCGCCCAGGCCCGCGGCGCGGGCTGCACGGGCGCGAGCCCGGTGCTCAGGCCGCCGAGGTCGTCCTCCCAGCGATGCACGCGCGCCTGCACGGCGGCACTGGCGCGGTACAGCCGCTCGAAGCGGCGCCGCGCCGCGGCGCGCAGCGTGCCCAGCACATATTCCGCGGCCAGGCGCTCGAGCAGCTCGGGGCGGTCGTACCTCATGGCTCGAGACAGCTGCGCAGCGCCTGCAGGCTGCGCCGCACCCAGCTCTTGACGGTGCCGAGCGGCTCGCCGACGGTGCGCGCAATCTCCTCGTGCGTCAGCCCCTCGCCGTAAGCGAGCACCAGGCAGCGGCGCTGCGGCGCCGCGATCAGCTCCAGGCAGTGCAGCAGCGCGCTGCGCGCGCCGCCACCCTCGGCAGGGTCGGCTACCTGCAGCTGCGGTTCACCCTCCAGCTCCGGCTCGCCCAACACCAGCATCGGCCGGGCGCGGCGCTGCACGTCAATGGCGCGGTAGCGCGCGATCGAGATGAGCCAGGCGAGCGCCCTGCCGCGGATCGCGTCGAACTGGCCGGCCTGCTGCCAGACCTTGACGAACACGTCCTGCAGCACGTCCTCGGCCAGCTCGCGCCGCCTGAGCATCTGCATCAGCACCGCCAGCAGCGTCGGCGCGACGCGCACGTACAGCGTCTCGAAGGCGCCGCGGTCCTGGCGTGCGCAGCGCTCGAGCAGCGCCTCGAGCGCGGCGTTGTCGGCGCCACTGCGGTCGCCCTGACTCATGCCTCAATCCTAACCGAGACTGCCGCCGCTGAGGCGCGCCACCAGCCAGCAGGCGGCAGCCACGCCGATGGCGGCCGAACCGATCGGCATGAAGGCGCGGCGGTAGAGCCAGGTGTGCCGCAGCAGAAACGCCAGCGGCAGCACGGCCAGCACGATCGCCAGCTGCCCGGTCTCCACGCCGCAGTTGAAGCCCGCCAGCGCCAGTACCAGGTTCGTGCCCCGGAGGCCGAGGTCTGCGAGCACCGAGGCAAAACCGAAGCCGTGCACCAGGCCGAAGGCGAAGGCGACCGCCCAGCGGCGCTGGATGATTACGGGGCGGAGATTGTTGAGGGCGCCGAGCAGCACCGTGACGGCGATGCCGGACTCCACCCAGCGCGACGGCAGGTGCACGAGGCCGAGCACTGCGAGCGACAGGGTGAGCGAATGGGCGAGCGTGAACGCCGTGACCACCTTGAGCACGTCGAGCGCGGCATCGCGCAGCGAGTCGCGCGCTTCCCAGCCCCTGGCGCGGTAGCGCACCACCGCGGGGAACAGCAGGGTGAGCAGGAACAGGATGTGGTCGTACCCCTTCCAGATGTGCCAGATGCCTTCCTCAAGGAAGTCGCGGAACTGCTGCCAGCGCCCGGGCGCGGCCAGGTCGAGGCTGGCCACGGGCGAGTCGCGGCCGAGGACTTCCGCCTGCTCGTGGCCGCCAGCCGCCACCTCGAGCAGCCCGCGATGGGTCGGATCGAACTCGAACAGCAGTGCGTACCGCACCGCGAGCGCGGCGGGACGGATCCCGCAGTCGGCCTGGAAACGCAGCACCGCGTAGCGCCCGTCCACGTGCTCATCGACCATGAGGCCGGTGAGCTCGGGCTGGCAGGCGCTGCGCTCGCCGCGACCGACGGCGGACAGCGCCAGGTGCGAGAACGCGTAGGCGACGATGCGCTGCCGCGCCGCCTTGAGCTCCCCCCAGGTGATGGCGCCGTCATGATTGGCATCCACCGCGAGCGCAAAGTCCAGGTCACGCAGGGCGATGTCCCAGCGGCCTTCGAGGACGGTCCCCGACGCAGGCGCGGTCAGGGTCAGGTAGCTGTCACTGGGCTTGTGGGCGAGCGCCGCGCCGCTCATGAGCGCGAGCGCCAGTGCCAGCAGCGGCCGCCAGGGACGCATCAACCGGCCGCCGCCGCCGCGGCCGGCAGCGTGCGGTCCTCGTAGCGACGGGCCGCGATCCAGCCTGCGATGGCCGTGCGGTCTGGCTCGGAGCCGGCGCGCTGCGCGGCGCGCAGGTACAGGCGCACGTCGATGGGCTCGCGCTGCTGTGCGAAGTTCGCCGCTGCCGCGGCCAGCGCCGCGCGCGGCTCGTCGGCCACGTCCAGGAAGAACAACGCCTGCTCGCGCAGATGGGTGACGTCGCCGTCGCGCCGCGCGGCCTGCACCCGTGCCGCGTACAGTGCCGCCCAGCGCGCCGCGTCCGGGTGCGCGGCGCGCTTGCCCGCGATCGCGAGGCGCAGCAGCAGCGCGTCCTGCGCCTCCATGCCGGCAAGCAGCGGTACGACCTCCGCGGCGCGGCCGCGGTCGATCAGCAGGTCGGCGTAGGTTGCCCGCACGTACGGATGCTCCGGCGTCGAAGCCAGCGCTGCCTCGAGAGCCTGTTGCGCGGCGGCGGGATCTCCCAGGCGCTCGGCCATGTCGGCGAGCACCGTGAGCACCCAGCTGCGCAGCGGTGCCGGCAGTTGGGTGGTGCTGGCGGCCAGCGGCCGCAGGCGGTCGTAATTCGCCGCCAGCGCGCCGCTGCGGCTGCCGACGCTCGCCAGGCAGGTGAGCGCCACCAGCGCATCGGCCGAGCGGGTCAGGCGCGCGCAGGCGCAGCGCGCCTCGGGGTAGTCGCCGCGCAGCTCGAGCAGCGCGGCACGGGTCAGCCAGGCCTGCCCGTCGAGCGGTTGCAGGGTCAGCGCGCGCTGCAGCAGCGCCAAGGCGGCGCCGAACTGATGCAGGTACTGCAGTGCGGTTGCCTGGAGAACCAGCGCCCGCTCAGGCGGCTGCGTGCCCGCCAGCCAGGGCTCGAGCACCGGCTCGGCATAGGCGACGAAGCGCGGATCACCCTCACGGCGCCCGATGTCGATGAAGCCCTGGGCGAGCGCGAGCGCCGCGGCCAGGTCGTGCGGGTGCGCGGCCACCGCCGCTCGCAGCGGTGCCAGACGCTCGAGCGCGGAGCGCGCCGGCACGCGCTCCAGCACCACGGCGTCGTTCTCGGGGATGTAAGGCGCAGCGCTGGCGGCCGCTGCCACGGCCGCCAGCGCTGCGCCGGCGAGCGTGCGCCGCGGTGCGCTCGATCGCCGGCCGCGGGGGTCGCTCACGTCCCGCCTGCGACCGCAGCAGCGAAGGCCGCGGGATTGTCGTCGTCCGCGAATGCGAACTGCGTCGCCTGCACTGCCACCGGGGTGGCGGTGTCGGACTGGCTCCTGAGCAGCGCGAGCACGAACCTCGTGAAGTCGACCGCGGTCGCCGCCGCTGGCGGCGTCGTCGTCGTCGCGTCGCTCATCGAGTCACCATCGCAGGCGCTCAGGACCGCGCACAGCGCGAGCGGCAGGATGAGGCGTCTCATGGCGACACCGTCGCGCCGTTCGGCGAGCCCGGCAGGGGATCGAGCAGGTACGGGAAGACATCCAGATAGAAGTCGTCCGGACTCTCGGCGCCGCTCGGGTGCGCATTAGCGGCGTCCGGACCAGCGGCGCGCGCGCCGTCGGTGTAGGGCAGGCCGTTGTTCGGATCCTTGACCATGCTGCCGCAGTTGCCGACCGCGCCGCACAGGGCGCCCATGGCCACGCGCAGCTCGATGTCGACCACGTCGTCGAACGGACGCCGCCCGTTGGGGAAGCCCGCGAGGTCGCCGCCGAGAACGCCAAGATCGTTCTGCGCGGCCGGCGCCACCGGCGCGATCGAGGTGTTAAGACGCAGCATCTCCGCGGGCATGACGTGCGCCGGCTGGTTGAGGCCCCTGACGCCGGTCAGGAACACCGTCACCAGGTCGTTGCGTGGCGTGCCCGGCACCATGGCGGCATTGCCGAACAGTGCGTTGAGCAGCACCGGCAGCGTCGGGTTGGTGACGTAAGTGAGGAATTGCGCGTCGCGCCGCGGCTCGCTGCCGTTGAAGCGGTTCTTGTCCGGCAGGCCGATCACCACCTCGTTGACCAGTGGCATGCCAAGCCGCGATACCTGTGTCCAGGGGCCGCCGTGGATGCGCACGCCGTCGGCTGCATCGTCGCGATCGGGGAACGGGTTGAGCACGGTCCCCTGGCGCAGGCTCGCCGTCGTCCACGCACCGATCACCGCGTCCTTCTTGGTCAGGCAGCTGACCGGTACCTCGAGGGCGATCGAGGTCACGTTCTTGTCGGCGATGGTGTTGGGCTCGCCGTCGCGCGGCCCGACCGGATTCAGGTTCACCAGGTCGAAGATCTCGCCGAGGTTTACGACGAAGCCGTCTTTGCGCTGCCCGACGAAGACACGCCCCGGAGTCGCACAGCCGGGGATGTTGATGGCGTACATGAAGTTGGCGGCGTAGGCGGGATAGTTGTCGATCGACTTGTTGCCGATGTTATCGATGGGCTTGAAGAAGGTGTGCCCGCCCAGGGTGGCGTTGCCGACCTCCTCGTGCTGCCCGCTGCGCGGGTCGCCGCGTACCAGCTCGATGGAATAGCTCTGGGTGAGATTGAGATTGTCGCCCTGGGCGTCGATCGGGCCGATGTTGGTGAGCGGCACCGCGACCTGCTTGCCACCGGCATTGACGGTGAGGTTCTTGTAGGTGTTGGTGAAGCGGAACTGGAAGGTCAGATCGGCGCGCGCGTCGCCGTCGTTGTCGATCAGGATCTCGTACAGTGCCTTGGGATCGAGCGCGAAGTAGTTCGGGCCGCCGTAGGCGTCCTGCAGCGGGTTGTAGTTGGCGATGAAGGTCACGAAGCCGCTGCGGCCCGGCTCGTAGCTGCGGAACATGTAGAAGTCGGTGCCGTCCACCTTCGGCTGCCCGGCGATGAAGGGCGCTTCGCGGTGGCTGGAGGCGTCAGCGATGAGCGGCAGGGACGCAGCGCACGCGGCGAGCACCCCGGTCAGGATCCTGTTCATG